>Ga0209066_10003949_pt1 | contig 16492 bp, 11 predicted proteins | sample All_14_2_FD_187198 | JGI IMG/M metagenome (GOLD analysis project Ga0209066, IMG submission 187198) | Freshwater microbial communities in response to fracking from Pennsylvania, USA - Allegheny Zone_MetaG_DW_15 (SPAdes) (version 2) ...
AGTTGGTGTAGTAGGCCGTCTCCCAGCCGTCCACAACCACCACACCGTTATCTTTCAGGCTTTTCCAGTAGTCGAGGTAGCCGTCGCCAAAATAGGCGCGGGTGGCAAGCATGAACGCCAAACCAGGCGAAGATGTGGCGGGGTCTTCCACCACCAGCAAGCCTTTGTATTCGGGCTTTGCCAAATCTTCAAAAGACTGCGGGACTGCTAAATTATTTTCTGCAAAATAATTTTTATCGTAATTGATGCAGACATCGCCATAGTCCACGGGCAGGGCGCGGTAGGTTTCATCCAAAACAAATTCGGCGGGAACCTCGCTCAAAGCAGGGGATTGATATGCTTCAAAAATATCCGCTTCGAGCGCGCGGGAGAGGAAGGTGTTGTCTACGCCGAAGAGCACGTCCGCGAGCGGGGCGTCTTTGGTGAGGATGGCCTGATTGAGCACGGAACCAGCGTCACCGCTTTGCAGGAAAGACACGGTGGTGTTATTCGCTTCTTCAAACGCTTTCACAACATCCTCGCTGATGGCGAATGAGTCGTGGGTCATGACGGTGAGTGTGGTTGGTCCTTTGGGGGCGCAGGAGGCTAGAAGAAAGACGAAAGAGGAAAGAAGGTAGAAAGTGGCAAGTGGAAATTGGGAATACTTTTTCATGGGATATCCTTTAGTATGAGTGATCAGTGATCAGTTTTCAGTGCGGTGGGTGATGAGCAGCAAGCCTGATCTGATCTGAATGGTTGCAATGTCGGCAGTCATTTCGTTGCTGATGCCGCGCGTTTTATCGGGGTAGAGCGTTTCGTGATGAAGATGCCAGCGCAGATTTTCGGTGAAGACGCCTGTGACTTCTCCCTGCCAGGGGATGAGTGAGACGATGTCTCCGCTTCTTCCTTCAACCTTTGCCTGATCTCTGCAAAAGAAAATTTCTTCTACGCTGTCAGAGAGTCGAATGTCAAAGCTCGAAAGTCGCGGGTCGGCAAGGAGGGCGATGTTGGCGAGGGTCTGGTCCATGCGGCCACCGAGGGCAGCGAGGATGAGGATTTGGTCTGGGTTGAGAGAAACGGCATGATCGATGGCAAGTTCGAGGTCGGTTTCGTTCTTGTCTTTTGGATACAAGACAATCTCGCCATTGAAGGTTGACGTTTGGAAACTGGCGGGTAGCGAATCCATGTCACCGACGATGACATTGGGAGTAAGTCCCAGTGCAAGGGCATGGCGTGTGCCACCGTCCGCGCAAATGATGAAGTCATCGGGGCGCAGCAGGGTGCGGGCTTTTTCGAGATTAGGCAGGTTGCCGTTGGCGAAGATTATGATTCTCATAGTTGACGATTGACGATAGACCGTGGACGACGGATAAGATCGTGGTCGATGGTCCATTGTCCGTGGTCCGTGGTCCGTGGTCCGAAAAAAAAACATCCTCACTGCGGAGGATGTTTTGCATTAATATGTAAAATCCCTCCGCTGGTATTAACCAGATCAGGTGATGCGGGTCGAGCGCAATACGCTCCTCTCAGCCCTTCGGACAGGCTCCCCGTTCGATTGTGAAATGAGTATATGACTCAGGGGTGGGGATGTCAAGACAAAAATTCAGGGCAGTGAACTCTCACTGCCCTGTTAGCGGACTCTGCGTTTCCATTCTTCTTTCAATTGAAGCTCTCGCGGGCTTGCGCCAGAATCGAGCGCGAGGAAATCTGTCAGCAGGCGGTTGAACTGGGTGGCGTTATCCACCATGGGGAAGTGCCCCGCACCTTCAAGGTTGATCTGATGCATGTGCAGTGGAAGGCCGTCCGTCTTTTCCTGCGTGGGCAGGGGAACTGCGGGATCATTCGTGCCATACACGAACAAGGCAGGAACACCAAGATTGCGGACGCCATCAAAAAGGTTATTCGCCTGGAACCCTGTCATAGAAACAGAAACAGCTTGCGGGTCGACCTTTGAGGCGTCTGAAAGGGCGGCGAGTGCCTCAGGCGAGCGAGATGTCAGCCATTCGACGAGTTCCGTCGCGGGAGCAGTCCGCATGCGGGAATTGAGCGCATCATACTCAAACGGACAGTTGATCGCCATGACACGGTCCACGCTTTTCGGCTGTTGTTTGACGAACGTAAGCGCAACCAGCGCGCCAAGGTCGTGACCCACAAGCGCAACTTTGCCGATACCCATTTCTTCGAGGAAACGATTGATCAGTTCTGCCTGCTTGTCGAGGGTGTACCGCAAGGGGTCGCGCGAGGTGTCGCCAAAGCCAAAGAGGTCGATGGCATAGGCGCGGAACGAGGTGGACGCGACCTGCATGGCGTTGATCCAATACCGCCATGAGCCCGTCCAGCCGTGCAAAAAGACAATGGGGCGGCCGCGTCCCAAAGCCTCGTAATGCACCATCGAACCGTCAAGAATGATCGCGCTCATTTACAATTATTTTCCAAATTTTCCCAAGATCACTTTTACGCGCTCGGTCAGTTGATCGGGAGCAAAGGGTTTAAGCAGGTATTCCTCTGCACCTGCTTCCAGCCCGGTTTGGATCTCGGAATCCTGTCCTTTAGCTGAAAGAAATACAACGGGGATATTCTTCAATAATGGGTCCGCCTTCATTGCGCGGCAGGCATCATACCCAGTCATGCGCGGCATACGTACGTCCATCAGGATAATATCCGGCACCATTTCAGAGGCTTTGTGCAAAGCCTCTTCTCCATTGGAAGTGGCAACCACTTCATGCCCTGCAAAGCGCAAGGTGAATGCCACCAGTTCACGAATATCAGGTTCATCTTCTGCTATCAAAATTCTTGCCATGCAAACTCCATTATTTACGAATGGGCAGGGTGAAGGAGAAAGTGCTTCCATCACCGGGCACACCCGTGCTTGTCATCCAAATTCGCCCATTGTGCATCTCCACCAATTGACGGACAATTGGTAACCCCAAACCTGTTCCGGGCGTTGCGAGAACAAGCGGGTTTTCACCACGGAAGAAACGATCAAACACGCGGTCTTGGTCTTCAGGATCAATTCCCACGCCGTTATCCTGAACATCTACCTGCACTTCACCATTTTCCTGGTGAATGTTCACACGGATCGTTCCGTTCTGCGGCGTGTAGTTAAAAGCATTATTCACAAGATTGCCCAATATCTGCCGCACGCGGTCACCATCACCAATGACGGGCGGAAGGTCTTTTGGAGCATCCAATGAAAGTGCCATCGGTTTTGATTCTCTTTGGGAACGATGCAACACTTCAGCAACAACATCTTCAGCGATGCTGTGCAAATCCACGGCCTGTGGATTGAGTGTGATACGTCCCGCTTCAATACGGGAAATATCCAGCAAGTCACTGACAAGGGTGTTAAGTCGCTCAATGTTGTTACGCACCACTTCAAGGAAATGCATTTGATTTTCATTCAATGCACCCGCGGCACCCATGGTCAAAATGTCAACATAGCCTTTGATGGCTGTCATTGGTGTACGCAATTCATGGCTAACCGTAGCCACGAATTCCGACTTTAGACGATCTACTTCAACTTCATGAGTAATATCGCGAATAATGGATACGGTACCCAGGAAATCATTTTGCAAAATTACAGGCGCAAGATGGATAAGGGCAATGCGCTCATTCTCCAATTCAACCTGCTCGGCGTAAGAGTCTCCAACCTGGTGCAAAGATGGGTCCTCAGACCAACGGCGGATGGTATCGGCCCAGGCAGTAGCTGCCTTTCCAAATAAACCACCAACCTTGTCCAACGAATTACCAAGCAAACGGGCATCGGTCACACCCAGAATACGTTCTGTGGATGAGTTCACAAAGGTAATGCGGTTATCCGAGCCAGTGACGAGAACACCATCAGCCACAGCTTCAAGAATAGCCTGGGAACGGCTCGCATCTTCCTGCTCCTTGCGCAGCATCACGCCAAGACGCTCGGCCTGATCACGAATAAGTTCATAAAGGTGGGCGTTGTTGATAGCCACAGCCACCTGACCTGCAATGGCTTTTACCAAGTTGAGCATTTCAGCGCTGAAGAAGTTCGCAGCACGCTGGAACACCATCAACACACCGATCACATCTTCACCCACCATCATGGGGACAGTGATGGCGCTGCGGTGATCCTGCCCGGCAACTGTGCTTCGGACCCAACGCGGATCCTGATGAAGATCATTGACGAGAACAGAATCTCGGTGCTGCACGACCCAGCCAGCCAAGCCTTCACCGATCTTCAATGTAAAGCCATGTCCGCCGGGAGCTGTGCGATCTGACAGGTATCCATAGCCAGCGCGATAATGCAACAGATTGTCTTCAGCATGCACAAGCAAAATAGTACCTTGTTCCGCGCCAATCGCATCATTTAGCAATGACAATGTACGGTTGAGCGCACGGTCAAGATCCAGACTGGATGACACTTCTGTAAGAATGCGCAGAAGTGTTTCTGTGTTTTGTTGTTCACGTTGTAATTGCGCAGTACGCTCCACAACGCGCATTTCAAGATTGGAGGCAAGATTTTGGGTTTCAGCAAAGAGACGACCATTCTGGATAGCAACAATGGCCTGATTGGCCAATGTGCCAAGGATCTGCATGTCCTCCGCAGAATAAACTCCAGACTGATAACTTTGGGCAGAGAGCATACCACGCGCCTTGTTACCAACGATCATTGGGACCGCTACAATGGATTCTGTCTCTACGTCCTCTCCAGCCTGAACCGCATCCAATCTTTGGGCCTGCTCACTGTTTGAGATAAGGATGGGTCTAGCATCTCTTATCACTTCACTACTCATACCCTTCCCAAAGGATACACGTTCCCCTATATAGCGTTTTCCGAGATCGTACAAATAAACGGGGTCAATCTCATTTTTCTCTTCATCATAAAGAGTAATAACAAATGAATCCAATGGCATGAGGCGTTCTGCTGCTTTATGAACAGAGATATAAACTTCTTCCGGGTTAAGGCTGGCACCAATTAGTGAACTTGATTCATTAAGGATGGCAAACCGTTCCGCTGTACGAACAGAGGACTGGTATAAGCGTGCATTTTCAAGCGCAATGGTAGCCTGATTAGTGATCGTACGCGCCACTTCCAATTCATTGAAGCCAAAACGAGCCTGCCCCACCATTTGGGCAAAAATAAGCGCAGTCAAGGTCTGTCCACTCACCAACGGCAGAATCAACAAGGCAGTTGTATTCTCGCCAAGCATTTCCATAAGGTCTGCAAGGTCCGGTTCATTATGGATATCATCTGTATTGAAGATGCCTAATGATTCGCGTAAGCGGTTAAAAATGGGAACATCCGGCAATTGCTTTGGAAGTTTAATACGTGACCGGGGTGCAGTAATCTTCCAGACAGCACGTCCCCGCTCAAAGGTCACAACAGAGACGCGGCGTACGCCCAATCCCTTAAGTAATTCATCTGCTGTCAAATTCAAGATCTGGTCTGTATCCAAAGATCCTGTCAAGGCAGATGTGAAACGGTTCAATGTTGTAAGGCGCTGTGAACGCTGATCCAATTCAGTGGCGCGGCTAACACTGTCTTCATAAAGCCGAGAGTTATCCAATGAAACTGCTGACTGGCTTGCAAAGGTAAGGCCAACTTGCATCTGTTCGCGGGTATAGAAGTTAGCCTGCCATTTTTCCACAGCCAACACACCGACTAACTCACCTTTGGATATCAAAGGAATACCGAGCCAAGAAAGTCGTGGGGCCTCCATGGGAACAAATCGCGAATCTTCACGAACATCCTTGACCAATATTGGCTGGCCCGATTGAGCCATCTCTTTGAAAAGTGCGCTATCCAAAACCGAAACAGACAAACCAAGGCGCTGTTCTGCATCTGAAAAGCCGCGCGCAGAAGCAACTGAGAGGCGATCCTTCTCACGCAACCAGAGCGTTGCAGTGTCATATGGGAGAATGGAACTCAACTGATCAAGCAGGGAATTAACCAATTGATCACTACTCAAACTGGATGTCAGCGAAGCAGCAGCATTATTCAACGCCTGCAACTGTCCGGCGCGCTCCTGCGTAGTTTGCACAAGGCGAAGGTTATCAAGCGACAATGCGATCTGCTGAGCCAGTGAAAGCAGCAAAGCTTCATCTTCAGGGCGGAAAGCAGAAGTCGTGTTGAAGTTATCCAACACTAACAAACCCAAGTTCTGTTCAGAAGAAACGATGGGCACAAGCAAGCTTGAAACAGGTAAGCGCCCGCCTGTAGCCTGACGATACAGGGCAAGGTTCTCAGCACTTAAATTATAGTCACGCGCGAAATTGACCTCATCCACCCGCCGCGTATTTTTGTTCATAAACACAGTACCAGGCAATGCCTCTCCCGGTCGATACACAATTTCCATCATGCTTTTGTTATCAGCATATCCGGAAGCCGCACGCGGAGTTAGTACTTCTGTTTTTGAATTCCAGATCAATACAGCACCCGCATGTGCCTGTGGAAGGACTCTTCGAGAACTATCCAGCAGAGATTTGATTATCGCCTCAGGATCCATAGCCGACAATTGGCGGCTAAAATCGAGCAGCAAATTCACTTCATCCAATCTTCTTCTAGTTTGGTTAAGCAGTGAAATATTTTGCAGAATCAGAGATGTTTGCTGAGATATCTGTAAATAAACTTGATGGTCTTCTTCTGTGAAATCAGGCATGGTTTCCGGGCTAACCGCAAGCATGGATGCCACAGGTTTGTTTTCCACCAAAACAGGCAAACAGATCACGCCTTTTGACCTCAAGGCAGTTAGCAAGGATGCATCGCGCCATTCTTCATCTTCATCCAAATTGGAGATAAGAATTGGCTTTCCAGTTTGCAAGCTGGCACGCAAAGGATTACGCTGTCCAAACAACGCTTCAACATTTGTCGAACGGGGCAGGCTTCCCAATACATGCAACAAACGAGGACCATCTGGGGTGTTTTCAGCAACTAATGCAACCGACATGCCAAGTTGGGTCAATGTCTCACGCCCAAGAGCAGACAAGGCTGAAGAAGTATCCAACTGGCGACTGACCGATTCTGTAATTGCCAATCCTGCGCGCACACGTTGTGCACGGCGATCCAAATTATGCAGGGAGATGGTCTGCTCAAGATCCTTATGTAGCAAGACCGGCAAATCATTTTGCGTAATATCGAGCAACTTCTGTTGGCGTAACAACCCAGACGATAACGATTCGATCTTCAAACGCAGCTCATTTTGACGAAGGGTATTACTAATTAACAAGGCAGCTTGTGATGAAAAAACTTCCACTGCTTCGATCGTTGTTTTGTCCGGGCGCAGCCCATTAGACGGGTCATCCAGGCTGATCAGCCCTACGATCTGCCCTTCTGAATTCTCGAGCGGGACAAGCAATAAATCATCTGCGCGCCAGGTGTTATCAGACACAGGCGCAGATGTAGAAACATCCAAAGTGACCATATGCAGGTCAGATGGGATAACAGGGGCTTGATCCACTGGAACAAAGTAGGAACGGCTGATTTTGAACTCAGGCCGCATAAGCTGTTGTACACTGGACAATGGCTGCTTGCGAGACATCAGTTCATTCAGAGTATCTTGAGGAATACCTACAGCAGTCAGGCGACGTGTCAATCCAGTGTCTGTTTCGACGATGCTCACCAAGACGACACGGAAGGGAGTTGAATCACGAATGCCTCGAGCAATAACCTGTAATGCCTGATCCAATGGCTGATCATGTCCGAGGTTGTAACTTACATCTGTAAGGCGCACGAGCGTATCTGCACGACGACGCATTAGTTCACTGCGTTGTCTCTCTGCTTGATAACGCTGAGCATTACTCAATGCAATTCCAGCTTGAATCGCAAGGGTCTGTACCAACTCTGCAACTTCCGGAGTAAAGAATCCTGTTGAATTGGCATGCATGTTGATTAGACCGATCGTGCTCGTCTGATATGTGATGGGTGCAATAATGGCCGAGTGCGATTCATGATGAACCGGAGATACTCCCTCGTCCAGGTAATCATCAATAATGCGAGGTTCACCTGTTTTTAAAACCATTCGCTCAAGGTCGGTCAGATCTCGAATGTTTTCGCAACCAATAAAATGCTCAACCCTATACGTATCCTGTTCATTAAAATCCTGCTCAAAGAGAATAACCGATGAACAATTCGCTTGCACAGCACGCAATCCTTCATCATGTATCACTTTGATCAGGTGTTTAACATCGAGAGATGCCCCCAATTCACGGCTGATATGTGTAATCGCGGAAAGTTGGTCAACACGCTTACGAAGGGAGTCATCAGTCTGCGAAAGCAAACTGGCGGATTCGATTGCTGCAGCAAGCTGTCCCGCAGCTGTGGAAACGATCTGAAGATCATACGTGTTGAAATAATTAACTTTTCCACTGCCCAGCATAAGTTCGCCAATGCTACGCTCACGCACGATCAATGGAACGACGATGGCTGATTCCATCATCAACGCAGTTGCCAATGGACGATATGCAGGCAGGATTCTTCGGTCCGTGCTCAAGCGTCCAGACTGAAAAGCCTTTTGGCTGCCAGAAACAGTGTAACGATAATTGGGGTCGTCCACAAAAATTTGAATGAATGTACTACTAATATCCTCAGAAACACCAAAAGTGGATTCGCGGCGCAAACGTAATGCACCACGGGCCTCATCCATAAGGAAGATCGCTCCCGCATCTGCCTGAAAAAGATTGGCAAGTTCCTGAACAGAATATTTGAGAATTTCATCCAACGTGGCAGAGGAACCCGAAAGGCTGGCAATGCGGCGCAAGGCATCTGCGCGTTGTGCACGAGCACGTGCCTGCTGCACCAGTAACAAGTTCTCAATGATCGCCGCAGCCTGATTGGCCACGATATTCATTAATCGGATCTCTTCTGCAGTAAAGGCAGAAGTACCCCGGGTGTGATGACCAACCTGGAAGTAGCCGAGCATGCGTCCCGAAGAAAGAAGCGGCACGAGTGCATTGTCTCGCAGGCTAGCCGCAGTTGCCACATCTGCCAACCCGAGCAGCCGCCAATTTTCATCACCTGATGTATTCAAGGTAATAATAGGGTTCTGGCTTGCGATTATTTTTTCTGCTGCACTCTCTGCAGGAATTGCCGTTCGGTAGATCTGCACAAAATGTGATGGTAATCCACGGAAGGGAAGTTTACCTTCCAATGTGCGCTTATCTTCATCATAGAGCAGAAAGCCGATGATCTCAGCAGAAAATAATGGTGCTACACTTTCAACAAGCTTTGTGAAAATATCTGAAAGATTGCGAGCAGAACCAAGTGCCTGATTTAAATTCGCCAGCCCGGCAAGTTCCGAGCCGCGCTTTTGTTCTTCTTCATATAGCTTCGCATTGCGTATTGCAACCGCCGCCTGACCTGAGATTAAGGAAATAAGATCAAGGTCATGCTGCCCAAATACACCGCTGGTCATCTGCCCAGCTTCCAGAGTCCCTACTAATTCGCCGCCAGCAATGAGTGGAATTCCCAAATAGGAATGAACAAGAATGATTTCGTCTTTTCGAACAAACTCAGATTGTGCACGCGTATCGGTAAGCAAAATCGGGGAGCGAAGGGCAAGCAGGCGATCCGTTAGGCCGCCAAACTGGGAAAGCGCACCAGTGGAGACACGGGCTGAGGCAGGTTGAGGCAAACGAAATGAAATTAAAGCCTTACGTTCTGCATTCCATAACTTCAGGTCAAGAACGTCTGATGGCATCAAGCGGCTAACATTATCCAGAATGGAACGAACGGTCGATTCAAGGTTTAGACTGGCTGCAATTCCCTGACTGAACTCTGTTGCTACCTTGAGGATCTCCTCTGTTGAGTCGCTGTTTTGGCCCATCGCAGGGTAATTATCCCTGGTGCGCAGGGAGATCAACATCAACGGATAAATACCAGGTACCTGATAAGAAGCAATTTCCACCAACTTTCCGCCGATGGAAACACGTTTATGACCAGGAGCAATGCATAGATCCAGAAAATCATCGGAGGGACGCACCCGCCGCGCAAGACTTTCAAGATCATATGGCTCATTCTCACGCAATTCAAAATAAGATCGTGCAAGCGCACTAATATACTCCACTCGCCCACCAGGCTGGAGAATTACAGTCGCTTCACTTGAAGATTTGGATACTTCGGGGAATACAAAGGATTTTATAGCAGGTTGTATATTCGATTGGGAACGCGGAAAAAAGCGTAAGACTGCCCAAGCCAGTGCAACGACCACCAGCCCAGCAAGAAACAGGCTAACTCCCAACCCTGAAAACATGGAAAATTCTCACTTATGCGGTGGAGGCAGCCGCCGCATCCTGTCTTCGTGCTTCAGCCGCAAGTTCTGTAATTTCACGGATATCAGCAAATGAATGAATACTCGGTGAAACGAGACCGGCAGAGAACGTCATGAACCCTACCTTCTCCACGCCGCCTTCTGTCTTTGGAGCTTGAATGAATCCTTGCTGACGATCGATAAAGTTGTAGTGACTTTGCACTTCAGCGGCAAAGCGCTCCTTTATTTTCTGGCGAATGTTCGGCGCGGCTTCGTTTGTTGTAATGATGATGAAGTTATCGCCGCCCGCATGACCAATAAAGTCGCTGGTAGTACCCAATTCATCTACGACCTCACCAATCAACATTGCGGCAAAACGCATTACGTCATCTCCGGCCACAAAACCGTACACATCCTTGAAAGCTTCAAAGTTATTGATACGCACATCCAACAAAGCCCAATTGGTCTCGCGGATGATACGCCGCAATTGCTCTTCAATTAAACGCCCTGCCGGAAGACCGGATCGTGGATCGGTGAGACTTTCGCGTTCCGAGCGACGAATGGCCCCTTGCACGCGCAGTTTTAATTCCTCAATATCAAAAGGCTTGGTGATGTAATCGTCTGCACCCAATTCAAGGCCCTGCAATTTGTCACTACGTTCATCTTTTTGAGTTAGGAAGATGACCGGGATATGACTGGTGCGTGTGCTGGTCCGCAAGGTGCGGCAAACCTCATACCCATCGATATCGGGTAACATGATATCCAGCACGATCAAATGCGGTAGGACTTGCTTTGTTTTTTCCAAAGCATCCCTTCCGCGATTCGCCACATCCACATCATATTGAAGACCCGTAAAGTAGATCTTCAACATATTGGCGATATCAATATCGTCTTCCACTACCAAAAGGCGAGCATTACTCATGTGAGCCTCCTACCGCTTGTTGCATTATTTACTAAGCGCTTCATTATTTATGCGGTACTCCGTAAGCGCGTCGTTTCCCTTTGCGGGCATTGTGTCGAACGGCTTCTATTTGTTCTTCGGTTACTTCGCGCTCGAACGAACGAAAACCACTCATGCGAAACCCATGTTTCTCGGAGATCGCCGTAATTTCCTGCACACGTTCCAGCGTAATTTCCCTGCCGACTGTGTAATCTTCAAAACGGCCTTCCAAAGCCAGTGCAATTGTCTCGGCCATACAAGCGTATGCTTTGCCGTCAGGAAAACCAAAGTTAAAATGGAAATCCACGGGGCCTGGCACATCCACCATGCCGCCGTCAATCACTAATATATCATCTCTTACCGCCGCCACCATTGCAGAAACATCACGGGGGCGCGCCACATCACAAACCACGCTGCCCGGCTGCAAATATTCAGGGCGAATAACATCATGGATGGAACTTGTAACCGTTAAAATCAACTGCGCATCCTTTAAAACATCCATCTTCGTGCTGATGACAAGCTCGCTTCGTGCCTTAATCTGAAGCTTGTCCCGTAGAGTTTCAAGTTTTTTCTCATCCCGGGCCACGAGCAATGTCCGGGCGGCCTCACCAGCTATCAGGGCGGAACAGACGCGGCCGATGGCTCCTGTGGCGCCCACAATGGCAACCGTAGCCTCTGCAATGTTAATGTCCATCACTTTGGCAGCATCTCGAATAGCCTGTACAGCCATAGCCACCGTGTAGGAATCACCCGTGGTAACTGGGATGTCCAGAGCGTTTGCAATTGTCACACCTGCATCGCCAACTACAGAAGTGAAAGCGCCCAAACCAAGTATATTTGCGCCGAGTTTCTCAGCTGCGCGGCCTGTTTGAATAATTTTACGATAGACCGTACGCTCAGGCAACTGCATCATGCGGCGTGGAGTATACGGACATGCAAGGAACCAGCCTTTAATGGTCTTGCCAGTCGCCTGTGAGGTGATCCCCTCAATCTCCGAGATATAAACAGGAGGAAAGAAGGTGGAGAAAAAATCAATCTGTTTTTCTGAAAGTACTTTACCTAAAAGCGGAAACTTACGGCTGACATCTCGCTTGGGATCGATGGGGTGAATGATGAAGGCGAAGCTATCCATTTACCACGACTCCACCTCGGCTTTCAAATGCCTGTGATATGGAGTTTGGTGTAAATGGGCTAGTTTTAAAGTATGGTGGTCGCTCTGGTCAAAAGTAATATCGCGGTCGATCACGCGTCGTTCTGCTGAAGCCGCCAGCACCACATCTGATTCAATGGTGCGTGCAGGATAGATAATCATACCTGAACCAATGCGGCAATTGTGTCCTACACAGCCGCCCATTACAGGGCGATTGGAGATGCTGAGCTTGCCATTTCCATCCCGTGCACGGATGGGTGCAGGAATGAGGTTGTAATCAGTCCATGTAGAACCAGCACCGATAAATGTGTTGCGGCCAATTACACACATTTGCAGACAGGTATTTTGCGCCAACATGCTGTTTTCCATCATGGTTGTCATGAACAAGGAAGCGCGGAAAGGCAGGAAGGCGCCATCCCCCACTACGGAAAGCATCACCTGGGCACCTTGCCCCACGTTCACATTGTTTCCGATAATGCTATTGTCGATCACAGCGCCCGCATTAATGGTGACGTTATCCCCAATAATGGCTGGGCCTTTGATCACAGCACTTGGGTCGATCACACAATTCTTGCCCACTTTTACAGCCTCAGAACATTCCAATACCTGGCGTCCCTCATAGATAGCTTTGCCAAGAATTTTGAGCTTGAAAGAAAGTTCCTGATTCGCTTTAGTCTCAAAGCGAGCACCCCGTGCAAATTGTCCAAAGACCATATCGGCAATAAAGACATGAACCCAGGAATCGATTGCCATCATGGCTCGTAATGGGACCTGAAAAACCAGATCCCCGCTTTGGTCTGCCATATAAGTCGGTACATGGTAATAGCCGATCTCACGCGCTTGCATATCGATCACTAGTGGTTCCACGCCCGCCATGGGTCCATTCGGGTAGTACCACAAATCTGCAAGATACAAACTTCCCGCAGGGGTATAGGATGTGGAAAGCGGCAGGGCATGTTCACGGAAGGCCAGGTCATCTGCGCGAAAAGCAGCACGAACAGGGCGATTTTTTTTGATCGCCTGCTCCATAAATGCGCTTATATAAGCTTCATCAAAGAAGAGGTTGTCTCGATATACAATGGTCGGCTCGCGGACAGGCTGAAGGCGTTCCCCTTGCTTCAACTCCATCTCGCGGGTCACATAGGGCGCAAGCAAATTTCGCTGGTGCAGCCAGAGAGGCGTATTTTGGATTCGCAACTCACGCGCAGTTTCACAAAAAGGCGTAATCTGATTATGCGCGTGGAGAATAATTTTCAGCATGATTAGAGATTATAAATCAAAGTATGGGTTAAAACACGCCATTCAACAAAACAAAACTGTTATGAAGGTGCTTTTCAGTTATGAAAGTGGAATAGTGTCAATTGTGATTGTGCAAGCCTTGTCACCACGAGCAATGCAGGACGTCTCTTCCACGTTAAAAACCTTCCCCCCACTCAGCCAATATAGAGCTTCCTGTAATAACCCCACTGCCAGGTGACACACCGGCTCGCTCGATTGTCTCTCCCAACATAGCGGACAACGCTCAATATGCCAGAGGATCTTATTTTCCGCCTCTTCCACCCGCACTTTTTGGTCTGTGTGCTTGTTAAAGAGATCGGCAAATGTCTTTGCGCCAGTATGTAGCTTGGTAGAGAGCGGAAGCAAACGAAAAGCCATTTCGGTCAAACCAAGCATGGAACCGTATTCCTTGATGCCATATTTAAACGTAGCCCGCCCTGCACGGAGAGCCAATCCCCGCCCGCCACGTGGACCGAACTTCTGCTCCAACGCACTCTGTAAAAGGCTAACAGTTTCAAAAGGGAAAGTTTTATCTGAGCGCCCAACAGGGCGTTCCTGAATTAGTGCATCCAGGGATGCAAGCTGAAGGATCGAATCCACCCCGCTTCTGCCGATTACTTCCTCCATACCCTGAAAAATGATTTTCCCCATTTTCTGGGGATAAAAGAGGGATTCACTACTCATGGAATTGGGATATCTTGATCGAGGAATGACTTCAATTTTTGGCTAAAAATGGTCGGCTCTTCCAACATAGGGAAGTGGCCTGATGTGGGAAAGCGCTCAATTACCGAATGTGGAATTCCTTTTAACATTGGCTGCCACTGCAAGGGATGGACAATTACATCCTTATCACCAAACATACCCATTGCTGGGACTTTGATTTGTGAGAGCATTGGTGTCAGGTCCGTGCGGCGAAGCGAAGCGATAGAGAGCAGGAAAGACTCCACAGTGGTACGCGAAAGATCGCGGTCCATCATCTCAGGAAAGCGTGGATCCCTGCAAATGAAAGGCGAATACATACGCATCCCAGTGCGGAACACACCCATCATATTGAATAACATAAATGCGATCGGACGCATACCTGCAAGCTTCAAAAGAGGCGCAAGCGATGAGCCTACCATCGGCGAACCAACCACAACCACCTTACTGACTCGCTCTGGATACTTAATAGCGACTGAAAGGCTAACCGTTCCGCCCATACTGTGTCCTACCAGAGGCGCATGAACGATGCCCAACTGCTCCATAAATTGATTTACCAAGCTGACAAAATCAGAAACGGCATAGGTCTCGCGCTTTTTCCCGGACTCCCCAAACCCCCAAAAGTCCAGAGCATAGGTGCGGTAAAACGCACCGAGATAACCCATGGTCTCCTGCCATAACCCCCATGAACCAAGCCATCCGTGCAAAAGGATTACAGGGCGGCCTCGCCCGTATACCTCATAATGAACAATTCCCTGATCAGTCGTAATTGATGACACAGCAAAAGATTATCCGTCCCTTATTTTCCGGATTCCATTTCGTTTAGGATGCTATACAACAACTCAAGCAGCACTGTTTTTACAGTATCGCGCTCAGTTGCAACACACGGCAAAAGTTTTGTATTTTTATCCAGCCGCAAGGCATGGCGCACATCTTCGAGTTCCCAGGAATCTTCCATATCCTGCTTGTTCGCCGCAACGACAAAAGGCGTTGGAGCATACGCGCGGAAGGTTTCAAGAATGGAACGCGCTTCGCGGAAGGTCTCGGGGCGGGTGCTGTCCACCATAACAATAAAACCCAGCATGCCTTCAGAGAGGATCTCCCACATGAAATCGAAACGTTTCTGTCCGGGGGTGCCGAACAGATACAGAACCAGATCTTCATCCACTGTGATGCGGCCGAAGTCCATTGCCACCGTTGTGGCAGATTTTACCGAGCGCTCTTCATCAGACGAGATCCTGCGTTCTGTGGCGACGACATCAATTTCACTGACCGACTGAATGAATTGAGTCTTGCCAGCGCTGAATGGGCCTGTTACTACCATTTTGACCGTTTGCATAGTTCTTATCCTTCTGACCTGATTTGCATTACATCGTGCGAATGCGGCCGATCAGTTTGTTGATCAATGATTTCTGTTCTTCTTTGTCTGGTGTTGGGAACATCTTCGGATTTGGCGGGGTAACTACGCCTGCAGGGCGAACCAATTCCACCAAACCAGCCTGCAAAAGACCGTATACGATTCTACGGATCTCAATTTCGGTCAACTTGTTTGTGCCCGCGATCTGGCGCATCGTATTCTTCGGGTCAACAAACTTTACAACTTTCCACTCGTCCACGCTCAAATTCACATTGGTCAAGGGACGGTCTGTAAATTTAAGCGCCATTTCCAAACTGGGGATTTCATCCTTCAATTGTTCCAGCTCGCGTAACTGACGCGAACCTTCGATAATAATATTCTCAAGATCCAGCTTTACATTAATGCGATCATCCGGCGGGAGCATCTCGTTCTCAAAGCGGAAGATGCCTTCCACCCACGTGAACAATCTGCGCACCACATCTGTGAAATATCCCTGCAAGTTCAGCAGGATATCCTCCTGTGTCACATAGCCTGCATTAATAAGAAGCAGACCCAATTCCTTATCAGTCATCTGGCCCGCACGATCAGCGATCGCGCGGTATTGGTTGGCGTTGATCTTATTCGCCTTGTGAAGGACGGCAGCCAGACTTCCATCTTCCCTGCCGACGCGGGCATAAGCCAGCTTCCCCTCACGGAATGAAATAAAGGCCTGCTCCGACGCCCCATCCACAACCAATGTGCCCGTCTTGCTGGCAAGGTTGATCAGGTTGAGAAGTTGAGTAATTGTAAAATCGCGTAAATTTCCACGCAGTGCCATGTGTCCTCTAATTCCCTAAAATGGGATAGGTTGGAAAATTATACATGCAAACTTC
>Ga0209066_10003950_pt1 | contig 16490 bp, 15 predicted proteins | sample All_14_2_FD_187198 | JGI IMG/M metagenome (GOLD analysis project Ga0209066, IMG submission 187198) | Freshwater microbial communities in response to fracking from Pennsylvania, USA - Allegheny Zone_MetaG_DW_15 (SPAdes) (version 2) ...
CTTCTATTATGACCGTCCCAATTACCGACAGGAACAAGCCGTGGATGGTTGGAAAAAAGTCTTCGCTTTTCTTGAAAAGAATTTGGCGTAGGAGAAACTCACCATGTGTACAATGATCGTTGAAAAAGTAAAAGTTGAAGGCAGTGGAAAAGGCACCAGTGGATGGTTTGCATTGAATCAAGCCAATGTTTCCTACGACCATCCTTTCAATGCCCCCTACGAACACGCCTTGAACATTGACTTCGTGAATGAGACTCAGGGCCCCTCGGCGCGTGTGGCCGTGGAATTGAGTGAGTCCGCTGCACGGGAATTGGTCCGCACCATTCTTGCCGTATTAGATCAAGCCGAAGCTGGCGGGCATTTACCGAAATAAAGATATACTCGCGCCCATGAAACCCACCCTCGACCCGCTCATCTCTGCCCCAGACAGCAACGAATATTTCAATGCAATTAGCCATCTCATCGGCGCGATCCTTTCCATTTCAGCGCTCGCCGTGCTCGTGTCACTCGCAGCAATTGCAGATAAGCCCGCCCATGTGGTAGGCTTCGCCATATATGGCGTCAGCCTATTTCTGTCGTTCCTCTTCAGTTGTCTTCTGCATTTCTTTTTGCTCTTCAATAAGTACCTGCGGGTCTTCGGCATTCTAGACCATAACGCCATCTACATCCTCATCGCAGGGACATACACTCCGTTTTGTCTCACCATCTTCAGTGGAGCCACAGGCTGGTTGCTGTTCGGCATTATCTGGAGCCTTGCGGTTTTCTTCATCACCATCAAATCCATTTTCTTCACAAAGATTTCCGTATTGATGTCAAACATCAGCTTCCTGCTCATGGGCTGGATCATCGTCTTCCTCATTGGTCCCATTTACAATCAACTAGGCATGGGAGCCATGTCTCTGCTCATTGCAGGCGGACTCTTTTACACCGTTGGCGCCATCATCTTTGCGAATGGAAAGCCAAATCCCTTCCCGCCTTATTTTGGCAACCACGAGATCTGGCACATCTGCGTTCTGGCAGGCAACACCTTCATGTTTTTGGTCATGTTGTTTTACGTTCTACCCTACCCGATATAAATTCTCAAATCGTTGAATTCCCCTTTTGGCCGTGCTATAGTGATGGTGAGGCAATTTCTCGAAAGGAGGAACCCATGGTATTCAAAACGTATGTAGACCCACGGGAGCGTGAAAATATCCGAGCCCATCAGGGAGAGGATGTGTGGGTATTACTGAATCACATTCGAGCTGAAAAGCGCGGAGCCTTTGAGCATTTTCTACATGCAATCCTAATGCCTGCTATAGCTCATACTCATCCTGAAACCTATAACAAGATCCGAGTGCTGCATCCCTCTCTTGCAAATAAAGATGGCACCTACACCTATATTTTCCTGATGGATCCCGTGGTAACAGATGGTATCTATAACTTCAACAACATACTGTTTGAATTCTACAGGCCCGAGCTGGCAAAGGAATATATGAAGATATGGGATGAATCCCTGGCCACCTCACAGATCGAATATGACATGACCCAGTCCGACTGGTAGATACATAGAAAATAGGTACGCAAAACCAGAGCAGGTATTCAAAATATCTGCTCTGATGTTTAAACTGTCATTAATCAGCCAACAGATTCCAGTGATTCTTCAGCGACCCGAAATACCATATCGTGCTCATGGACAGGTTGGTTGACTCTAATCGCCACATTGTCACCTGGTTTTACCCAAACGATACTATGATGTTCAACTTCCATGGATGAAACGCGTTGAGTAAAGTTTGTGACATGCCCAACAATATGGATCTTATCCCCCAACTTCAGACTTTCGGTCAACATCAGTACCGCCACATGGATATGGTCATAGTAATGCATCACTCTTCCGATCTCAACTTCCATAATCTTGCTCCTGCCTAGAGTAAAAATCAACTCCAGACATTTATACTGTAGCACGAATTAACCATTAATTTCAACGCCTCTTTCCTCTCTCCAGCCTGTAAGCCAAGCGACAAAAATTTTCTCCACTGATATACTTCCCCATACCATGAAAAAACGATTCGCAGGTATTCTCATGCGCGGACATCAAGTCGCATCGCGTCCATCCAAAGAGTACCCATACAGTTCACTGGAAAAACAAAAGCCGTTCTTTAAAACACTGGGGCTCGATCTGTATGAATACTTCAACGGCACATTGAACATCTCCATTGCGCCGCTCAAATTCAAAATGAGGCACCCAGAACTCACATTCGAGCTGGTTGAGTGGACAGACTTGCACCCGCCCGAAACGTTTTCCTTTTCACGCTGTAAAGTGTTTTTCAAAGGCAAGGGATATACAGGCTGGGTATATTATCCACACCCTGAGACAAAGAAAACTCATTTCCAAAACGAGTCGCTTATTGAAGTGATTTCTTATGAAATCCCTAAAATCCAATATGGAGATGAAATCGAAATCGAATTGAACACTGATGAGATTTTTGTTAGCACGCTCACAGACTAGAAAAAATCATCCAACCCAGAAGGCTATAGGCTTGAAAAGAAGCGGGAATACTCATCCTAATATCAAAAAAACATCACCCAAAAGTTCTAATTAGGCTGAAAATATCCAATTATTCATCCGTCTCGTGTACAATGGTGAAAGAAAAGGGAATCTAATGCGTATTGCTTTTATCTCGGACATTCACGGCAACTTAACGGCGCTTCAAGCTGTTCTTGCTGATATTAAACAACAGAGCGCGGACCAAATCATTTGTCTGGGGGATACCATTAGTCTTGGTCCTCAACCCCGGGAAACATTGAATGTATTAAGAGAGTTGAACTGTGTTTACATTATGGGGAATCATGATGAAGCGATCCTGGATCCTGCAAAAGCTGCCGAACTTGAGATCACTGAGCATTTGGTCCCTGACCTGTATTGGTGCCGCGAACGTCTCATAACTGATGATTATGAATTCATAAATTCATTCAAGCAAACTCATCAGATCATTTTTCCGAATGGCATACAGCTATTGGCGTATCACGGATCCCCACTTTCCACAACAGATCTAATTCAGTCCACCACTCCGTCAGAATTATTGGATAAATATTTTGAGGGATATCACGCCACGGCGTTTATTGGCGGCCATTCGCACATTCAAATGCATCGGCGCTACGGAAAAAAACTTATCTTAAATTCTGGAAGCGTTGGCAATGCGTTTGAATTCGCTTTCTCACCTGGCAATCCTCCACATCTTCTGCCCTGGGCAGAGTACGCGATCATTGACCAATCAGGCAATATGTTTGATGTAGATTTGCGCCGCGTTTACTTTGATATAGATGGATTGTTGAAATTGGTTAAAGAAAGCGGTCTGCCAGGCACGAATTGGTGGCTAAAGCAATATTAGGAAATTGAATATAAAATTCGTTGGAAGGAAGCAAAATGCGGCAAAGATGCCGCATTTTGCTTCCCCATGCTATCATGGGGAAACTGGAAATTTATATGCGAGAGATTCGTACCGTCAGCATAACAAACCAACAAAAATTGGAAGGCATAGAAAAACCATGAGAACTATTACCATATTTAAAAATGCCACTCTAATCGATGGTAATGGAAATAAACCGATAGAACGTGGGCTCATTGCCATTGAAAATGACAAGATTCTATACGCAGGCAACGCGGAAAAATGGAAACAGCCACCAGAAGCCATTATCAACGAGATGGACATGACAGGACGGACCATTTTGCCCGGGCTCATTGACTGTCATGTCCACATTGCGGCGGAATGTTTACCAGATAGCACAATGACTGGCCCCTGGGGTTGGACATCTCTGATCATGTTGAAGCACGCACAGAACACGCTGGCGGCTGGCATCACTACCATCCGCGATGTAGGCGGGAGACATCACCTTGAATTCTCCTTACGCAAAGCGGTGGAGGCAGGTATGTTTGCGGCGCCGCGTATGTCATTGGCTGGCAAGCTGCTTTCGATCACATCTACAGGCAGCGAATGGTACGATGGCATGTATCGCGAAGCGGATGGCGTGGATGAAGTCCGCAAGGCGGCACGTGAGCAACTAAAAGCAGGCGCTGATCTTATTAAAATGCTGGCAACAGGAGCCGTGCTTGCACCTGGTGAAAAGCCTGGTGCTGCACAGTTTGAGATGGAAGAGATCCGTGCTGCAGTGGTGGAAGCAGCAAAGGTTGGCAAAATCGTTGCTGCTCACGCGCATGGGATCGAAGGTATCCGCAATGCAGTGGAAGCAGGGGCAAAGACTATCGAGCATGGAACATATCTGAACCAGGACCCTCGTGTGATGGAACGTATGGCAAAGGAGGAAATCTTCCTTGTACCAACCTTGAAAGCTGGGTACGATGTTATTTATGGAAATAAACCAGGCATCCCAGATTGGATCATGGAAAAGAGCAAGGAAACTCAGGAGGATGCGCTTCTCTCCATCCGCAGGGCACATGAGATGGGTGTACCAATTGCAATGGGAACGGACGCAGCCACGCCGTATAACTTCCACGGGGAGAATGCGATGGAACTGGCATACATGGCAGAGGCCGGGCTTTCTGCAATGGAATGTATCGTCGCATCTACCAAGAATGCGGCTCGCGCTCTGGGCTGGGAGAAAAAGCTTGGCACACTGGAAGCAGGCAAACTGGCAGATCTGATCGTGGTGAAAAAGAATCCATTAGACGATCTAAAAACATTGGCTGACAGGAAGAATATTGAGTATGTGATGCAAGGCGGTAAGTTCGTGGCCCGTCAATTTGCCAGCGACTCGGGTATTCCAGAGGAACTAATGGCTGGCGCATGGGTTTGTTGTGGATAAGGATACAGCGGAAAAACTGCACGGGAGGGCTAACCGGCTGCGGCGGAGTCAGAGGCGCAGTTCGTTGTCCCAACCTTAAAAAGTTGCAAGTCCGTTGCAAACTGATTTCGAGTAAAATCGTGCCAATCAATCCTAATTTATTAGAGCGGAGGTAAGGACTTATGTTCGTAACGAAAAACCTTTACCAGAACGACGATGCCTGGAAGAAATCAACTCTTGGGCATTCAAATGAAACAATTGGCGGGTGGGGGTGCTTGCTTACATCTGCCACCATGATGTTGAATGGAATTGGATATAACGAGACCCCCGTCTCCGTCAACGATAAGATGAAAAACGCTGGCGGATTTCAAGGGGCGTTTTTTATCCCGAGTGTCCTCCCTTATATCTGGCCAAATTGTGCCTTTCAGGATGTCCAAGCCTGCGAAGCTTACCCCGCGCCTATCGCCCAAATTGACGCCGCTGTGGCACAGGGCAAACCTGTCATTCTTCAAGTGGACTGGAATAAACAGGCAGGCATTCAGACTCACTTTGTGTTAGTCAAGGAAAGAAAAGGTGAGGATTACGTCATATACGATCCTTACAAATACGGCGGCGACGGCCCTGATAAAGAAGTCCTGCTGACTACACGCTATAAATACAATGGCGCAAAACTCGCCTCCGAGATCAGCGCTGTAATTTGGTTCAACGCCTATAGCGCCACACCACCCGAGCCTCCCAAGGTGACAAAGGTGGAAATACCTGCTGAAAAATTTATCATCTACGCGGCAGAGGATGATCTTTCTCTGCGTGCCGAACCTTCTGTAACTGGTTATTTATGGAAACGCATGGTGGCGGGCACTGAATTGATCTGCCTTGAAGCAAAAGCAAAGGTTAAATCCAAATTGGGCGTACAAGGCCAGTGGATTCAAGTACAGGATCCGAAGGGCGATCAGGGATTTGTGGCAGCATGGTATGTTTCTGACCAAAAGAATCAGCCCGCTTCATCTGTGCCTGTTCCTGCTTCTGCGCCGTCGGCAGCTCCCGCCCCGAAACCCGGTACCGCACCTGCTCCAAAGCCCGGAAGTGCCCCCTCCCCTGTTCCTCCTGGTGCATTAGCTCTCTACCCTATTGAAGAATTATCCTTCCGTAGCAAGCCTGTGATTGCCAATGAGACCTTAATCCGCAAGGTACCCATCACCGAACAACTTATCAGCCTTGAGCCTGCCAATCAGGCAATTCCCAAGGTTGGTGTGCAAAACCAATGGATCAAAGTTCGAGACCAAAATAAAAAGGAAGGCTATGTTGCAGCATGGTACGTCAAGTATGCTGGCGGCTCCACTGCCCAAGCAACAACTGCGGCTGCACCTGCCCCCGCAGCAGGCGGGGTGGTTAAAGTGCGAACTACTGCTGAGGCCGTATCCATGCGCAAAGAACCCATCGTCAGCGATGCATCCTTGATCAAGCGTGTACCAGTTAATTATGAATTTACCATTGCAGAAGCGGGCGGCGAATCCAAGATCGGCGCAAATAACCAGTGGCTCAAAGTTAAAGATGCCACTCACGAAGGTTACGTTGCTGCATGGTTCGTCACAAGATAAAGACATAAATTGTCATGTCTGAATTAAACGTTACTCGCAAGACAAAGATCTTCATTTCCTATTCACGCAAGGACAAACAGTTCGTCCGCAAATTAAATGATGCCATTGATGCAGCGGATATTGATGCCTGGGTGGATTGGGAAGGTATTCCCCTCAGCTCGGATTGGATGGCTGAGATCAGTGCCGCCATTGAAGGTGGTGATGCGTTTGTGTTCGTCATCAGCCCGGATTCTCTCAAGTCTCAGATCTGCATGAATGAGCTGGAATTGGGCATCAAGAACAACAAAAAGATCATCCCTGTTCTGTATCGTGAACCTGAAAAAAGGCAGAAAATGCACCCTAAATTGGCTTCCACCAATTGGGTGTATATGCGTTCTCGCAAGGATGATTTTAAAGGAACTATTCCGCAACTGGTGAGCGCCATCCAAACTGACTTGGGCTGGGTTCAGCAGCACACACGCCTACTTGAACGCTCCACAGAATGGGAGCGAAAGAACAAAAGCAAAAGCTATCTTCTGCAAGGGGAAGACCTGGAAGAAGGCGAAAAGTGGATGACTGAGTCCACGAAACACGAAAGCCGCGCAGTGATTCCGCTGCAGGCAGAATACATCAGCACCAGCAGAAAAAATGCCATCCAACGGCAGAGAAATCTCACAATTGGTGTCGGCTTGATCACAGTGATTAGTATTCTCCTTGGCTTCTTTGCAGTGGTTCAATGGCGCGATGCTGTGGAAAGTAGAAAAGATGCAGAGAGAAGCGCTGCTGCAGCGGCAGCCAGTGAAAAAGTAGCGCTTACTCAACAAGCCATCGCCGAGGAAAAAGAGGCATTGGCTATTGCGAAAGAGATTGAAGCCAAAGCACAGCGAAGCGCAGCACAAGCTGGTGTATATAAGGAACGTCCCAGCGAATTGGACACCAGCACCCTGCTTGCACTGGATGCCCTGGCGCGGCTCTCATCAGTATCTTCCGATGCAACAGCCATTGATGCAACGTTTGATGAAGTCGAAGATGTGTTACGGTACAACCTAAGCTTGATGCCCATACCTGTAACTCAAGTAAAGCATACTGGCAGAATATGGAATCTTCACACCAGCAAGGATGGACAATATATTGTCTCCTCAAGTGCAGACCATACTGCATGTATCTGGACTCTACAAGGAGAAAAAGTACGGTGTGTGGAGCACGAGGCTGATGTAACTGACGCCTTTCTTTCCAATGATAATAGCGTACTCATTACATCCAGTTTGGATGGAAGTGTGCGCCTTTGGGATGTAAAAAATGCATCTCCCCTGGATGTGTTTGACTTAAAATCGGATGTTTTGGATATTGACATGAGTCCAGACGGCAGCATGGTTGCCGCTGCGCGCAAGGATGGATTTGTTTCCATCATCAACATAAACATTCGTCAGATCGTATTTACTTATAATTTTGCCAAAGGCCCTGTGAGTGTAGTTCAATTTCACCCTGGGGGAGAATGGCTGGCGATTGGAACAAAAACTGGCCCAGTACGAATCTGGAAGGTACTGACCAGTCTATTAATGCCTGGACCTGCTCACGAAGCCGAAGTATTTAAGATGGAGTTTAGTCCAGACGGAAAACTCCTCGCTTCTGCAAGTGAGGATAGTACAGCCCGAGTAGTACGCGCTGAAACTGGACGGCAAACCATTGTTACCCAACACCCAGACTGGGTGGAAGACGTTGCCTTCGGTCCTGACAGCTCATGGTTTGTCACCGTTTCCGATGACAAGATCGTACGCGTGCTAGATTCGACAACCGGGCTTGAAAAAATCCGCATGCAACATGGTAGTTTTGTACAACGCGTGGAAGTCAGTCCCAATGGGGAATGGATCCTTAGCACTGGATACGATATGACTGCCCGACTTTGGGATTCTCAAACCGGCGCATTAATGTTCGAAGCATCATTGGATGGAATCGGCTCCGCTTTGTTATTTAGCCAGGATGGAAACAGAATCATTGTCGGGGACCGCGACGGGAATATTTCCATATGGGATATTTCCATTTTAAATGCAAGGATCGGCTATATTGGATTTACAGAATTTGTAAACAAAGCAAAATTTGACCCTGCCGGACAATGGATGATCATAAATACGGATGATAAGAACCTTTGGCAGATTCCAACCGACCAAATAACTACCATACACGATGGCACACTCGGAATAAAGGTATTTTCCTTTGATGAGCTCACTTCTCAATTAAAGATTAGCCCAGACTCCAAATGGATCGCGATTTCAGAAAACTCGGAAGTCTCCAACTCCAGAGCGATCTTATACAACCTTGAAACAAAGGTCCTTCATTCCCTCCCCCACAGTTCAGACATTAGCGGGCTGGCAATTAGTGCAGATGGAAAATTTCTTGCCACAACCAACGAAGGTAACACTAATGTTTATATTTGGGATATTGAGACAGGTCAGTCATTAAATGTCCTTCAATTTGAAGAGATAGCCTTTACATCAGCATACAGTCCAAAGGACCCCGTTCTTGCAATCGGGTTTGCAAATAAAACCATTCTGTGGGACACGGCCACCAATGCAAAAATCATTGAGCTCAATCAGGTTGGTGATATAAAGTCACTTACTTTCAATCAGGAAGGCAATTGGCTGGCAACCACGAGCTCCGATGGCAGCATCTTTCTATGGGATATGAACAAAAAAGATTATTCCCAACCCACATATAAATTCCTTCAAGACGGGCGAATTACATCTTTAGACTTTAATTCCCAAAAAGGCTGGCTCGCCTCTGCCAGCGCGGATGGATTTGTCTATCTTTGGGATCTTAATACAGGCGAAGAGGTTGCACGCCTACCTCACGGAGATCTGGTCTCTGGTATTAATTTTTCACCGGACGGCAACTTGCTATCTTCCGTTTCTCGAAAAACCCTGCAAATTTGGGATATAAATCTGCTCGTATCTATTTCAAGTGAGAAACTTGCGGAAACAGCCTGTTCCCGCTTGATCAGAAATTTAACTACAAGCCAGTGGGAATTCTTCTTTAGTGAAGAAGAATATCGCCTGATCTGCCCCAACCTACCCCAGCAATAAAGAGGAATCGCTATGGATACACAACCTCAACAACCAACACCCATCCTTGAAATAGCTTGGACACGATTTGCCCAACTTGATGCGATTTCAAGCAAAAGAACAAAAAAGCACCTGACAATGCGTCGGTGGATTGCTTCTTTAGGCGTTTTTGCCACGCTATTTGCCATTCTTTCTCAAAGCTTTCCAATGGAGAGTAGTGGCCTTGTGGGTCTAATTATCCGGGGACTCCTTATCCTCCTTCCAATCCTGGCCTCCGGTATTGCAGCATTTACAAGCACAAATTATTCCAATGGTGACTGGCTGGTTTCCCGTGCAGGTGCAGAGGAAATCCTCAAAGAGATATATAGCTATCGCACCATACTGCAAGGCTCTCCAGATCGCCGTGGGTGGCTTGAAAAAAGACTGGTTGAAATACAACGCTCTGTATATCGAGGACTGAATGGTGAGTTAACCATGGAAGCCTATACAGGCCCCCTGCCGCCGCATTATGACCCTGAAAATCCCGCCAGTGATTGGGGCTTTAATGACATCACAGGAGATGATTATTTTCGTTACAGGCTTGAACAGCAATTAAACTGGCACAGTTCCAGAGTTGTACAAAGACAGGCTGAGCGCAGACGCCTGCAAGCTTATATCCTTATTGCAGGTGGAGCAGGCGTATTTATGGCTGCAATTTTACCCATCTGGGTTGCGCTTACTGCATCTCTCACTGCGGCGCTCATCGGCTGGCAAGAGTTGCGAAACCTTGACGCCGTAGTGCGCAATTACAGCAAGGTAAGAATGGAGCTTGGTATTCTTTACGATCATTGGAAGAGTTTGGAAGAAAAAGAAAAAACTCAATCAGAATTTTTCAACATGGTGCGCTCCACGGAAGAAATACTTTGGAGCCAGAATGTAGAATATATCAAGTCCATGCAGGAAGCGCTTAAGGAATCTGATCTCGAAGAAGAAGCAAGCCTCATTAACCGCGTTATCAAGGAAGCACGCGAATCTGACCGTAGACTCAAACAATCGATGGAAGATGTGATGGTCGATTTCACCCGTGGAAAAATGGAGGAATCTGAAGAGATCCTTACGGAGGAAATGGAAAATGCGTTGAATGAGCTTTCTAAGGAAGCTTCTTCCGATCTGGTGCGTGCTGAACTGGAAGCCATGCAAAAAAGTATTCAGGAACACTTTGGCGGCCTTAAAGCCACATTGGCCGAGATCGCCGAGGAATTCGCTGGTATTGAGATTGGATCGAATACCCCGCCCGCCGTGTTGAACAACCTGCTGACCCGTTATCCCAAAACGCAGGAACCCAAGGGATAACCCTAAAGGAAATCTACCATGACCGATCAAAGCGCAGTTTCAGCACCAAAAGAAAATCCATCCGCTACCGCCTCTCCTACGGGAACTCCTGTTCCATCTCCACAAGCATCCCCTGCAGAGACAGGGACAGCCTCTGCAGAGAAGGAATCCACTGTTGCAGTAGAGAAGATTGTCGTAGTTGAAGAAACAATTGAAAGTCCAGTAAGACCGCAAGTTCGTCCACATGCGTTTGTGGTAATGCCATTTGGCAAAAAGAAAGGTGCTGATGGTTCTCTTTACGACTTCAATGCCATTTATAAACAGATGATCAAACCTGCATTGGAAGAGGCAGGCTTTGAACCTTTCCGTGCAGATGAAGAGACCTCCTCTGGCGATATTCTCACGGATATGTTCCAAGAGCTTTTGCTTGCAGATCTCTGTCTTTGTGACTTGAGCATAGATAATGCCAACGTCTATTATGAATTAGGCATTCGCCATGCGTTCCGTAAACGCGGTGTAGTACACATTCAAGCAGGGCGCGCGTATATGCCTTTCGATATCTTCAATGTACGCACTCTTCCTTATCACATTACGCCTGATGGTGTACCCGATCCTGAATTCCTGAAGAACGATATCCAAGCTATTGCACGTATGACAAGAGACACCTGGGCATCTGATCGTGATGCAATACACAGCCCCGTCTTCAACCTGCTTTCTGGGCTGATCGAGCCAGATCGACAAACACTACGCACACCGCTGGCAACAGGTTTTTGGCGTGAGTACAATGAATGGAAACAAAGAGTTACTGTTGCACAGCGCCAAAAGCGTATCGGTGATATTCTTTTGTTAACTGAGGAAATTCGCAATCCACTCATCAAGGAAGAAGCGATTGGCGAAGCAGGCAAAGCGCTCGCCAACATGGGACGCAATGAACTTGCATTGGAGCAATATCGCAAGGGACTTGAAGGCAATCCTGGCAACCTGGCTTTCCGCCGTGAAGAATCTTTCCACCTCAACCGCCTTGGACGGGTAGACGAAGCCATTGTAAAAATTGAAAGCCTGTTAAATGATTTCCCCAATGACAGTGAAGCCATCTCCTATCTGGGTCGTATATACAAGGAAATGTGGGCAAGTTCATGGAAATCCATTCCTGACAAGGCAAAACGATTAAAAGCTGCGTTTGATTCTTATCACTGGCTGATAAAAGCCATTGATATTTATCTCAAAGGCTATCGGATCGACCTAAATAATTATTATCCCGGTGTAAATGCGCTGACACTCTCCACGATTGCCGTTCATCTTGCTGATCGCTTTGACGACAAGAAGGACCCAGATCCCGATATCACAAGAATTCGCCAGGAATTATCCGAACTCAAAGGTGCTCTCATCTTCGCATTAGAAACGAAAGTGGATGTTGACAATGCAGATTACTGGACCTTGATCTCCCTTGCAGAATTACGCGCACTGACGGCCGATAACATTGCCAATGTCGTTCGTTCCTATAGAAAAGCACTGACGGCCTCCCGCCGAAACCTGTTCTTCTTACAGGCATCCCTCTCTCAGTTGGAGATTCTGCGCGCCTTGGACATGCGCAGTGAATATGTGCAAGCAGCTATCAACATTCTTGATGAAGAAATTGGACGCGTCAGCAAAGACGATAAACTTATCTCTTTAAAAACAAAGAAGCGAAATACAAAGAGCAGCACTCAATCCACTGGCCAGGTATTTCTTTTTGCTGGATACATGGTGGATTACCCAAGCAAGGAAAAGAAAACCTTCCCAGAAAGCAAGGAGGAGGAAGTTCGCGCTGAGATCCGCAAAAAACTTGAAAAATGCAATGCAAACCCGAATGATATTGCAATTCTTGCAGGTCTCTCCGCCGGCAGCGAAATCATCTTTGCAGAAGTGTGCGCTGAAAAGGGTATTCATGTAGATGTACACCTGCCCTTACCCGAAGCTGGATACATCCGCGAATTCGTTTCTCCCGGTGGAGAAGGCTGGATCGATCGTTTTTACAAGATCCGCAGTCACCCACTTGTGGATGAATATTATCAATTGGAAAATGTTGGCGCGGTAAAAGAAGAATATGACCCCTACGAACGTAATAACCGTTGGGCGCTTTATTCCTCTCTCGTTCGCGGCACCGATAAAGTAACCTTGATCGCTCTATGGAATGGTGTTGGAGGAAAATCCAAGGACCGTGATGCCCGCCTTACCCGCCACATGGTAGAGCTGATGCGTGAAACAGGAGGAAAGATCGAAACCATCAACACATCCAAATATATCCACGGTTTCATTGCAGGTGCATTTGATGGCCTTCCTGACCTGAGCAAGCCAGCGCCAACAGCATCGAAAACAAAGATACAAAAAAAGCCTGAAAAAAGTTCGACTAAAAATAAGTAAAAAAAGAACCCGCTGAGTTACTCAGCGGGTTTCATAATTTCATCAGCCTTTTTTGATGGATACGGCCAGATCTCTCCTCTCACTCCTTTTGCCAGATAAAAATCTCCCGCACGCACAGTTTCTTCGCCTTCCAAAGTGTGCACCGAAACCAATTGATCGGCATCTCCACCTGTCACATCAGTAAGAGGCACAAGTAAAGTGATTGCACGTTTAATGCAAATTCCTGGTTCCAACATCATATAACTTGCATCAAATATCTCTGCCGCCACAGGCCATACATCATTTGGGCGATCCAATTCAAAGACAAGCATATCACCACTTTTGGCAGTCAATTGAGCGCCCCAAGGAGTTGAAATCTCCTTTGTTTGAGGTTCATTTGCGTCAGGGATGAATGGCACCACGCCGCGCCTTACCATGTTTCGAAAAGGTTGAAACTTAAGGGTGGAAATTATTGGGTCATCTGACATTAATTCGATTATCTTTTTTTCCATACACTCTCCATAGAATTTCAATTATAACAATTGAAATTGTAATGTAGAAATAGTCCATAAGTAACCTTGCTGGTCCTCTTGTAAGCAAGTCTCCATCATGCTATAAGTGAACAAATTTAGAATTTGAGGATATTAAAGATGCGCCATTCTTTTTTGAAGCACCTGGGATTGATCTTCGTTTTGCTCCTTATCACCTCATTAGCCTGTTCAAGCGCATTGCCTTCATCAGAAGAAGTGGAGACCAGCTATCGCTACGATAATCTCCCAAATGCCGGGGACGAAGATGAAAGCATCGCAAAATATCGTGCAATTTCACAATGGGGAAAAACAAACCTCAACTATTTCTTCGTCAACGGGACGAATAAAATTAACGGCGATGCCGAACGTGACTTGATCCGTACCGCCTTCAAACTATGGGCAGATGAAACGCCTCTTTCCTTTAACGAGACAACTGATTCTGCTCAAGCAGATATTCTCATCGGGTGGGCAGAGGGCGAACATGGCGACGGAGATCCCTTTGACGGCCCGGGGGATGTGCTCGCACACGCCTCCTATCCAAATCCATACAATGACAGGCAGGTCTTCCTGCATTTTGACGACTCTGAAAGATGGGTCAACAGCGAAACCCAAAACGTGGATCTACTCACCGTAGCCGCACATGAGATCGGGCACAACCTCGGCCTTGACCACAGCAACGACCCCAACGCGCTCATGTTCCCTTCCTACTCTGGCCCGCACCGTTTCCTCGGAAATGATGACATTGCAGGCGTACAATCTCTATACGGCCTCGCTGCCCAGCCCGCGGAATCTCCCGAAGCGCCGCCACAGGGAGCCACCCCACCCCCCAGCGCAAACACAGACAGCGATGGTGATGGCATCTCCGATGAAGACGAAATCCTGCGCACAGGCACAGACCCGAAAAATAAAGATACCGATGGCGACGGCATTGGCGATGGAGTCGAAGTCTACTATCGCATGAACCCGCTCGACCCCGATATGGACAAAGACGGCGTGAGCGACGGACAGGAAGTGGCGCAAGGCAGCGACCCTTTCTTCCCGGACCAGGCTACAGATATTTCCCCTGAACTCAATGCAGAAGTCAATGAGTTTCTCACCAGAGCCATTCAACTACAGATCGAAGCCTATCGACAGGGCAATGCGAAGATCGCCGCATCCATCATGGCAGGCGATATCTTCAACGTACTCGAAAGTGAAATTTCAGGTCTCAACCAACGAGGACTTGTTCAAATCTCTGAAATCGATTTTTACCAAAGCAAGATCAACGATATCCGCGTGATCAGCAACACCAACATCGAAGTGGATACCTGCGAGGTGTGGAGCACCAACATCTATCAACGTTCAGACGGCACACTCATCCAAGGCACCGACCCACGGCTTTTGCCGCAGACCATCACCATTCAAAAGCTTGATCAAGGCTGGTTCATCACAAACGTCAACTTCTTTGACGCGCCAGCATTTTGTAATTAACTTTTACGTCATTGCGAAGAACATACTGCTCGCAATGGCCCAGGAAACAGCATGAACAAACTCATTGTCATCGTCGGTGTAAGTGGTGTAGGGAAAACCACACTAGCTCACGCCTTAAGTAAGAAACACAACTTTGCAATGGCCCTTGAGCAACACAATGAAAGGCCATTCCAGGCGCTCTTTAAACAGGATGCCAGATACGCGCTCGCCAATCAAATGGACTATCTGCTCTACCGAGCTGAACAGGAACGTGAACTCCGCAAAGGTGCCGTCCCTGCATTGATGGATGGCGGCTTGGATCTGGACTTCTACGGCTTCACCCGTCTCTTCCATACCCGCGGATTTCTTAGCAGCGCAGAATTTGACCTATGCTACCGCTTCTATTCCTTCACCCGTAGCCTGCTCCCGCCACCAGACCTTGTCATCGCTCTGAGCGCGGATGCACACATTATCAGCCAAAGATTGGCCTCTCGAAACAGAATCAACATCGCGTCTAATGAAGATGCGGATTTGCTGGAAGGATATGTCAATAAATGGCTGGAATCCCTCCCTGAGTCAAAGATCCTTAAGTTGAACGTTTCCCAGGAAAATTCAGAATATTCCTACAGCGTCCCGCTCATTCTTGATAGAATCAAATAATGATCCATTTGCGTTCCATTCAGAAAAAAGAAATTCGAGAAGCGGATGTTTTCCCATTCAATGTTCCTGTTATTCGCGCATTGAACGAAATTGAATTTCACGCACCTGTCACTTTTTTTGTCGGTGAAAATGGTTCGGGCAAATCAACTTTGATGGAGGCGATCGCCTGCGCGATCGGCTCTGTGACCGTGGGAAGTCAAAGCGTCAACACCGACCCTTCGCTTACGAAGATACGCAAGCTCGCGCAATACCTGCGCCTTGCATGGACGAAACGCACGCTCAAAGGATTCTTTTTGCGCGCCGAGGATTTCTTTGGCTATGCAAAACAAATCGAGCAAACGCGGCAGGAGTTGGAAGACGACTTGAGTAACGTGGATAAGGAATATACAGGGCGTTCTCAGCTAGCAAAAGATCTGGCAAAACTGCCGTATCGAAATGAAGTGGGTGCGCTCAGACGCCGCTACGGTGATGGACTTGACGCGCGTTCGCATGGCGAAGGATTTATGACTTTGTTTCAATCGCGTTTTGTGTCGGGCGGCTTGTATCTTTTGGACGAACCCGAAGCGCCGCTCTCGCCGCTGCGCCAGCTTTCTTTTCTTTCTGCGCTCAAACAAATGATCACCGAAGATGCGCAATTCATCATCGCCACACACTCCCCCATCATTCTGGCTTTTCCCGAAGCGCAAATATTAAGTTTCGAGAACGGTGAAATTCGAAAGGTCAAATACGATGAGCTTGAG
>Ga0209066_10003951_pt1 | contig 16486 bp, 10 predicted proteins | sample All_14_2_FD_187198 | JGI IMG/M metagenome (GOLD analysis project Ga0209066, IMG submission 187198) | Freshwater microbial communities in response to fracking from Pennsylvania, USA - Allegheny Zone_MetaG_DW_15 (SPAdes) (version 2) ...
TTCCTGGATCCCGGCCAGCAGCCGGTGGATGGCGGTGGGCGGGGCCTCCAGTTCTTCCTTGCCGGATGTTTTCGCCATCGACCATTCCAGCCCATCGGGATTCGACGAGGCAAACCAGGAAAGGGCACCGCCGGTGATCAGGGCCGCCGCCCCGAGCCCGATCAGCACCTTTTGCAGGCGGAGATGGCCGAGAGGGCGCGACTCGATCGTATATCGCAGAATTTCCGGACGGGCCTTCCAGATGAAGGAGACGACGGCCGCCGTCACCAGCCCTTCCACCAGGCCGATGCCCAGATGGATCGGCAGCATTGCCGCCAGGAAGGCCGCCGGCGGCAATGCGGATATCCCCGACAGAACGGTCTCGGTCACGACTGCCAGGGCGCCGATCTGCAGGCCGACGATGCCGCCCAGAATGGCGCCGACAGCGATGCGCATCGGGGTCGGGTTGCTGCCGACAAGCGGTCGGTAGAGGAAGGGATAGGCGATGAAACAGGGGAAGAACCCGAGATTGAAGATATTGCAGCCGAGCGCCAGGAGACCGCCATCGGCAAAAAACAGGGCCTGTATCGTCAGCACCGAGGCAATGGTGAGAAAGGCGGCATACGGTCCCAGCAGGACCGCCAGAATCATGCCGCCGCCAAGGTGGCCGGAGGACCCGGTGGCCGGGATCGTGAAGTTGATCATCTGGGCGGCGAAGACAAAGGCCCCGAGGACCCCCATCAACGGGACCTTGCGGTCATCGAGATCGCGCTGCACCTTTCTGGCGCAGACCGCGATGGTGCCGGCGGTCGCCGCCCACATTGCGCCGCCGATGGTTGGAGAGAGAAGGGCGTCGGCCATGTGCATGAGGTTTCTCCTGTGAAGTATGTCAGGTCGAGGAAGAACGACGCATGTCTCGATGTGTAACACAAAACAGCAATCGGTAACACATATTTCTTACAAAAAATTCATCCGTGTGTCGATCAGGGCGGTGCTGGCAACGGCTGCGGCCACGAACCCAAGAGGATCCTTTTCTTTGACATTTATAAGATGACATGACATTATCGGCCCAGGGACGGGGCCAGGATGCGTGTATCGCCTTTGTCCCTGATAATCTGCGGGGGCGCGGCTCCTTTAATCGGCCGTGGGGATTGTGCAGGGTGCTTCTGCCGGAGGTTTTCAAAATGGAAGCGCAACCGACAGTGTGAACATCTCGGTAGCGCTTTGAGCCGCGGGCAGGGAGGTGAGACGAAGGCGCGGCCGACGGAGATGACCGGCAGCCATCGGGGAGGAGAAAACGATGGGCAGAAAGGAAAGGCAGACGACGATACTGGTCGTCGATGATGAACAGGTTCACCGTTACATGCTCTGTTCAATGCTGCGGGAGTGGGGGTGGCGCTGCGTCGAGGCCGACGATGGCGAGACCGCCGTCGCTGCGGTGGAGAAACACACCTACGATGCCGTGCTGATGGACGTGCGGATGGCGCGGATGGACGGGCGCGAGGCGTTCTCCCGGATCCACGCCCTGCAGCCGTCTCTGCCGGTCGTGATCATGACCGCCTATTCCTCCGTCGATGATGCCGTCGCGGCGATTCGGCACGGGGCCCACGACTATCTCACCAAACCGCTTGATTTCGACCGTCTGCGCCTGACCCTGGAGCGGGCGGTCGACCGCCGCCAGGTCGTCGAGCGGCAGCAACACGGGACGGAGGAGGAGACCCCGCTCGATACCGCCATTATCGGGACGTCGCCGCCGATGCTCGAATTGCTCGAGATGATCCGCTATGTGGCGCCGACCGAGGCGACGGTACTGATCGCCGGCGAATCCGGGACCGGCAAGGAACTGGTGGCTGAGGCCCTGCACCGCAACAGTCTGCGGCGGGACCGGGCCTTCGTCAAGGTCAACTGTGCGGCGCTGGCCGAGAGCCTGCTCGAATCGGAACTTTTTGGGCATGAGAAGGGGGCCTTTACCGGCGCCGATCGACGTCGGGAGGGTAAGTTCGTCCAGGCCGACGGCGGCACACTGTTTCTCGACGAGATCGGCGAGACCACCCAGGCGATGCAGGTCAAACTGCTGCGGGTCCTGCAGGAGCAGGAACTGCAGCGGGTTGGCGGCGAGGAGACGATCAGCGTCGACGTCCGGATCATCGCCGCCACCAACCGGAACCTGGAGGAGGAGGTGCGCCGCGGGGCCTTCCGCGAGGACCTCTACTACCGCCTCAATGTCGTGATGCTGACGGTGCCGCCGCTTCGGGAGCGCGGCGATGACATCACCCTGCTGGTCCGCCATTTTGCCGCGCTCTTTGCCCAGAAGAACAGGCGCCGCCTGGAGGGGATCACCCCGGAATGTCTCGATCTGCTGCGGCGCTATCACTGGCCCGGCAACGTTCGGGAACTGGAGAATGCCGTCGAGCGGGGGATCATCCTGATGCGGGGCGAGCAGCTGACGGAAAAGAGCCTGCCGCTGACGATCCAGAAAATGGCGGAGGAGCAGGATGCCGTTGCGAGCGCCAGGCCCGCGTCACTGTCCGAGTTGGAGAAGGAGATGATCTTCCAGACCCTCGACGAGACCGGCGGCAACAAGAGCGAGGCCGCCCGGCGGCTCGGGATCACCAGAAAGACCCTGCAGAACAAACTCCATAGGTATGTTGAGGAGGGCTGAACCGGGCGGTCTGCTGATTGCTGCCCGCCGCCATCCGGCCTTTTCCGCCTCGCCGCCAGGAGCATCCGGTTCCGGATCATACCGTCTTCTGCGGCCCGGTTTCCCCTCAAAAAAACTTATTCCTGCCCGTGTTCGAAGCCTGCTTGACTTGAATCCATCGCTGTGGTAGTTCTGCAGGTTTCCGGCCCGCCTGCTGCGTGTGCGACAATGGTGGAGGCCGACTATACGAGAACTGTGGAGTGAAACGGGATGAGAACGGATATTGTTCATAGCGGTGCCGGCGAACTGACCTACGAGATTCGCAATATTGTCAATGTCGGTAACAAGCTTGAGAAGGTAGGGCTGAAGGTCAACTGGGAGAATATCGGCGATCCCGTCGCCAAGGGAGAGTTGATCCCCCAGTGGATGAAGGAGATCGTCGCCGAGGCGGTCATGGAGGACAGCAGTTACGCCTACTCTCCGACCAAAGGGGTGCTGGCGACCCGGGAATTCATCGCCGCACAGACCAACAGCCGGGGCAAGGTTCAGATTACCGCCGAGGATATCATCTTCTTCAACGGTCTCGGTGACGCCATCTCCAAGGTCTTCGGCTTTCTCCGCCGGACCGCCCGGGTCATCGTCCCCACCCCGAGCTACACCACCCATTCTTCGGCTGAGGCGGCGCATGTCGGCGACAGGCCGCTGACCTATATCCTCGATCCGAATCACCACTGGTATCCGGACATCGATGACATCGAAAAGCACGTCAAATTCAACCCGGCGGTGGCCGGGATACTGATCATCAATCCCGACAATCCCACCGGCGCCGTTTATCCCACCGAAATTCTCGAGCGGATCGTCGAAATCGCGCATCGCTACGATCTCTTCCTGATCTGCGACGAGATCTATCACAACATGGTATACAGCGGCATCAGCACCTCCCCGCTTTCCGACGTCATCGGCGATGTGCCGGCGATCGCCATGCGCGGCATCTCGAAGGAGATGCCCTGGCCCGGTTCCCGCTGCGGCTGGATCGAGATTTACAACGCCGACAAGGATCCGATGTTCGCCAAATACATCACCTCGATCCTTCATGCCAAGATGGTCGAGGTCTGCTCGACGACTCTGCCGCAGATTGTCTATCCGAAGGTTGTCACCCATCCCAAATACCCGGAATATCTAGCCGAAAGGATCCACCGCTACGAACGGTTCGCCGATATCGCCTACGACTGCCTGAAGAATCTCAAGGGGGTCCTGGTCAACCGGCCGAACGGCGCCTTCTATATGAGCGTTTGTTTCGAGCGCGGCATCCTCACCGACCGCCAGACCCTGCCGATTGCAAACAGGGAGATCAGGGAACTGGTCGAGCAGTTGGTCAGCCCGCCGGATACGGCGATGGATAAGCGTTTTGTCTATTATCTGCTTGGGGCCACCGGGATCTGCGTCGTGCCGCTGACCTCGTTCGCCACCGATCTCCACGGTTTCCGGGTAACGCTGCTCGAACGCAATGAAAAGGAATTTCACAAGATTTTCTGCACCATTGCCACCAGCATCAAGAAATATCTGAAAAGCTGATCATCCCGCTGCCACAAGGTTTACTGTCAACGGCCGGTCCCCGGAAGGGTTCCGGCCGTTGGCGTTTCCGGTCCCTTCGCGTGGTTTCGATAGGGGCTCCCGCCTTGACAATAAAAAATCGGCTACTTATTGTTGGCTCAAGTTTTTATCCATACCACAGGACGGCCGAAGGCAATCCCTGATGGTCCGGGCTGTTGCGAATATGAATGTATTGAAGAGCGGAGGACTGGGTGAACGGGAACACAAAAGATAACGGACAGGAACTGCAGGAAGATATCGAAATGACCGGTACTGCAGAAGGCGCTGCCGGTGAGGAGCAGGTGGAGAGAAATGTCGACAATGAACTCGCCGTCGCCCTGGAGGAGGTTGCTGCCTTGAAAGACCGGATGCTTCGCCTGGCGGCCGATTCCGAAAATTTCAAGAAACGCATGGAGCGGGAGCGGGTTGCCGGCCTCAAGTATGCCGGCGAGCAGATCTTTCGGGAAATGCTGCCCGTCGTCGATAATCTTCAGCGGGCGATCAGCCAGATATCGGCGGATATGCTGGCCACGGACAAGAACCTCGCTGCGCTTCACGAGGGGGTGGAACTGACGCTGAAAAGTCTCTTGACAACCCTCGATAAATTCGAAGTCAAACCGATCGACAGTGTCGGCCTTCCCTTCGACCCTAACAGGCAGGAGGCCCTGACCATGGAGCCCCACGAAACGGTGCCGGCCAGCCATGTCGTCAGCGAGTTCGAAAAGGGGTATTTCTACAAGGATCGGCTGCTCCGTCCGGCCCGGGTCATCGTCTCGTCCGGCAAGCCGGCGGCCCAGTAACGGGGCGGAAAAAGAAGGAGCTGTCTCTTGACAAATCGGTGAGAATGACAACTTTAGAGAAGGTTGCAGCGGTTTGGCGTCTACATGTTGGAAATGACAGAAATTAGAAAGGATACACTATCCTGGCAGATTGATATAAGGAGAGAAAAGTCATGGGGAAGATTATCGGCATTGATCTGGGAACCACCAATTCATGTGTAGCGGTAATGGAGGGCGGTGAACCGAAGGTCATCACCAATCTTGAGGGCAACAGAACGACACCTTCGGTCGTGGCGTTTACCGATAACGGCGAGCGGCTGGTCGGCCAGGTGGCGAAACGCCAGGCGGTGACCAATCCCGAGCGCACCCTGCACGCCATCAAACGGCTGATCGGGCGCAAGTACACCGACAACGAAGTCAAACGATCGATCGGCGTCAGCCCGTTCAAGATCATCGAGGGGGCTCACGGCAGCGTCTCGGTCGCCGTCGACGACAAAACCTACACCCCGGCCGAGATCTCGGCGATGATCCTGGTCAAGATGAAACAGACCGCGGAGGAGTACCTCGGCGAGGAGGTCACCGACGCCGTCGTCACCGTCCCGGCCTACTTCAACGATTCGCAGCGCCAGGCCACCAAGGATGCCGGCAAGATCGCCGGGCTCAATGTCCAGCGCATCATCAACGAGCCGACCGCCGCCTCGCTGGCCTACGGGCTCGACAAGAAGGGCGAGGAAAAGATCGCCGTCTTCGACCTCGGCGGCGGCACCTTCGATATCTCGATCCTCGAGATCGGCGACGGCGTCTTCGAGGTCAAATCGACCAACGGCGACACCTTTCTCGGCGGTGAGGACTTCGACATGCGCGTCGTCAACTGGCTGGCCGACGAGTTCAAGCGCGAGCAGGGGATCGATCTGCGCAATGACAAGATGGCCCTGCAGCGCCTGAAGGAAGAGGCAGAGAAGGCCAAGATGGAACTGTCAACGACAAAGGAAACCGACATCAACCTGCCGTTCATCACTGCCGACGCCTCCGGCCCCAAACATCTCAACGTCAAGTTGAGTCGGGCCAAATTGGAGGCCCTGGTCGATGATCTGGTGGAACGCACCGTCGGCCCCTGCCGGACCGCTCTCAAGGATGCCGGTCTCACCGCCTCGGATATCGACGAGGTCATCCTGGTCGGCGGTATGACCCGGATGCCGAAGGTGCAGGAGAAAGTCAAGGAGATCTTCGGCAAGGATCCCCACAAGGGCGTCAACCCCGACGAGGTCGTAGCTATCGGTGCCGCCATCCAGGGCGGCGTCCTCCAGGGCGACGTCAAGGATGTCCTTCTGCTCGACGTCACCCCGCTGTCGCTCGGCATCGAGACCCTCGGCGGCGTGACGACCAAGCTGATCGAAAAGAATACGACGGTGCCGACCAAGAAGAGCCAGATCTTCTCGACCGCCGCCGACAATCAGCCGGCCGTCTCTATCCATGTCCTTCAGGGTGAACGCGAAATGGCCGCCGACAACAAGACCATCGGTCGTTTCGAACTGTCCTCGATCCCCCCGGCGCCGCGCGGTGTGCCGCAGATCGAGGTGACCTTCGACCTTGACGCCAACGGCATTCTTCATGTCTCGGCCAAGGATCTCGGTACCGGCAAGGAGCAATCGATCAAGATCACCGCGTCCTCCGGTCTGACCGAAGCCGAGATCGAGCGGATGACCCGCGACGCCGAAATGCACAAGGAAGAGGATCGGAAACGGCGGGAGCTGGTCGACACCCGTAACCAGGCGGATGCGATCGTCCACGCCAGCGAGAAGAGCCTCAAGGACCTCGGCGACAAGGTCGATGCGGCGACGAAGTCGAGTGTCGAGAAGGAGATCGAAAACGTCAAAAAGGTCATGACCGGCGATGACATCGATGCCATCAAGGCGGCCATCGAAGCGCTGACCACCGCCTCGCACAAGCTCGCCGAAATGATGTACGCCCAGGCCTCCAAGGACAATCCGGACCAGGGCTCAGGCGGCGGCGCCGCCGGCGGATCGGGCAAGAAGGACGACGACGTCGTCGACGCCGATTTCGAAGAAGTGAAATAGGTCGCAACCCGGTCCCAACAGCAAGGGGGAGCATGGAAAGAAATTTCCATGCTCCCCTTTTTTGTGCGTTTGTTGTAGGATGCCGGGATATTTTGTCTCAACCGCCGTTCATTACCAACCCCAACCTGAAGCCGTATCATGAAAATTCTCTCTGGAATACAGCCCTCCGGCCAGTTACATATCGGTAATTATTTTGGAATGATGCAGACGATGATCGCCCATATGGAGACCTCCGAGCTCTACGTCTTCATCGTCGATCTCCATGCCCTGACCTCGGTCAGGCAACGCGATCGTCTGGCCTCCGGCACCCTCGAGGCGGCGGCTGACTTCCTGGCCCTGGGACTCGATCCGGACAGATGCCAGTTCTGGGTCCAGTCCGATGTCCCCGAGGTCTGCGAGTTGACCTGGATCCTCTCGACTGTGGCGCCGATGGGCCTGATCGAGCGCTGTCACGCCTACAAGGACAAGATTGCCAAGGGGATCGAGGCCAGTCACGGGCTCTTCTCCTACCCGGTGCTGATGGCAGCCGACATCCTCCTGTACCAGGCGGACCGGGTGCCGGTCGGCAAGGACCAGAAACAGCATCTCGAGGTGGCGCGCGACCTGGCCCAGAAATTCAACAACGAGTACGGCGAGACCTTCGTCGTTCCCGAACCGGCGATCAGCGAGTCGACCGCCATCGTCCCCGGTCTCGACGGCCAGAAGATGTCCAAGTCGTATGGCAACACCATCCCGATCTTCATCTCCGGCAAGGAACTGAAGAAACGGGTGATGGCCATTGCCACCGACGCCACGCCGGTCGAGGCGCCGAAGAACCCCGATACCTGCACCCTGTACAGCATCTTCAAACTCTTCGCACCGCCGGACCGCCTTCAGGAGGTCCGTAACCTCTACCTCCATGGCGGGGCGGCCTACGGCTATATCAAACTGGAACTGGTCGATCTGATCGAAAACTACTTTGCCGAGGCCCGGCGGAAGAAAGCGGAATTTCTTGCCAACCCCGATGGATTGCGAGCCATCCTGAAGCAGGGGGCCGAGAAAGCCAGGGCCAAGGCGACCGTTACCCTCGACCTGGTCCGGGACCGCGTCGGCCTCAAGTACTGATCGGGAGGGGATATGGACTACGGCATCACCAGGGAGGCGGCCCTCGAACTTGTCCGCCGCCATCTTGTCAACCATAACCTCATCAACCATTCGCTGGCCTCCGAGGCGGTGATGCGGGCGGTCGCCGCCCGTTTAGGGGAGGATCAGGAAAAATGGGCGCTGGCCGGTCTGCTCCATGATCTCGACTCTGAAAGCAATCCCGACCTCGCCACCCATACCATTGAAACTATACGGATATTGACTGAGTTGGGTGTCGACGGCGAGATCGTCGAGGCGATCCGCCTGCACAATCCGACCGCCCATCCCGGCAGCGAGCGGTCGACCCGTTTTCACCATGCGCTGGCCGCCAGCGAGACCGTGACCGGCCTGATCGTCGCCACCGCTCTGGTCAACCCCGAACGCAAGCTGGCGGCGGTCAAGGCCAAGTCGGTGACCAAGCGCTTCAAGGAAAAGGCCTTTGCCCGCGGCGCCAATCGCGAGGTCATCGCCGAATGCGAGCTGATCGGCCTGCCGCTGGCCGAATTCTGTGCCGTTGGTCTGGCCGCGATGCAGGAGATCGCAGGCGACATCGGCCTGTAGGTGGTCTCTGTGGAAAAATAGTCGAACGAAACAAGGGGCCCCGGTTGATCAGGGGCCCCTTGCTATTTGGAGCAGATCAGAAATCGACGAGTTCGACGTCGAAGACCATTGTCGCGTTGGGGGGGATCGGGCCGCGGCCGTGGGCGCCATAGCCGAGGTCGGAGGGGATGATCAGCGTCCGTTTCTCGCCCTTTTTCATGCCGAGAAAGGCCTCGTCCCAGCCCTTGATGACCCGGCCCTGGCCGACCGGAAAGCTGATCGGCTCGCCGCGGTCGTAGGAGCTGTCGAATTTCTTGCCGTCCAGCAGCTTGCCGGTGTAGTGGGCCTTCACCATCGCCCCGGCCTTCGGGGTCTCGTCGCCGGTGCCCTTGCCGGTGACGACATATTTGAGACCGGTGGGGGTCGTGACGGCCTTCGGCCAGCGTTCCCTGATAACCTTGGCCATTTCCTCGGCGGCGGCCTGCTCTTTCTCTCGTTCCCGTGCCTCCAGGCCTGACAGCAGGGCGTCGAAGGCCTGTTGGTCGCTCTTGAAGGCCTCGGCTTCATTGCCTACCCTGATGATCTCGATGGTGTTGATGACGTCGCCGCCGGCGATCTTGTTGACGACGTCCTGGCCGGAGACGACGTGGCCGAAGACCGTGTGCTTGCCGTCCAGCCACGGGGTGGCGACATGGGTGATGAAGAACTGGCTGCCGTTGGTGTTCGGTCCGGCATTGGCCATCGACAGGATTCCGGGGCCCGAGTGCTTGAGACTTGGATCGATCTCATCCGGGAAGGTATAACCGGGGCCGCCGGTGCCGGTGCCGAGCGGGCAGCCGCCCTGGATCATGAAATCGGCGATCACCCGGTGGAATTTCAGACCGTCATAAAACCGGTCTCCCTTGGCCTTGGCGCCGCCGCCCAGGTCCTTGGTCCCTTCGGCGAGGCCGACGAAGTTGGCGACGGTCATCGGCGTCTTCTTGAACTCGAGTCTGCAGAGGATGTCCCCTTTGGTCGTTCTGAAATTGGCGTACAGGCCGTCCTTGAGTTGTGTCGCTGCCATTGCTGGTTCTCCGGCTAGAATTGTGAGTGAGATGATAAGTACGGACAGAAGTGACAAAGTATGCATACTTTCTCCATTTGCAAAGGGAAAAAGACCGTTCTTGACGCTCGAGTCTTTTCTGGGTCTATTGCCATTCGTCTGCTTTCCTGTCGGCCCGGCCCTTCGGCCACCGGCAGAATTCCTCAGATACTACCACAGAAGACCCTCGGAGAGAAAGCCTTGTATGTGCTCTACCGCCTGATCATCGGGCTGATCTTTTACAGCCTGTTGCCGCTGCTGTTGCTCTTCGTCCTGATCACCGGGCGGCACCGGCAGGGGCTCGGCGAGCGGTTCGGCCTTTATCCGACTTTCCCCGGTGAGAAAAGGGGGACAAGGATCTGGCTGCACGCCGCCTCGGTCGGCGAGGTCCAGGCGGCGCGGGTCCTGATCGCCGAACTGCGGGCCCTGCTGCCGGAGAGCGAATTCGTGGTCACGACCATGACCCTGCACGGTCGCAACGTCGCCGCCCGGCAGCTGCCGCCGGATATCCCCTGTCTCCTGGCGCCGCTCGATGTCCCCGGCATTGTCGAACGGGCGGTCGCCAGGATCGACCCGGAAGCCTATATCTGTCTCGAGACCGAACTGTGGCCGCTGCTGTTGCGGGCGGCCTCCTCCCGCGGGATCACGATCGTCCAGCTCAACGGCCGGCTTTCGGCCAGGGCTGCCGCCGGCTATCGGCGCTGGCGCCGGCTGTTCCGTCGGGTCCTCGCCGATTTCGCCGCCATGGCGGTCATCAGCGAGGGGGACCGCGAGCGCTACCTTGCCCTCGGGGCGATCGCCGCACGGCTGCAGGTGCTGGGCAACGTCAAGTACGATCTGCAACTGCCGGAACAGCCGGAAGACGTGTGGCAGGAGCTGCGCCGGGTCCTGGGCATCGAGACCGGCACCAGGGTGCTGGTCGCCGGTTCGACCCATGGCGGCGAGGAGGAAGCGCTGCTGCCGCTGATGCAGCGTCTCGCCGCCGCCGGGGGATGGCTCGTGGTCGTCGCCCCCCGGCATCTGGAACGCCTCGCTGCCGTCAAAGGGCTTTTCGCGCAGCAGGGAATGAGTTTCGATTGCTTCAGCGAACTCCGCGGCGGCAGAACCCGCCATCACCCGGTGGTGATCCTTGATTCGCTGGGAGAGCTGTTCACCGTCTACGCGATCGCCACCTACGTCTTCTGCGGCGGCAGCCTGGTGCCGCGCCACGGCCATAACCTGATGGAGGCGGCGATCTGGGACAAGGTGGTGTTCTATGGGCCGAGCATGGATGACTTCGGCGATGCGGTCCACATACTCGAGGCGGCCGGCGGCGGGTTCATGGTTCGCAGCTCTGCCGAGCTGACCGACCGGATCCTGGGTTTCGAGCAGGATCCCGAGGCCTACCGCCTCGCCTGCCGCAAGGCCGGCGACGCGGCCAGGGCCCAGCTGGGGGCGGCGCGGCGGCAGGCCAGGCTGGTCGTCGACTGCCTAAGGCGTTGATCAGGGCCGGCAGTCGGGTTGGCGGCGGCCGAAACCGAACCACGGATCGCCGCTGGTCTTCAAGGTGTTGACCGCCGTCACCGGGGATGGCTGCTCGGTGCGACGAGCTCGATGGTCAGCTCCAGTCGCGCCATCGCTCCCCCCGGTCCCGGGCGATCGACATCGACTCTGATCCGGCCGCCGGCCCTGGCGTCGAGCAGGGCGATGCGGACATCGTCCATCTCCGAGACCGGTAGACCGTCGATGGCGCGAACGACGTCATCCTTCCTCAATCCGGCCTCATCGGCCTTGCTTGCCGGGGTGAAGCCGCCGACCGTCAGTGCCGGCCGCCCGTCCAGCGTTTGCGATTGAAGGACGACACCGATCATCGCCTGGTCGGGCAGGGTGACGGCGGCGGTGACGAAGACGAAGTCGGCCGTCGCGGTCAGATCGGTCCCGGCAGCGTCGGCCGGGAGGGCGGCGACGGTCGCCTGCCGCAGTTGCAGCCGCCGGGCCAGCCGGGGTGGGATGCCGGTGTCCTTGCGCGTGTGCTGGGTGCCGGCAAGGACGACCATCCGGCGGCCGGGGTGACGGGTGAGGTACGCGGCGATATGTTCGGCCATCGCCTCGTCCCACAGGGCCTGGGCTTGAATAAAGCCGCTCAAGGGACCGTTGCCGTGGCCGGCGGTCTGGTGCATGTCGTGGATCAGCGCCAGCCGCTCGGCATAGCCGGGCAGGCTGAGGTCTCGATCGAGCGGCAGCTCCTTTTTCGTCGCTTCCGGCAGGGCCTCGGTCGACCCGGTCTTGAAGACGGTCTTCGTCACCTCCTTGTCGAGATTAATACCGATGAGTGGTATTCCCTTGCTGCGGGCGAAGGTGATGATGTCGCGGTACAGGCGGTAGTCCTGGTTCCAGACCTGGAAGTAGCCCGAGGCCTTCAGGAAACGGCGTTCATCCATGGCCCCGTCGCCGCCGCTGTAGGCATCGAGAGCCTTCTGGCTCGAGGTCGGGAACATCTCCAGGCCGATGGCCAGGTCCGGCTGCAGTCGGTGCAGGGCCTCGATGATCCGCAGCTGCAGGTCATGGTCGGCCATGGAGGTGTGGGTCTCGCCGACGAACACCACCCGGTTGTCGGCCAGTTCGGCGATGATGTCATGGAACTGCCGGAGGGCGGTGGTGGCGGCCCAAGCCGGCAGCCGGTCGAGGACGAACGACATCCCGGTGTCGGCGGCGGCGATCTGTTGCAGGTCGTTGCGCCCGCCGGTGAAGTGCAGCCGTGAATACCGGCCGTAATGGCGGAGTTTCGGGGCCGTTGCGACCGTTTCCTCCCGGTTGTCGCTGGTGATCAGGACCGCCGGCTGCCCGGGATTGAGGGGATGGCGGCGAACATCGAGGGAAAATCCGGTCGCCTCCAGGTCCGGTCGGGCAAACAGCGAACGGCTCAACGGGTGATCGAGGCCGAGGAAGAGGACGGCACCGCCCTGCAGCTCGCCGACCTTGACTTCGTCGGCGATCTTCACCGTCCAGCTGGCGTCGGCCAGTGCGTCGAGCAACGGCTGGTACACCGTTTTTACCGCCTCCGACTGAAGGATCGCCAGTTTTTTCTCCGCCCCGAGGAATTGTGACCATACCGGCGGCCGTTCGGCCGGGGCGAGCCGGCGGAGAAAGGTGTATTCCGGGTCGACGCTGAATTGAAGCGGCCATCCATCCGTGGTAAGGGATACCGGAGTGTCGCCACCGGCGGTGGTGACGGTGAAACGGCTGGTGCCGGCGGCGGTGGTGACCACGACCGGCACCTGCAGAGTAAACGGCTGTTCGGTCTGCTGCCGGAGATGAAATGAGAGACGCGGGCCGGTCTCGGACTGGCGGACGTCGATCTCCTCCACCGCCAGATCCGGGATGTCCGTGCGCTCCAGCCGCTCGGTGAAGAAGGCGGCAAGATCCTGCCCCGCCGCCGCGCTGAAGGCCTGGCTCAGATCGCTCCAGTCGGCGGTTGTGCCCTGGTGCCGATCGTAGAAATGGCGGATCGCTCGAGTGAAGACTTCCGGGCCGAGCCTGGCCTCCAATTCGGCGAACAGCAGGGCTCCCCGGTTATAGCCGATGGCCCGCACCGCCTCGGCCTGGGGCTGGCGGTGATCGGCCGAGGAGAAGGCCGCCAGGGGGATGACGTTGTTGTCGTTGACGTGACTGAGGTAGGTGACGATCCGCTCCTTGCGGTCCGCCGCCGCCTCGCCCCGGTCGGCGCGATAGGCATGATCGGCGAGATAGGTGGTGAGGCCTTCGCACCAGTTGCCTCCGGCCGCCGCGACCTCGGCGCTGTTGCCGAACCAGGAGTGGAGGATCTCATGGCCGAGCGAGGTCTGGCGGATGAAGGGCAGCCGCAGGACCTGCCGCCCCATCAGGGTGAAGGTCGGCAGGCCGAGCCCGGTCGGCAGCCGGTTGGCGACGATAACGTAATGGTTGTAGGGGAAGGGGCCGATCTGCTGCTCGTAGCGCTGCAGGTAGCCGGCGGCCGATTCCAGGTAGGACGGGGCCAGTTCCCGCTCCTCCGGGAAGAACAGGGTGTGGACCTGCAATCCCGGCCGCACCTCGCGGCTGGAGACGGCATACGGGGCGGCAACGAGGTGCAGGTTTCGGCGCGGCTGGGAGAAGACGGCGATCGTCACATCACCTTCCGTTGCCAGCGGAAAGTGGTCGGATTCGGTGATGGCGGTGAAGCCCGGCGGCAGTTTGGCCCGCAGCGAGAACCGCATCTCCCGGTCCGGCAGTGGATGCCAGAGCCCGAGCAGGACGATGCCGTCCGGGTTTATCAGATCGTCGCCGGTGCCGTCGACCTGGCGGCTGTAGGAGATGTAGAGCTCGCGCTGTTCTTTCTCCTCCACCAATTGCAGTCGGCCCCGTGGTCCTGCGACCGGAACGACCTCGCTGCCGTCGGCCCGGCGCAGCAGCATTCCGCTGATCGTCAGATCGCCCAGTTCCAGCTCCAGCCCGGTTGCCGGCGGCAGGGTGATCCTGGCCGTGGCGGTGAGCGAGCGGGTGGACGGCGAGAAAGAGACGGCGAGGTCATAAGCGCCCGGCGGGTATTTCGGCGCTGCCGGCAGGTCCGAACCATGCAGAAGGTTCGCCAGCAGGACCAGGATCAGGGCGAGGAAAGAGAGGGGAGACGGCATGCTGCACTCCTTTGGGTTGTGAATCAATCGACTGGTCGGCGCGGTATCCGCCTTTTGGACAAAGGGTAATGCCGGAACGGCGCTGATGCCAAGAAAAAGAGAGAGATGAACACGATGCGGATCCGCCTGGTCGGCCTCAACGCCCGCTTCACCCACTCCTGCCTGGCCCTGTTCTGCATCCGCACCGAGCTGGAACGGCACTGTCCGGCGGCCGCTATCGAGATCTTCCAGGGGACGATCAACGACGACTACCACCACACCCTGCTGCGGCTGATCGAAGGACCGCCGGACGCCCTGCTGTTCTCGGCGGCGATCTGGAACGGCGAACCCGTCCGGCGCCTGATTGGCGACTGCCTCCGCCTGCTCCCCGGCATTGCCGTCGTGGTCGGCGGGCCGCAGGCGGGGGAGGTGGGGCGGATGCTTCCTCCCGGCAGCATCACCGTGGTGCGGGGCGAGATCGAGGCCATCGGTGCCGATTTCTATGCCGACCTGCTCGCCGGCCGGCTGCGGTCGCACTACGCCGGCTCCTTCCTCCGACTGCCGCACAAGGAGCTACATTTCCCCTACCGCGACGAAGATTTCCGGCTGCACCTGCAGCACCGCCATATCTACTACGAGAGTTCGCGGGGCTGCCCCTTTGCCTGCAGCTACTGCCTGTCGGCGGCGGAGAAGGGAGTCTGGCACAAGGGCCTGGAGCAGGTGTTCGCCGAACTGGGGGAGATCCTCCGTCACCGGCCGCAGGTTGTCCGCTTCGTCGACCGCACCTTCAACGCCAATCCGGACCGGGCCCTGGCGATCTGGCGCTTCCTGGCGGCGCAGGGCGGCGACACGCTCTTTCATTTCGAGATTGCCCCGGACCGCTTCAGCGAGGAGATGTTCGCCTTTCTGGCGACGGTCGGCACGGGCCGGTTTCAGTTCGAGATCGGTATCCAGTCGACCAACGACGCGACCCTGGCGGCCATCGACCGGCGCATCGACCCGCGCCAGGCCCATGGCTTGATCCGTCGGTTGGCCGCCCCGGCCAACATCCACCTCCATGTCGACCTCATCCTCGGCCTGCCGCATGAGACGAAGGAAACTTACCTCCGCTCCTTTGCCGCGGTCTTCGCCATGGGGGCCCATTATATCCAGATGGGCCTGCTGAAGGTCCTGCCCGATACCCCGATCAGCCGCCACGCCGAGGCGATGGGCTATCTCCACTGTAGCGACCCGCCCTACAGCGTCCTCGCCAACCGCTGGCTGGGACGGGATGACATGGCCGCCCTCTACTGGTTCGGCGAATGCGTCGAGCGCTTCCACAACAACCGCTATTTTGTCTCGCTGTGGCGCTACCTTCGCGCCGGCGGCGAGGAGATCGCCGGCTTCTTCCAGGAACTGCTGGCCCTTTGCCACCGCCAGAGCTTTTTCCAGCTGGCGGCCACCCAGGAGTTGATGTGCCGTCTGCTCTGCCTCCATCTTGCCGGGCGTGACGACGAAGGCCTGATCCGGGATCTGCTCCGCTACGATTGGCTGCGCTGCGGCCATCGCTTCCTGCCACCCTGCCTGGGGCTGGAGGAGGGGCGGGAGCAGCCCGAGGCGACCAGGGACCGCCTCTACCGGACGATGCCGATGGCGGTGGCGGGGGTCTATGATCTTGGCGACAGGAACCATTTCTTCCGCAAGGCCTTCTGTCTCCGTCTCTCGGCGGCGGCGGCGGCACGGGCCCTGGGGCTGGGCGGGGCCGACGACGGCGCTGACCTCTGTTTCACCGCCCGGCGGGAGGAGTCGCTGTTCCGGTTCAACGAGGTCATGCTCTTCTGAGGATATTGACCGCCGGTGGGGAAAGTATTTGACGTCGGCGGTAACAGACGTATATTGAGAGCCCGCATGGCCCCGTGACGATTCGGTACAAAGGATTTGAACCACAGGAGATGATAATGCCCGCTTTCAGGATCCGTAAGATCAACGCCATCGCCAAAGAAGGGCTCAGGCTCTTCGGCGACAACTTTGCCGTTTCCCCCGAGGAGGCTGATCCTCAGGGCGTCCTGGTCCGCAGTTCCCAG
>Ga0209066_10003953_pt1 | contig 16469 bp, 15 predicted proteins | sample All_14_2_FD_187198 | JGI IMG/M metagenome (GOLD analysis project Ga0209066, IMG submission 187198) | Freshwater microbial communities in response to fracking from Pennsylvania, USA - Allegheny Zone_MetaG_DW_15 (SPAdes) (version 2) ...
TTTCTTACTGCGTGCAACCGAGCCCGGATGGCCTGGCGCAAGCCTTCATCCTTGGCCGCGACTTTGTCGGCAACAACCCCAGCGCACTGGTGCTGGGCGACAATATTTTTTACGGCCATGATTTTCAAGGTTTGCTCAAAAATGCTGACCACCAAAGTGGTGCCACGGTATTTGCCTACCATGTCAATGATCCTGAGCGCTACGGTGTGGTTGCCTTTGATGAGCGGCGCAAGGCATTGTCGATTGAAGAAAAACCGGTCAAGCCTAAATCGCACTATGCGGTAACCGGGCTTTATTTCTACGACGAGCAAGTGTGTGATATTGCTGCTGATATTCAACCGTCACCACGAGGTGAATTGGAAATTACTGACGTGAATGCGCATTATCTGCAGCAAGCGCAGTTGACCGTGGAAATCATGGGCCGTGGTTATGCCTGGCTTGATACGGGGACGCACGATAGTTTGCTCGAAGCAGGGCAGTTCATTGCGACCATGGAAAAGCGACAAGGGCTGAAGATTGCCTGTCCGGAAGAGGTTGCTTTTCGTGCAGGCTGGATTGATTCAACAGACCTCGAGAAACTTGCGGCCCCATTATTGAAAAATGGTTATGGTCAATACCTTATGTGCTTGCTGGGTGAGCAGTGATGTCTGAACAAGGCACGACGCGATGTTTTAGCAAGGTCATCAAGGTGTGATGCATCTGATTTCTGGGGCTTCAGGCTTCATTGCAGGGCGCCTTGCCCGGAGCATGGATGAGGCCGGATTGCAATGCCGTTTGTTATATCGGCATTTACCAACTCAGCCGCCTGAAAGCCATCAAATCGTGCAGGGCGATTTGTCCGACCCATCTTCGCTGCAGGCTGCATGCGCCGGGGTCGATACGGTATTTCACTGTGCTGGCTATGCACATGCTTTTGCCGATAGTGATCCTGAACGCCATTGGCGGGTGAATGCCGAAGGTACGCGGCATCTGGTCGAGGCGGCTGGGCGAGCAGGGGTCCGTTGCTTCGTTTATTTGTCGAGTGTCAAAGCGATGGCCGAACCGGGTAAAACTTGTGTTGATGAGGATCATCCAGGATTGCCAAGCTCTGACTACGGTCGAGCTAAGTGTGCCGCTGAAAAATTTGTTCGCGAGGCCGGTGATCGCTATGGCATGCGGATAGTTAATTTGCGACTGACCATGGTTTACGGTTCAGGTGGGCGGGGCAATCTGGAGCGTATGGCACGCTTGGTTCAGCGTGGTTGGTTTCCGCCTTTGCCTGAAACGGGAAACCGACGTTCCTTGGTTCATGTTGATGATGTGGTATCGGCCATGCGCTGTGTTGCTGATCATCCGCAGTCAGCAGGAAATGTCTATATCGTGACCGGGCCTGATCAACCATCCGGTCGAGCCTTGTATGACGCTTTGCGACAGGTGCTTGGCTTGCCTCGAAAAACATGGGCCGTGCCAGCTGCCTGGTTGCATGGCATAGGCCGGGTCAGCGATATGCTGGGGGGAGCGATCAAGCGTCGATTCCCGCTGAACAGTGAGGTGGTTGAACGTTTGCTGGGGTCAGCTTGCTATGACGGTGGGCGAATTGAGCGCGATCTGGGGTGGGTCCCGAACATTGGGCTGAATGAAGGTTTGAAGGAGATGTTGAGTGTCAGTGAAACGTCTGTTTGATATTTTTTTGGCGATCCTGGCACTGTTTTTTTTGTTGCTGCCGATGGCCGTTTTGGCGCTGCTCGTGCGCTTGACTTCGCCTGGTCCCGTGCTTTATTGGTCGCAACGCGTTGGTCGCAACAACTGTTTGTTTCTAATGCCAAAATTTCGAAGCATGCGGGTGGATACACCGGCTGTTGCCACCCATTTGTTACAGAATCCGACGCAGTATCTGACGCCGATCGGATCTTTTCTTCGGCGTTCCAGTCTCGATGAATTACCTCAGTTGTTCAACATCCTGCGCGGTGAAATGAGTTTGGTTGGTCCTCGACCGGCCTTGTTCAACCAGCATGACCTAGTTGCGCAGCGCACTGCCTGCGGGGTTCATGTCCTGACTCCGGGCCTGACGGGCTGGGCTCAGGTGAATGGCCGCGACGAACTCCCGATTCCGGACAAAGTGGCGCTGGATCGCGTTTATCTGGAGCAACAATCGTTCTTTTTTGATGTGCGCATCATCGCAATGACGTTTGCGAAAGTTTTTTTTCGTGATGGCGTCACTCACTGAATCGGTTTATTTGGTTTGAATAGTGTTGTCTAATGTTTGAATGATGAAAAACCCTCGCAGTATTGCCGCTTTTATTCACGATTTGCTAGCAGCCCTGCTTGCCTGGTGGCTGGCTTTTGCGTTGCGTTTCAACTTCGATATTCCACCGGATTTTCTAATGGTGGCCATCAATTCGCTGTACTGGGTGTTACCCATCTTTTCCCTGCTCTTCCTGTTTTTTGGTCTTTACCGGGGATTGTGGCGATTCGCCAGTCTTGCAGATTTGCAGCATTTGGCCGCTGCGGTTGGTGTCGGTGGGCTGCTGACCGCAACGGTGAGCGTCTTGTTCGGCTTGGTCATGATTCCGCGTTCTGTACTACTACTCCATCCCTTGGTGCTGGCAATCATCATGGGCGGAAGTCGGTTTGCCTACCGTAGCTGGAAAGAGCATCGCCTCTACGGTCCGATGCGGGTTCGCGGTCAGCCTGTTCTTATCATGGGATCTGGCGAAGCAGCAGATTCGTTGCTGCGGGAAATGCGTCGTAGCGGGCAGTGGTATGCAGTTGGTTTAGTCGATGCGGCAACGGGAGGCCTTGGGCGTTATATGCGGCGTTTGCCGATTTTTTCCCCGCTGGAAACTGTGGGTGAAGTGGCTGAAAAATACGATGTCAGGCATGTGGTTATCGCCATGCCCAATGCCCGGCCGGCGTTACGTAGGCAGGCGGCCGAATTGGCGGCGGCTGCTGGGTTGACGGTATTAACGGTGCCGTCGTATGACGATTTGCTGAGTGGTCGACTTTCGGTGTCGCACATCCGGCGGGTTGAGCTTGAGGATTTGCTGGGTCGTGATGCAGTTCAGCTTGACGATGCCGGCCTGCATGAGTTTTTGACCGGGCGCTGCGTGCTGGTGAGTGGCGGTGGCGGTTCCATCGGTTCTGAGTTGTGTCGTCAGATTGCCCGCCTTACACCGGCCAAACTCGTGTTGCTTGATGCCTCAGAGTTCGCACTTTACTCCATCGAAGAAGAGTTGCGCAGCAAGTTTCCGGATTTGGTGCTGGTTTGCTGGGCTGCTGATGTGCGTGATGCAGAGCGAGTCAACGAGATATTTTCCACAGAATTGCCCGAGGTTGTTTTTCATGCGGCAGCTTACAAGCATGTTCCCTTAATGGAGGAGGTCAATGCGTGGCAGGCTGTACGTACCAATGCCTGGGGCACTCTGATTATGGCACGGGCTGCTCAGCGGTTTTCTGTGAGTCGTTTCGTTTTGGTATCGACTGACAAGGCCGTCAATCCCACAAATGTCATGGGTGCCAGTAAGCGCCTGGCAGAGCGAATTTGTCGTGTGGTGCATAGCCAGGCACAAGGAACACGTTTTGTGACTGTTCGCTTTGGTAATGTGCTGGGGAGTAACGGCAGCGTCATTCCCAAGTTTCGCGAGCAAATTGCACATGGTGGTCCGGTAACAGTGACTAATCCAGATATCGTGCGTTATTTCATGACGATTCCCGAGGCCAGCCAATTGCTTTTGCAGGCGGGTTGGATGGGTGATGGTGGGGAGATTTTTGTCATGGATATGGGCGAGCCTGTTCGAATTGTCGACCTGGCCCGTGACATGATTCGTCTTTCGGGATTTTCGGATGACGAAATCGAGATTCGATTTACTGGTTTGCGGCCTGGCGAAAAACTCTACGAAGAATTGTTGGCAGATAACGAGGCGACGCTGGCGACGCCGCATCCCTCTTTGCGCATCGCTCGATTGTCGGATCCGATGACAGTCGAGGACCTTGTCTTGCTCGAGCAATGGCTGACGCCTTCGGTGCGGCCGGTTGGACAAGTTAAGCGTGGATTGCGCGATGTTGTTCCGGAATATCAGCCGGTCGTTGAGTAGACCGTCATTTCCTAAGAAGCTTTCTGCCTGGCGCGGTCCACGGGTAAACTAGCCATTTTTTCCGCTGCGATCTCCCATGGAATTCCTTGATCTTCCGCAACAACTTTCTGCTGTCGGCACGGTGCGTTTGCCGGGCTCCAAGAGCATTTCGAACCGTGTTCTGCTGCTGGCGGCACTGGCCGATGGCGTCAGCGAGGTGCGTGATTTGCTGGCCTCCGATGATACCGAGCGCATGCTCGAGGCGCTGCAGGCGCTGGGCATCGGGGTCGAGTCATTGGGTGCAGAGTCCTGGCGGATCAGAGGCTGCGCGGGGCGTATTCCGGTCAAGCAGGCCGCGCTTTTTCTAGGTAACGCGGGCACCGCTTTCCGGCCGCTGACGGCTGCGTTGGCGCTGGCCGGTGGCGATTACACGCTGACCGGGGTCGCCCGCATGCATGAACGGCCGATTGGCGATCTGGTGGATGGTTTGCGCCAACTCGGCGCCGATATCACTTATCTTGGCAACGAAGGCTATCCGCCCCTGCAGTTGAAGCCTGCCGCTATTTGTCCGGACGGCGTGATTCAGGTACGCGGCGATGTCTCCAGCCAGTTCCTGACCGGTTTGTTGATGGCCTTGCCGCTGACCGGCGAGACGGTGACGGTCGACGTGGTTGGCGACTTGATTTCCAAGCCATACATCGAAATTACGCTGGCCATCATGGCGCGCTTCGGGGTCGCGGTGGTGCGTGACGGTTGGCAGCGTTTTACTGTTCCAGCGGGCAGTCGGTATGTGTCGCCTGGCACCCTATATGTCGAAGGCGATGCTTCGTCGGCCTCCTATTTCCTCGCGCTTGGCGCCATCGGCGGCGGGCCGGTGCGCGTCGAAGGCGTCGGCAGCGAATCGATCCAGGGCGACGTCAAGTTTGCCGAGGCGCTAGCGCAGATGGGTGCCGTGATCGAGATGGGGCCGAACTGGATGGCGGCGCGCGCGCCGCAGGGTGGCTTGCACGCGGTCGACCTCGATTGCAACCACATTCCCGACGCTGCCATGACGTTGGCGACAACGGCGCTGTTCGCCCGAGGAACGACCACCTTGCGCAATATCGCCAGTTGGCGAGTCAAGGAAACTGACCGTATTGCAGCGATGGCGATCGAATTGCGCAAGCTGGGCGCCGAAGTCGAGGAGGGGGCAGATTTCATCAAAATCACCCCGTCGACCCTGAAACCGGCGGCGATTGATACCTACGACGATCATCGCATGGCGATGTGTTTTTCATTGGCTGCATTGGCCACGCCCTTGCGCATCAACGATCCGCAATGTGTCGCCAAGACTTTCCCGGATTATTTTTCGTGCTTTGCAGCGGTCACTCGTGCGGCACCGGTCATTGCCATCGATGGACCATCGGCCTCCGGCAAGGGCACGGTGGCGGCGCGCGTGGCGGCTGCGCTGGGCTATGCTTATCTTGATTCCGGTGCTTTGTACCGGTTGACCGCACTCGCGGCCCAGCGTGCTGCGGTGGCCTGGGACGATGAGGCCGCAGTCGCTACCCTTGCCGCCCAGTTGCCCGTGAGTTTCTCGGAAGACGATATTCTGCTGGCCGGCATTCCGGTGGGGGATGCGATTCGCACCGAGGCGATGTCGGCGGGTGCCTCGCAAGTCGCCGCCTTGCCAGCGGTGCGCGACGCCTTGCTGTTCCGGCAGCGGGCATTCAATACTGCGCCTGGTCTGGTCGGTGATGGTCGGGACATGGGCTCGGTGGTCTTCCCGCAGGCGTCGCTCAAGGTCTTTCTCACCGCCAGTGCCGAGGTGCGTGCCGAGCGGCGCTATAAGCAGTTGATCGACAAAGGATTCTCTGCTAACCTCCCCGACCTTCTGTCTGACCTGCAGCAACGTGACGCGCGTGATTCGCAGCGCAGCGTGGCGCCGCTCCGGCAGGAAGCGGATGCCTACCTGCTGGATACCACGGCGCTCACCATCGAACAGGCGGTGAACCAGGTGCTGGCTTGGCAGGCAAACGCATTGTCGTAAGGGGCTGCCGGCGTTCGGCAGGCCATTTTTCTAACCTCAACCCGCTGCGGGTCGTCTGATTCGTGGCATGAAAGCTCAGTCCGTAATGGAATCTTTTGCTCAACTTTTTGAAGAATCCCTGGCTCGCCAGGAAATGCGTCAAGGCGAAGTCATCACTGCAGAAGTGGTGCTCATTGATCACAATTTCGTTGTGGTCAATGCCGGCCTGAAATCCGAATCCTATGTGGCCATCGAAGAATTCCTGAACGATCAGGGCGAGCTCGAAGTCAAGGAAGGCGATTTCGTTCAAGTCGCCATCGAAATGCTGGAAGATGGCTACGGTGCCACCCGTTTGAGCCGCGACCGCGCCAAGCGCATCGCCGCCTGGAACTTCCTGGAAGTCGCCCTGAACGAGAATACCCTGGTCACCGGTACCATCACCGGCAAGGTCAAGGGCGGCCTCACCGTCATGTCCAACGGCGTCCGTGCCTTCCTGCCGGGTTCGCTGGTTGACATGCGTCCGGTCAAGGACACCACCCCGTACGAAGGCAAGACCCTGGAATTCAAGGTCATCAAGCTGGATCGCAAGCGCAACAACGTCGTGCTGTCCCGCCGTGCCGTTCTGGAAGCCACCGCTGACAAGGATCGCGAAAAGCTTCTCGAAAATCTCAAGGAAGGTACCGTCGTCAAGGGTATCGTCAAGAACATCACCGACTACGGTGCATTCGTCGATCTGGGCGGCATCGATGGTCTGCTGCACATCACCGACCTGGCCTGGCGCCGTGTCCGTCACCCGTCCGAAGTGCTGGCCGTGGGCGACGAAGTCTCCGCCAAGATCCTCAAGTTCGACGCCGAAAAGAATCGTGTCTCGCTGGGCATGAAGCAACTGGGCGACGATCCTTGGGTGGGTATTGCCCGCCGTTACCCGGCCGGTACCCGCCTGTTCGGCAAGGTCACCAACCTGACCGACTACGGTGCATTCGTTGAAATCGAGCAGGGCATCGAAGGTCTGGTTCACGTGTCCGAAATGGACTGGACGAACAAGAACGTTCATCCGTCCAAGGTGGTCCAGCTGGGCGATGAAGTCGAAGTCATGATCCTGGAAATCGACGAAGAACGTCGTCGTATCTCCCTGGGCATGAAGCAGTGCCAAGCCAATCCTTGGGACGACTTCGCGATGAATCACAAGAAGGGCGACAAGGTTCGTGGTGCCATCAAGTCGATCACCGATTTCGGTATCTTCATCGGTCTGCCGGGTGGCATCGACGGTCTGGTTCACCTGTCCGACCTCTCCTGGTCGGCGACCGGCGAAGAAGCCATCCGCAACTTCAAGAAGGGCGACGAAGTCGAAGCCGTGGTGCTCGGTATTGATGTCGAGAAAGAGCGCATCTCCCTGGGTATCAAGCAGCTCGATGGTGATCCGTACGCCAACTTCATCGCAACCCACGAGAAGAACAGCATCGTGCGCGCTACCGTCAAGTCGGTGGATGCCCGTGGTGCCGTGATGTCGCTGGGTGGTGACAACGAAGGTTACCTGCGCGCTTCCGAGTTCTCGCGTGATCGTATCGACGACCTGTCGCAACACCTCAAGGTGGGCGATGAAATCGAAGCGATGATCATCAATGTCGACCGCAAGACCCGTGGTATCAACTTGTCCATCAAGGCCAAGGATAGTGCCGAGCAGAACGAAGCCATGCAGAAGCTGTCTGCAGAATCTTCCGCTGCCGCTTCCGGTACGACCAACCTCGGTGCGCTGCTCAAGGCCAAGCTCAACCAGCAAGGCTAATGGCAACCGCAATGACCAAATCCGAGCTTATCGCCCGGCTCGCGGAGCGTTTTCCGCAGTTAGTGGCGAAAGATGCTGATTTTGCGGTCAAGATGATTCTCGATGCGATGTCCGAAGCGCTGGTGCGCGGGGATCGTATCGAGATCCGCGGATTCGGCAGCTTCGCGCTCAACTATCGTCCGCCGCGCGTCGGGCGCAATCCCAAATCGGGGGATAAGGTCAGCGTGCCAGCCAAGTGGGTTCCCCACTTCAAGGCTGGCAAGGAGCTGCGCGAACGGGTCGACCAGTCGATCTGAAGTCGGGCTTGGCCCAATGTGGTAGATTCGGGGCAGTGACTCACTGCCCCTTTTTATTTGAATCCCATGACCTTGTTCACCTGGCTGCTTCGTCTGGTAATTTTTGTGTTCCTGGTGCTGTTCGCCACGCAAAACACTGAGAACGTTGTTATAAATTTCGTGCTTGGCCATCAATGGCAAGCGCCGCTGGTCATTCTGCTGCTGGGTTTTTTTGCCGGTGGTGCCATGCTCGGCATTCTTTCCGTGCTCAGCCTGATCTTTCGTCAACGCCGCGAAATTTCCCGTCTGAAGCGCGCACTCTCCCGTGAGCAGGCAGCCCTTGCGGCCTCCAAGCTGCCGACGGCATGAGCGAGTTTTTCGATTACTGGCAGTTGCTGCTAATTCCCGCGTTTTTCGCCTTGGGCTGGCTGGCGGGGCGACTGGACATGCGCCAGGTGGTGCACGAATCGCGTGCCTTGCCGCGCTCCTATTTTCAGGGTCTTAACTTCCTGCTCAACGAGCAGCCGGACAAGGCGATTGATTCCTTTCTCGAGGTTGCTCGAGTTGACTCGCAGACGGCCGAACTCCATTTTGCCCTGGGTAACCTGTTCCGACGGCGGGGTGAGACCGAGCGGGCGATTCGCATGCATCAGAATCTGCTCGATCTAAACGACCTTGACGATAAGTTGCGCTTGCTGGCCCTGCTTGAACTGGGGCAGGATTTTCTCAAGGCCGGTCTGCTGGATCGGGCTGAGGAAATCTTCAACAAGTTGCTCGGCACGGCGCAGGATGAGGCAGCCAAGCGCAATCTGCTGGAAATCTACCAACTGGGCAAGGAATGGCTGAAAGCAGTCGATATCGCCCGCGAGTTGCCTGATGTCGCTACCCAGCGCGAAATCGCCGAATATTATTGTGAGCTGGCCGCCAGCGAAATTATGGGTTCGCGACCGGAAACGGCGCGTCAATATCTCGACAAGGCAATGCAGGAAAACCGCCTGTGCGTGCGGGCCAGTCTGCTGCAGGGTGATTTGTTGTTGCAGGAGGGGCGGCTGGAAGACGCCTTGCTCTCCTGGCAGCGCATCGAACAACAGGCACCGGTTTATCTGGCCTTGGTCGCCCAGCGCCTGCTGGAAACTTATCGCAAGCTGGGTCGTCGTGATCAGGGAATGGCCTTGTTGGGTGGCTATCTTGAACACTATCCGTCGCTTGATCTGCTGGAAGTGGTCTACCAATTGATGCTGGAAAGCGAAGGGAATGAAGCGGCCTATCGCCTGGTGCGTGGCGAGTTGCAGCGCAATCCCACCTTGCTCGGTCTGGAGAAGTTGATGAGCGCCCGTTTGCCGCTGGTCAGTCCGGAAGTGCGTGGCGATGTTGAACTGGCCAAGACCATCATCCAGGGCTACACCCGGCGACTGTCGCGTTATCGGTGCGATAATTGCGGCTTCAAGGCCCGCCAGTTCTACTGGCGCTGCCCGGCGTGTGGTGGGTGGGAAACCTATTCGCCGCGACGTGGCGAGGAATTCGACCAGTCCTTATAAATGGTCGTGGAAAAAATGATCGGGTAGGCCACGGCGGGTATGGCTCGTATCGCTGCTGCACGATGATGAGAGGTCGTTTTCAAATGCTGGAAAAGTTGTCGCAGGTTCGCTTGCTGGTGGTGGGCGATGTCATGCTGGATCGCTACTGGTTTGGTGACGTTAGCCGCATTTCGCCGGAAGCGCCGGTACCGGTGGTCAAGGTCGAGCGGATGGAAGAGCGTCTGGGCGGAGCGGCCAACGTGGCGCGCAATGCTGCCTCGCTCGGTGCTCGTACGGCCTTGTTGTCGGTGGTTGGTGACGATGAGGCCGGCCACGCCCTCGGTCGACTGCTCGCCGAAGGTGAAATTGATGCTGGTTTGCAGGTTGACCGTGCGATTGATACCACCGTCAAATTGCGCGTCATCGGTCGGCAACAGCAATTGTTGCGAATTGATTTTGAAACTACGCCGTCGCACGAAATCCTGCAGGCCAAGCTGGCCGAGTTTGAGCGGCGCCTGACGGAATGCGACATTGTCATCCTGTCTGATTACGGCAAAGGGGGGCTGACGCATATTGCCGACATGATTCGTCTGGCTCGCCAAGCAGCGAAACCGGTGTTGGTTGACCCGAAAGGCGATGACTGGGCCAAGTATGCCGGGGCGACCGTGATCACCCCCAATCGGTCCGAGTTGCGCGAAGTGGTTGGTCGCTGGTCATCAGAAGCCGAACTGGTCGCCAAGGCCGGCAAGTTACGGGGCGAGCTCGGTTTGGAAGCCCTGCTGGTGACGCGTAGCGAGGAGGGAATGACGCTTTTTTCGGATGGTGGCACCTTTCATCAGGCTGCCCAGGCGCTGGAAGTTTTTGATGTCTCCGGCGCTGGCGATACCGTCATTGCCACGCTGGCCGTCATGCTGGCTGTCGGGGCTGATTGGGCCGAAGCCATCCGCATGGCCAACATCGCTGCCGGCATTGTGGTTGGTAAGCTGGGTACCGCCGTCGTGACCCGCGACGAAATCGAACAAGCCTTGTAAGGACAGCTCATGTATACAGTCGTCACCGGCGCGGCCGGCTTTATTGGTTCCAACATCGTCAAGGCGCTTAATGCGCGTGGCGTGACCCAGATCATCGCCGTCGATAACCTGACCAAAGCCGACAAATTCAAGAACCTGATCGATTGCGAGATTGCCGATTACATCGACAAGCACGACTTTATCGAGCGGATTCAGGCCGGTCATTATGATGGCCAGATCGAGGCCATCCTGCATGAAGGCGCCTGTTCGGACACCATGGAGACCGATGGTCGTTACATGATGGAGAACAATTACCGCTACTCGATGATCCTGCTCGACTGGTGCCAGGATCAGGATGTGCAGTTTCTCTACGCCTCATCGGCCGCCACCTATGGCGCCAGCACGGTATTTCGCGAAGAGCGTCAGTTTGAAGGGCCACTCAACGTCTATGGCTACTCCAAGTTCCTGTTCGACCAGATCGTCCGCCAGCGTCTGGCCAGGAATCCATCGTCGCAGATCGTCGGATTCCGCTATTTCAACGTCTATGGCCCGCGTGAAACGCACAAGGGGCGCATGGCTTCGGTGGCTTTTCACAATTACAGCCAGTTCAAGGCCGACGGCAAGGTGAAGCTGTTCGAAGGCTCGCACGGTTATGAAAACGGTGGCCAGATGCGCGATTTCGTCTTCGTCGGCGATGTCGCCAAGGTCAACCTGTTCTTCCTTGATCACCCGGAAAAATCGGGCATCTTCAATCTCGGTTCAGGGCGAGCCCAAAGCTTCAACGATGTGGCCGTGGCTGCGGTCAACGGCTGCCGCAAGGCAAAAAATGAAACGGCTTTGTCACTCGATGAGCTACGGGAACAAAGCTTGCTCGAATACGTTGCCTTTCCCGAGGCGCTCAAGGGCAAGTACCAGGCATTTACGCAAGCCGATTTGAGCAAACTGCGCGATGCCGGCTACAACGCACCGATGGCGACGGTCGAGGAAGGTGTTTCCCACTACATTGACTGGCTGCATGCCCATGTATAAAACCCTGCAGGATTTTGTCGGCAATACGCCGCTGGTTCGTTTGCAGCGCATCCCTGGCGCCGTCAACGACCTGCGTGGCAATGTCATCCTGGCCAAGCTGGAAGGCAACAACCCGGCTGGCTCGGTCAAGGATCGTCCCGCTTTGTCGATGATTGTCCACGCGGAAGCGCGCGGCGAGATCAAGCCGGGTGACACGCTAATCGAAGCAACCTCCGGTAACACCGGTATTGCGCTGGCCATGGCGGCGGCGATCAAGGGTTACAAGATGATCCTGGTCATGCCGGAAAATCAGAGTATCGAGCGGCGCCAGAGCATGCGTGCTTATGGTGCTGAACTGGTGCTGACACCCAAGGGCGGCGGCATGGAATTGTGCCGCGATGTCGCCGAGCAAATGCGTGCAGAGGGGAAGGGCATCATTCTCGACCAGTTTGCTAACCCGGATAATCCGCGTGCCCACATCGAAGGCACTGGGCCGGAAATCTGGCGAGATACCGATGGGCAGATCACCCATTTTGTTTCCAGCATGGGCACCACCGGCACCATCATGGGCACCTCGGCCTACCTGAAATCACAGAATCCGGCTATCCAGATCATCGGTTGCCAGCCCGAGGATGGCAGCCAGATTCCCGGCATCCGCAAGTGGCCGGAGGCCTACCTGCCCAAGATTTACGACAAAACGAATGTCGACCGTATCGAATACGTCAGCCAGGCCGAAGCCGAGGCCATGACTCGGCGCCTGGCGATGGAAGAGGGGATTTTTGCCGGCATCTCGTCGGGCGGGGCCTTGCACGTGGCCTTGCGTCTGGCGCAGTCGCTGGATAATGCCGTCATCGTCAGCATTGTCTGCGATCGGGGTGATCGCTATTTGTCGACTGGTGTTTTCCCCGCATGAAACCGGTTCTTGTCTTCGATATCGAAACCATTCCCGATGTCAGCGGCTTTCGTCGGCTCAATGCGTTGCCAGGCGAGTTGTCCGATGCTGAAGTGGCCGAACTGGCTTTTCAGCAACGGCGGGCGAAAAGTGGCAGTGACTTCATCGCCTTGCATCTGCAGCGGGTGGTCAGCATTTCCTGCGCCTTGCGCACCGTGGACGGTTTCAAGGTGTGGTCGCTGGCCGAGCCGGCACTGGACGAGGGGGCGATCATCCAGCGCTTCTTCGACGGCATCGAAAAGTTTACGCCGCAGATCGTCTCGTGGAACGGCAGCGGTTTCGACCTGCCGGTACTACATTACCGCGGCATGCTGCATGGCGTCGTCGCGCCGCGCTACTGGGACATGGGCGAGGGCGATTACGCCGATTCGCGTGATTTCAAGTGGAACAACTACATCAGCCGCTACCATACCCGCCATCTCGATCTGATGGACCTGCTGGCGTTGTACAACGGCCGGGCGAATGCGCCGCTCGACGATCTCGCCAAGCTGTTCGGCTTCCCCGGCAAGCTCGGCATGGATGGCAGCAAGGTCTGGGAAGCCTGGCAGGCCGGTCAGGCGGACGAAATCCGCGATTATTGCGAAACCGACGTGGTGAATACGTATCTGGTCTATAACCGTTTTCGCCGCATGCGTGGCGAATTGACGACCGACGAAGAAGCAAGCGAAATCGAATTCATCAAGGCGCAGTTGGCCAAGGTCGATGCGCCGCATTGGCGTGAGTTTCTTGCCGCCTGGCGCTGATGACAAGGCCGTACAAGGCTATAATCTTCATTTTCCAACACAACGCAGAGAGATCACGATGTCCCTGAACAACGTTCCTTCCGGCAAGTCCCTGCCCGACGATTTCAACGTCATCATCGAAATCAGCGCCAATTCCGATCCGATCAAGTATGAAGTGGACAAGGATTCCGGCGCCGTCTTCGTTGACCGCTTCATGGGCACGGCGATGCACTATCCCTGCAACTACGGCTACATCAACCATACCATCGCCGGTGACGGTGATCCGGTCGACGTGCTGGTCGTCACCCCGTTCTCCCTGCCGCCGGGCGTCGTCATCCGTTGCCGTCCGCTGGGCATGCTGGCCATGGAAGACGAAGGCGGCCAGGACGCCAAGCTGCTGGCCGTGCCGGTGTCCAAACTGACCCCGCTGTACAACAACGTCAATACCTACGAAGACATGCCGGAACTGCTGTGCAAGCAGATCGCCCATTTCTTCGAGCACTACAAGGATCTGGAACCGGGCAAGTGGGTCAAGGTCGTGGGCTGGCAAGGCATTGAAGAAGCCAAGAAGGAAGTCATGGAAGGCGTCGCCCGTTACCAGGCTGAAGCCAAGTAATCCATGCTGCGCATCGCCGTTGCCCAGTTCAATGCCGTCGTCGGTGATCTGACGGGCAACGTCGAACGCATCATCGCCTGCGCAACCGAGGCCAAGGCCCGCGGTGCGCAGGTGCTGCTAACGCCGGAGCTGGCGCTCAGCGGCTATCCACCGGAAGACCTGCTGCTGCGCCCGGATTTCTACCGCGCCTGCCAGCGGGCGCTGGACGATCTGGCATCCCGCGTTGACGGCATTGCCTTGGTCGTTGGTCACCCGGAAGCATTCCACGGGGCATGCCATAACGCCGCCTCGGTCATTGAAAATGGCCGGATTACCGCGGTCTACCGCAAGATCCGCCTGCCCAATTACGACGTTTTTGACGAAAAGCGCTATTTCGAGCCGGGGCAGGATGCCTGTGTCGTGACGCTGGGCGATGTCCAGGTCGGTATCAACATTTGTGCCGACATCTGGGAAGAAGGCGCCTACGAACTGGCCTGCGGTGCCGGTGCCGAACTGGTGCTGGTACTCAATGCCTCGCCCTGTCATCTTGAAAAACACCACGAACGCGTCCGTGTGCTCGGTGAACGGGTTGAGGCGACCGGCGTTCCCGCCATCTACTGCAATCTGGTCGGCGGCCAGGACGAACTGGTTTTTGACGGGGGCTCCTTTGCCATCGACGAGCGCGAGCAGATCTGCATGCGCCTGCCGCAGTTCGAGGAGGCCCTGGGCATCGTTGATTTCGATCATGGTCGCCTGCGCTCCGATGACCATGCCGACCCGCTGTCGCTGGAGGCCGAAGCCTATTCGGCGCTCGTCCTCGGAGTGCGCGACTACATCGGCAAGACCGGCTTCAAGGGTGCGATCATCGGCCTGTCGGGCGGCATCGATTCGGCCCTGACGCTGTGTGTTGCGGTCGACGCGCTGGGGGCGGACAAAGTCCACGCGGTGATGATGCCGTCGCCCTACACCGCGCAGATGAGCCTCGATGACTCGCGCGAGATGATCCGCCAACTTGGCTGCAGTTACGACGAAATTGCCATCGCGCCGGCCATGGCCACCTACGAAACGATGCTGGCACCGCTGTTCGCCGGCTTGCCGCAGGACACCACCGAAGAGAACATCCAGGCGCGCATCCGCGGCAATATCCTGATGGCGCTCTCCAACAAGACCGGCAAGCTGGTCCTGACCACCGGCAACAAGTCGGAAATGGCGGTCGGCTACTGCACGCTGTACGGCGACATGGCCGGTGGTTTCGCGGTGATCAAGGACGTTTACAAGACGCTGGTCTATCGCCTGTCGCGCTATCGCAACACGCTGTGCCAGGGCGACCCGGTGATCCCGGAGAACATCATCGTCCGGCCGCCGTCGGCCGAACTAAAGCCGGATCAGAAGGACCAGGATTCGCTGCCCGAATACGAGGTGCTCGACGCCATCGTCCGTGCCTACATGGAAGAGGACCGCAGTCCGCGCGAGATCATTGCCGCCGGCCTGCCCGAGGCCGATGTGCGCCGTGTCGTTCGCCTGCTGCGCATCGCCGAATACAAGCGGCGCCAGTCGCCGGTTGGCATCCGCATCACGCCGCGTGGTTTTGGTAAGGACTGGCGGCAACCGATCACCAATCGCTACGCCGACGAATTTTAAGAACCTGTAGAAAAGAGAGAACGAGACCATGAAGAAAATCGAAGCCATCATCAAGCCATTCAAGCTCGACGAAGTGCGTGAAGCGCTGTCGGAAATCGGTATTGCCGGTCTGACCGTCACCGAAGTCAAGGGCTTTGGCCGCCAGAAAGGCCACACCGAGCTGTATCGCGGTGCGGAATATGTGGTCGATTTCCTGCCCAAGATCAAGATCGAGGTCGTGGTTGCCACTGAAAATGTCGAGCCGGCCATCGATGCGATCGTTAAGGCAGCACGCACGGGCAAGATTGGTGACGGCAAGATCTTCGTCATGCCGGTGGAGCAGGTGGTGCGTATCCGCACCGGTGAAACCAACGAATCGGCGATTTAAGTCGATTTTTAGGCCAGTCTTGCGGTCGACCGCAAGATTGGCCCTGTTTTCCTCGGCAGCGCTGCAGTCAGGAAAAAGCGTGCGGGCGACTCAGGTCGCCCGTTGCTTTTTGGGTGAGCGCAAGAGGACAAGCAGAGCACCATCGCCGCCATCACAGGGCCGAGCCTGGCAATAGGCCAGGACTTCGTTGCGCTGGGCCAGCCAGCCACGTACCAGTTGGCGCAGGATCGACAGTTTTTGTGGCGAGCGCAGTCCCTTGCCGGTTACGACCCGGATGCAGCGTCGCCCTTGGTGCAAACTGTCGGCCAGAAAATGCGCTAGCGCGAGGCGGGCTTCTTCGCGGTTTAGACCATGCAGGTCGAGTTCGCCCTGCAAGACCCAGCGACCGCGCCGCAGGTCACGCAAGACAGTGGCAGCCAGTCCGTTGCGGAGGTAATGAGCTTCGTCGCCACCTTCCAGGCGGTCCTGCAGGCCAATCGGTCCATGCAAGCTTTCGTGCAAGGCGGCCCGTTCATCCGCCAGGGAATGTTGTGGCC
>Ga0209066_10003954_pt1 | contig 16464 bp, 10 predicted proteins | sample All_14_2_FD_187198 | JGI IMG/M metagenome (GOLD analysis project Ga0209066, IMG submission 187198) | Freshwater microbial communities in response to fracking from Pennsylvania, USA - Allegheny Zone_MetaG_DW_15 (SPAdes) (version 2) ...
CGTGGTGGCGCCGATGACGCAGTTTTATGGGGCGTCCAAAGATGCGCTGGCGTCATCCCGGCAGGAGATGCTGAACCAGGGGCTGCACCGGTTTGCACAGCAGAACTACGAGCTGCTTTTTGATGCGATGGACGGCACGATTTCGGATGAGATGGTGGTGTTGCGCACGCTGCAGTATCGTGATCCGAACATCAACCGTGCGCAGCCTGGCTCTCCGTACATGGACCCGAGGTACAACCCGGTTTCATCGAGTGACTCCACGGAGCATCGGCTGCGGTGGACGGGGAAATTGTTTGAGCTGCTCAAACCTGGGCAGAACGGCACGGGAATCCTGATGGATTTCGAAGGCAGGGACTTCACCACGGCATTTGAGTTCCCGCCGAACTTCCAAATGGCGGGACGCTGATCCCTGCCACGCACACAACACATGGCTGCCACCCTCCAGATCCCGACGACCTCCCTCGCACCAAAATCCTTTGGTGCTGCGAGTAATCCGCCTAACACGATAGTTGAGGCGAGGCAGACAGCGATCCTTGCGATTCAGTCGATCGAGGGTCTGGCGCTGCAGCATGGGATGCTGCCGGTGACGCTGCTGCGTGAGAGCTGCTCTCCAGATGCGGAGCGTCTGATCCGCAAGCTGGGACGGGTGCCGTATGTGGCGGATCCGTGGCTGCCGGTGACGACGATCGGCCCGCTGCTGGTGATGGCGCACCACAACCCGCGCGCGGGAGACCTGTGGGGAGTGCCGCACTTCCTGACGATCCGGGTGCTGATCACGCAGGAGCAGTACCAAAACACGCGCAAGGACCTGGTGCAGCGATTTGGGCAGATGCCGATCTCGCAGTCGAACGCGATGGAGCAGCTGCAGCCGCCAGTGTTTGCGGACCTGGGGCTGGAGGGCACGTTTCAATGGCTGCTGGAGAAGTACCCGTACGAGCCGGCGGAGATCACGAAGCTGAAGGGATTTTACGAGGCGCAGAAGGGCAAGGCTGAGACGCTGGGCATCACGCATTTCAATGTGGTGCAGCGGAACATGGGCATCGCGCTGCAGCACCTGGTGAGCGGCTGCCGGACGCTGGTGTACAGTGCGACGGAGGCGCAGAGGCAGACGTTTTTCCCGATCCCGCTGCTGGAGCGGCACAATGTTTACCCGTTGTACATCGGCAAGCAGGTGGTGTTTCTGCTGAGTGAGAGCAGCGACTGCTATGCGTTTGAGGACGAGTGGCTGTCGATGGGGAATCCCTCGGTGAAGATCGTGCCGGTGCTGGCGGATCTGGCGAGCATTCGAGAGGCGATCAACCGGGCGGGGGCGACGTTTGATCCGAGCGCGGTGGCATCGCTGGAGGGGGCATCGCTGTCCGTGGCGGATGACGCGAGCGTGGTGGAAATCTCTCCGGAGGACATGGCGCGGATCAATCCGCAGAATCCGAATCATGAGCCGGAGCAACTGGTGCAGTGGGCGCTGTTTACGGCGATCCGCTGCCGGGCGTCTGACTTGCACCTGGAGAAGTTTTACAGCTTCACGCGGTTCCGTGCGCGCATGGACGGGACGATGAAGACGATCATGACGGCGCCGGAGAGCCAGCTGAACCGCTATGTGGCGCTGCTGAAGAACTACGCGGGGATGAGCCAGAACCGGCAGGAGTGCCAGGACGGGCGCATGGCGCTGTCGATCGGCCGGCGGCGGGTGGATGTGCGTGTCGCTGCGGTGCCGACGCGGCGTGAGTTCCAGAAGGTGATCATGCGTTTCCTGGACAAACAGGACGGGGTGAAGCGGCTGTCTGACTTCAATCTTTCGCAGCGGCAGATCGACATTTTAACAAGGACGATGCAGCGGGACCAAGGGCTGGTGCTGGTGACGGGGCCGACGGGTTCCGGCAAGACGACGACGCTGTATGCGCTGCTCAACAGCGTGAACGACGAGAGCGTGAACATCCAGACGATTGAAGACCCGATTGAATACGAGATCGAAGGGATCAACCAGACGCAGACGAACAATGCGCGCGGGCTGGACTTTGCGAACGGGCTGCGGGCGCTGCTGCGTGCCGACCCTGACATCATCCTGATCGGTGAGTCGCGAGATGCGGAAACGGCGGGAGCGGCGGTGAACGCCTCGCTCACGGGGCATCTGGTGCTCACCACGCTGCATGCGAATGACTCGCTGCGCGCGGTGTCCCGACTGCTTTCGATGGGGGTGGAGAAATACCTGCTGGCAGACTCCCTGGCGCTGAGCCAGGCGCAGCGTCTGGCCCGCCGGCTGTGCACGTACTGCAAGCAGCCGATGCAGGCGCCGCCGGACGTGCAGGACCTGATGGCGAAGCAGGCGGTGATCACGCAGCCGATCACGACGCCGATCTACAACGCGCGCGGATGCGACGAGTGCCACGGGACGGGCTATGCGGGACGCGTGGCGCTGATGGAACTGTGCGAGGTGAACAACGAGCTGCGCGACCTGGTGGAAGAAGGCGCGCCGCTGAGCGCGATGCGCGCCGCCGCCTTTAAAAATGGTTTCCGCTCGCTGTATCAAGAAGGCCTTCAGCAGGTCATCGGCGGGCACACCTCACTCGATGAGATCAAGTGTCTCAGCTACACCGCCATGTAACACGGACGATCTTTTACCAACCCATTTACTCCTGAACACCATGTCCCCGACGACCCAGCTTCTGCCTCGTGAATTTGCCTCGCGTGCCATCGCACGTGTTTTGATCATCGATGACGAGCCGCATGTGCTGGCGGTGGGAAAGGCGGTGCTGGAGGCGCATGGCTTTGAGGCGGTGGCGTGCCGCAGCGGGGAGGAGGCGCTGGAGCTGGTGAGGACGGGCATGGAGGAGGGGCAGAAATTTACCGCGGCGATCCTGGACCTGACGATGCCTGGAGGGGCGTCCGGATTTGAGGTGCTGGAATGGCTGCGAGCGTGTGATCCGCGGCTGCCGGTCATCGCGTGCAGCGGATACTTTCAAGACGATGTGAAGGACCTCTGCCAGGCGATTGGTTTTGTGGATGTGCTGCACAAGCCCTTCAATCTTGAGAGCCTCTGTCTGGCGGTGCGACGTGCCATGGTGCAGGACCAGGATGGGGCGGAGCCGGCTTACTCAGCCTTTAAATCTGGCGCCATCTCATGAGGTTTCACTTTCAGATTGCCAACCGTTTCACACTGCTCGGCATGTTTGCCGTGCTGGTGGGCGCGGGGGCGACTGCGACGGGCTTCATCTGGCAGGAGTTCATCACGCTTAGGTTTGTGCAGAGCTCCTACCTGGGGGCGGTGGCGCTGGCCGGGCAGATGGAGCTGAACCGCCAGGCGCTGAGCGAGAATGAAATGACGGGGGTGGCACCGCTGAACTGGGAAAATGAGACGCGCCTGAGGATGCGGCTGCAGACGGTGGACATCCCACCGGCGCTGCAAAATCTGGGGCTGCAGGTGGAGATGGTGGCACCGCGCCAGTCGGAGGGTGGAGGAGCGCCGCCGGTGGCGAAGTCTCCGCCGATTGTCGTGCTGCCGGGCTGTCACAATTGTGTGCTGGACGAGCCGTCCGCGGCCCACATGAACAACCTGATCTACCGGGTGATGGCGGGGAGCTCCCTGGTGATGGACGACACTTCCGACAGCAATGATCTGGAGATCAACGGGGGGGATCACTGGCTGATCAGCGCCGCGCCGTTGTACTCACGCACAGGGCATGTGGCGGGCGCGTTTTTTGCGAGGCAGCCGATGGTGCAGCTGCGGCATCTGTTCAACACCCAGCGCCTGACGGTGCCTGTGCTGGGAGCCTGCGCGGGGCTGGCGCTGGCGGTGTTCAGCTTTTACATCATCGGGCGGCGGATCACGAAGAAGACGCATGCGCTGATCAACGCCTTCCGTGCGATGAGGGCGGGAAACCTGAACGTGCGGGTGCCTGCCAGCGGGAATGATGATCTGGACCTGGTGCAGGAGGAGTTCAACACGATGATCGCCCACGTGCAGGAGGAGGATCAGCGGAAGCACACGCTGCTGGTGGAATACGAAGCGGCGAAGAGGCAGGCGGAAACGGCCACGGCGGCGAAGGGGAGCTTTCTGGCGAACATGAGCCATGAGATCCGCACGCCGATGAACGGCATCATCGGGACGACGAGCCTGCTCATTGAGATGGGGCTGGACCCTGAGCAGGAGGAGCTGATCCGCATGATCCGATCCAGCGGTGAGTCGCTGCTGCACGTGATCAATGACATCCTGGATTTCTCGAAGCTGGAGTCCGCGAAGATGGACATGGAGAAGGCGCCGGTGGACATTGAGAAGCTGCTGAGTGAAACCACGGACGTGTTTTCCCACAAGGCGGCGGAGAAGAACATCGAACTGAACGTGCACATTGACTCCGCGCTGCCGCGCAAGGTGCTGGGAGACTTCCAGCGGATCAAGCAGATCCTGGTGAACCTGGTGGGCAATGCGATCAAGTTTACCGAGAAGGGGGAGATCCTGATCCTGGTGCGCCAGGTGTCCCGCCAGACGCCGCAGGGGGACAAGACGCTGCTGCATTTCTCCGTGCGTGACACGGGCATCGGCATTCCGCCGGAAAAGATCGGGCAGTTGTTTCAGGCCTTCAACCAGGCGGACACTTCGACGACACGCAAGTATGGCGGCACGGGGCTGGGGCTGGCGATTTCGAAGAAGCTGATCAAGATGATGCAGGGGGAGATCAGCGTGGTGAGCGAGGAGGGGAAGGGCTCTGACTTCTTCTTTGAGCTGCCGCTTTTCGTGGCCCCGGATGATGAGTCGCGCGAGGAGGAACTGGCGTGGCTGGATGGTGTGAAGGCGCGGCCGGTGGCGGTGTACAGCGCGCACCCGACGACGCTGCAGGTGCTGAACCAGTCGCTCATGCAATGGGGCATGACGGTGAGGCTGCTGCGGGACCGGTCTCTGGCGGAACTGGACGCGGTGATCGAAGAAGCGGGGCTTTTCATTCTGGATGTGACGGGCCTGCGGCATGAGGACGCCGTGCAGATGCTGAATGCGGCGGCGATGCGTGGCACGGCGATCATCACGATCATGTCCATCACGAGCGCGAAACTGGACCGTGACCGCTACAGCCCGCCGGCGGGAAGCCGGCATGCGCGGCTGTCCAAGCCCATCAAACGGCGTGAGCTTCTGCGTACGATGGCGGAGCTTTACCGCATGCCACGGCGGGTGATTTTGACGCCGGTGGTGACGACGGCGGCACCTCCCGAGAGGCCCGCGACGGCGCCTGCGCCAGTGCCAGCGCCTTCACTGCGGCCGATCACGGCGCCTGTGCAGGGGGCGCAGCCTTATTACCAGCAGCCGCAGATGGCGCAGCCGATGATGCAACCGCAGGTGGCGCAGCCGCAGATGGTGCAGCCGATGATGCAGCCGCAGGTGATGCAGCCGCAGATGGTACAGCCGATGATGCAACCGCAGGTGGTACAACCGATGATGCAGCCGCAAATGGTGCCGCCTCACATGGGGGCTTCGTTTGAGTCTCCTTCCGTGCTGGAGACGCCTGCGCCTCCGCCAATCACAAACATGGCCTCGGCGCGTGCCGCTGCGGGCGGGCATGACATTCATGTGTCGCATGCCACGAACCGTGCCATCGCCAAGGCGGCGAAGGCGGAGGTGGACAACTTTGCCAGCCAGAATCCGGCGCAAATTCTGCTGGTGGAGGATCAGCCTTTGAACCAAAAGATCGCCTCGATGCTGCTGCAGCGTCTGGGGTATGTGCGCATGGACATCGCGAACAACGGCGAGGAGGCCGTGAGCATGGTGGCGCAAGGCGGGTATGACATCGTTTTCATGGACCTGCAGATGCCGGTGATGGGCGGGGTGGAGGCCACGCGACGGATCCGGGGGAACTTCCAGCTCAAGCACCAGCCTGCGATCATCGCCATGACGGGGCATGCGCTGACGGGAGTCAAAGAGGAATGCCGGGATTGCGGGATGAATGCGTTCCTGACGAAGCCGGTGTCGCTGGATGATTTCCGCCGGGTGATCCCGCCGGCGCTTTCGGTGGAGGCGTCTCAGATTCCGATGAGTTTCTAGAGGGGGGGCGCGGCGGGGGAGTGAGTTCTACTTTGTAAGTTCCAATTGATGGCTGCCAAAGCGAGTTTTTTTCAGAGTGAATGACCACGGATTACACGGATTGACACGGATGCCTGAGGCTGAGGGGCAAGTCTTCCGATGTCTTTCATGAACGAACTGAAAAAGGTATGAAAGGGGACTTATGGGAGGGCTGGGCTCGACGGCGCTTTTGGTGCCGGAGGACGGGTTGAGGAGGGGGAATGATCTTCACCCCGCGAAAGCGGTAGCTTCGATGCAGGCTTGCGCCTTGCATCTGCGCGACCGCACTCCAAAAGCGGCTGGCGCGGACCCGGATGTTTCAAGGGGGAAAGAACGCCACGGATGCCTGAGGCTGAGGGGCAAGTCTTCCGATGTCTTTCATGAACGAGCTGAAAAAGGTATGAAAGGGGACTTATGGGAGGGCTGGGCTCGACGGCGCTTTTGGTGCCGGAGGACGGGTTGAGGAGGGGGAATGATCTTCACCTCGCGAAAGCGGTAGCTTCGATGCAGGCTTGCGCCTTGCATCTGCGCGACCGCACTCCAAAAGCGGCTGGGGCGGACTCGGATGTTTCAGGGGGAGAGAACGCCACGGATGCGGGAGGCTGAGGGTGAATATATTCCGATGCCTTTCGTGAATGCCCTGACGCTGCCAAAGTGGAATTAGGAAATGGGGTTTTGCAGAATGGTCCAGGCCCGGGAGTGGATATATTGCGGGGCATGCGAGGCGGGGCTTGAAGGGTGGTGCGGGCTCTCTCAGAGTGTGGGGAATGAATGTGACGCGCTTTTGGATGATCCTGCTGGGAGGCTGGCTGCTGCAGGGGTGTGCTCCTGAGACGCGAATGAAAATGGATGATTTCTGGCGGGCGATCGACCCTCCGGGGCATACCCGATCCCATCGGGAACGTTATTATCCGCATGAGAGGACGACGGGACTGCGACTGCCAACGGCTGATTGAATGGACTGTGCCTGAGAACTTTGCTGCTGAGCGACAATGAATGCCATGAGGGAACGAATGAAGAGCTTCGCGACCGGGGTGGTGCTGATGGGGATGGCGCTGATGCTGGGGGCGTGCGGGCATGCCAGGGGCATGGCTGAAGGCATGGAGGTGCGGAAGGCGGAGCTTGTGACGCAGCGGCTGGTGGTGAGCGTGGAGGAGCAGATGATGGTGACGCTGGAGGGTGACAAACCGAGGCGGCTGTATCGGGTGAGCACCTCAAAGTTTGGCACGGGAGACAAACGTGGCACGTACCTGACGCCGCTTGGAAGGCTGGAGGTGGTGGAGATCGTGGGGCGCGGGCTGCCGCCGGGCGCGAGGCTGAAGGCCCGGGAGCACACGGGAGAGATCGTGCAAGTGGACGCCCCAGGACGCGATGCGATTGTGACGCGTGTGCTGCGGCTGCGGGGGATGGAGCGGCGGAATGCGCATACGCTGGAGCGTGCGATCTACATTCATGGTACACCGGAGGAGTCCAAGCTGAAGGCGCCGGCCTCGTATGGCTGCATCCGCATGGCGTCCGCAGACATCATCGCCCTGAGCCAGTGGGTGAAGCCGGGGGCGCGGGTGGATGTGGTGAAGGGAAAGCTGCCGTCGCCGGATCAACTGCCGAGGTGAGGCGGAGAGGGATGGATGCTTGGCGAGGGCAGGACATGGGCAACTCTGCAACGGTGTCTTGAGTGATGAAGGGGATTGAGATATACGGGTGGATTGCCGTATGTAGCGGTGTAGTCTTTTTGCTCCCCCTCCAGCATGCCGCCTCCTTCCCTGAAACGCCGTCACATCTTGAAAATCGTCGTGCTGACCGTGTTCGGCACTCTGCTGGGCTGGTATCTGAGCGCGCTGCTGAGCTTTGCGGGGAATTCCTATGGGTTTAACAACCGGTTTTCGGAGGTGGCGATCCAGCACCACTGGTGGTACCTGGTGTGGAGCAATCTGGTGGTGCTGAAGGGCTACCTGCTGGTGGCGGCGGGGTATGTGGTGCTGATCTACCCGCTGGTGCGGCTGTGGGGGAAGGTGCGGACGTTTGCACGCTGGGGCGTGGTGTGGCGCACGCTGCTGTTTGCGGGCCTGCTGTATGGGTTTTTCATTTTCAAGCTGATGCTGGAGAAGCCGTACTTCGGTGACTACAGCTACCTGCTGGGCTGGTATGATGCGCTGGGACGGGTGTGCGGCACGGGGGTGCAGGATGCGGTGCACGGGCTGATCACGCGGGTGTTTCCGCTGGTGGCGATTGTGAGCGCGGCGGGGTTTTACCTTTTTGAGCTGCGTCGGTGGTTTACGCGGGCGGCACGGCCGCTGCTGTTCAGCTTTGCAACGGTGGCGGGCATGCTGGCGCTCTTTGTGGTGAGCGGATACGGGGTGAATCGCACGCCGGAAGCGGGGGAGCTGGCGGGAGGGAAGAAGCGGCCGAAGAACATTGTGATCCTGGGCTCTGACTCGCTGCGGGCGGATCATCTTTCGTGCAACGGGTATCACCGGCTGACGTCGCCAAACATCGACCGCATCGCGGCGAAGGGGGTGAACTTTGAACGCTGCCTGACGCCGATCGCCTCGACACTGGAGTCGCTGACGAGCATGTTTTCCTCGCAGTATCCGCACACGCACGGGGTGCGGCACATGTTTCCGAGCCGGGCGATGGTGGACCGGGCCAACCAGGAGGCGCCGTCGCTGGGGGCGGAGCTGAAGCGGCAGGGCTATGACACGGCGGTGATCGGCGACTGGTGCGCTTGCGGATTTAACGAGCTGCCGATGGGCTTTGAGAAGATCATCGTGTCCGATTTTGACAACTTCCGGGTGTACATGAGCGAGGTGGTGTTTCTGCATCACCAGATCCTGCCGCTGTTTTTTGACAACCGTGTGGGGCACATGCTGTTTCCGAAGCTGAAGTCCTTCGCCAACTACATGACGCCGGAGGTGGTGACGGACCAGGTGATCGACCGGATCAAGCAGCGCGCGGGGGACGGGCAGCCGTTCATGCTGCTGGGATATTATTCCTGCACGCATCTGCCGTACAAGACGCCGACGCATTACGCGAAGCTGTGGATGGACCCGAAGTACGACGGGCCGCACAAGCATGAGCTGGCGCTGAACGTGGACGAGTTCATCGGCGGGACGGACATCAATGAGAAGTGGAGCAAGCTGCCGAAGAAAGAGGTGGAGCAGATCACGGCGCTGTATGACGGCTGCGTGCGAATGTTTGACGATTCGGTGGGCCGGGTGGTGGCGGAGCTGGAGAAGCAGGGGATGCTGGATGACACGGTGATCCTGATCACGGGGGACCATGGGGATGATCTGTTTGAGCCGAACTGCACCTTTGGCCATGGCACGACCTTCAACGGCGGGGATCAGGCGAACCATGTGCCGGCGATCCTGCATGTGCCGGGGCTGGAAAAGCCGCAGCGGCATGCGGAGCTGGCACGCACACTGGACTTTGCGCCGACGCTGCTGGATCTGGTGGGGGTGCCTGAGCAGCCGCGCTTTGAGGGCACGAGCCTGGCGCCGCTGATCCGCGGGGAGAAGAAGAGCCTGGGGCTGGCTTTCTTTGGCGAGACGAGCTACCTGTTTTTCCGCCGCACGATTCCGGGGGAGGAGCCGCTCTTCATCCCGCCGATGGATGAGACGACGTTCATTGATCCGGACTTCGACTTTCACTTTGTGCTGAAGGACAAATTTCAGGAGGCGGTGCTGAAGACGAAGGAGCACTGCGTGCGGACGGAGCGCTTCAAGTATGTGCGCACGCCGGGGGTGCAGCATTCGATCGAGCGGCTGTTTGACCTGCGCGAGGACGCGCACTGCGAGCGGGATGTGAAGGCGCGCTATCCAGAGGTGAAGGCGCGGCTGTCTGCGGCGATGGACGAGTGGCTGACCACGCACAAGCAGAGCACGACGGCGGAGATCTTTGGGATTTTGGGAGAAGAAACGCTTCAGCCCACAGCACCATGAATGCCGCTGATCTGCCGCACCTTGTCATCGGCGCGTGCATGAATGTGCACCGTGCCCTGGGGCCTGGATTGACGCAGGACGCGTATGAGGAGTGCGTGGCCATCGAGCTGAGGGAGATGGAGTTTGATTTCAAGCGACAGGTGCCGCTGGAGTTCAGCTATCACGGGCGGCGGGTGCAGACGCAGACGCGGCTGGATTTTGTGGTGGGGGAGTCACTGCTGCTGCTGGTGAGGGCGCAGGGGGAGATCACGCGGCTGCAGCATCAGGAGCTGGAGGCGAAGGTGCGGCTGGGACATTTCCAGGCGGGGCTGATCGTCAATTTCAATGTGGGGACGCTGCGGAAGGGGATTCATCAGATCACGGTGAAGAGGCGGGCGGAGGAGAAGTGATCCGGCCTGAGATGGCGGGGGTGTGTGCCGATATTGTTCATGATTGTGAAAAAGTTGTGAAACTGGCACGTTTATTCGAACATGAAGAAACTCTTCGCCCTCCCCCTCGTAGCGCTCGTTTCGCTGTCTTCTGCCAAGGCAGCGGGGCAGATGGACACGGCTGCTGCAGCCAGGCAGATTGACGCGGTGCTGGCCAAAGACTGGGCGGCGCACAAACTGCAGGGCAATCCGCAGACGGACGACAACACGTTTGTGCGTCGTATTTATCTGGATGTGATCGGCCGCATCCCGACGACGCGTGAGACGGAGGAGTTTCTGAACTCCAAGGAGGCGGACAAGCGGGCGAAGCTGATCGACAAGCTGCTGGCCTCGGAGGCGTATGTGCAGCATTTTTTCAACTACTGGGCGGACGTGCTGCGGGTGACGAGCAACGGGCAGCAGACGGGGCCGATCACGGGAGCGGCGTATGCGAACTTTGTGAAGGACAGCCTGCGGAAGAATGTGCCGTATGACCAGTTTGTGCGTGAGATGGTGGCGGCGCAGGGGAAGGCCTGGGACAACGGGGCGATTGGCTATTACATGCGCGACCGCGGGATGCCGCTGGACAACATGGCGAACACGGTGCGCGTGTTTCTGGGAACGCGCATCGAGTGTGCGCAGTGCCACAACCACCCCTTTGACAAGTGGACGCAGATGCAGTTTTTCAAGATGGCGGCCTTCACCTACGGGGTGCAGACGCAGGACTACGGCGGCGACACGATGGGCGGTGTGAACGATCTGCTGCGCGAGAAGGAGAATGCGATCCGTGCGGCGATCAAGGAGCCGCAGCGCCCGCAGCGGGTGAAGAACACCGGCAAGATGAGCAAGGAAGAGAGAGCTGCGGCGGAGCAGAAATACATCGCCGACTACAAGGCCTATGAAGCGCAGATGAAGGAAGTGAACAAGAAGCGCGAGGAGGCGCGGCAGGTCTTCCGCAAGGAGCAGCGCGGGTATCAGGAGGCGATGAACGATGTGCGCGACACGATGCGCTACACCTCCGTGAGCAGCCGTGAGCGCAAGCCGACGCTGCCGCATGACTACCAGTACAGCGACGCCAAGCCGAAGTCCGCCGTGGAGCCCGGCACGATGATGGGGCATGAGTGCATCACCCAGAACGGCGAGACGCCGCTGCAGGCGTATGCGCGCTGGATGACGAGTCCGGAGAATCCGCGATTTACCACAGTGATCGCCAACCGCTTGTGGAAGCGCGCGTTTGGGCTGGCGCTGATCGAGCCGCTGGACGAGCTGATGGACAACACGGTGCCGATGATTCCTGAGATGGAGAAGCAGCTGGAGAAGCTGGTGGTGGACATGAAGTATGACATGAAGGGCATCCTGCGGGTGCTGTACAACACCAAGGCGTATCAGGCGCAGGTGACGCGTGAGGAGCACGCGCCGGGGAACGTTTATCACTTCACCGGGCCGCTGCTGCGCCGGATGAGCGCGGAGCAGATGTGGGACTCGTTTGTGACGCTGATCAATCCGAGCCCGGACATGATCAACCAGACGAGCCGCGATGTGATGGAGCAGCGCATCCTGCAGGCGAAGAAGATCGCCGACGGGGTGGAATCTCTTTCTCCCGAGGAGGCTCTGGCGGGGCTGAAGAAGGCGGCTGACATCTACAGCCGCAACCGCGAGCGCACGGATGCGCAGCAGAAGCTCTTTGCGGAGGCGCGCACCGCCTACAAGGACGCCCGTGAGGCTGCCGAAGCCATGCCGGAAGGGGCCTCAAAAGTGGCCGCACTGGCGAAGGCGGAGGAGCTGAAAAAGAAGTCCGACGCGATCCGCGCGGAAGTGAACCGCATCCAGAACGAAGGCCGCCGGGTGACGTTTGCCGAGGTGGTGGTGCCTGGTGAAAAGAGGCTGTTTGAGAAGGTCACGGGCAAGCCCTACCAGATGGTCTCGATGACGAAGAGCAGCGGAGGCGAAGCCGGATCTTCGTCCATGATGATGAGCGGTGGCGGAGAAATGATGATGATGGCGAACGGCGCCAAGGTGGAGAAGATCGTCATCCCCGGCTATGACCGCAAGGAGCTGACCAAGGAAGAGCAGAAAGTGGTGGCCCAGAAGGCCCGAGATGCCTACGCGGAAGAGGCGGTGTATTTTGGCATCACCAACGAGAAGGAACGGCGCAACTACATCAACACTCGCGAGCAGATCAGCCGCAGCATGCTGCGCGCAGCGGAGCAGGAAAGCCCCGCGCCACGCGGGCACTACCTGCGTGAATTCGGCCAGAGCGACCGCGAGACCATCGAAAACGCGAACAATGACGCGAGCGTGCCGCAGGCGCTGGCGATGATGAACGGGAGCCTGCTGCCGCAGATCGCGAGCCGGTACAGCCAGCTCATGCTGACGGTGAACAAGGCGCCGTATCCGGATGACAAGGTGGACGCCGTGTACATGACGCTGCTTTCACGCAAACCCACCGCAGACGAGAAGGCGGTGTGGCTGAAGGCGCAGGACAGCGGCCTGAGCAGCATGGAGGACCTGGTGTTCTCGCTGCTGAACACGCAGCAGTTTATTTTCATTCAATAAGACCAGATCAACCCAACACCACACGCGCACCTCCCATGAAACAGGAACTTGCCAGCAAACTCGTCCGCTCGGGGGAAATCACCCGGCGTGATTTCGCCGCCAAAACCGCCAGCTCCCTCCTCGGAGTGGGGCTGCTTGGCCATTCGCTTACCAGCAAGTCCTTTGCGGCCTTTGAGGGCTCTTCGAAACTGAGGCAGGCTGCGACGGCGAAGAACGTCATCTATCTTTACATGAGCGGCGGCCAGTCCCACATGGACACCTGGGATCCGAAGGAAGGGGTGGAAACCGCCGGCCCGACCAAGCCCATCAAGACGAGCGCGGACGGCGTGCGCATTTCCGAGTACCTGCCGCTGACGGCGAAACAGATGCACCATGCCACGGTGATCAACTCCCTCTCTTCCACGCAGGGGGCGCATGAGCAGGGCAACTACATGATGCACACCAGCTATGAGATGCGCGGGACGATCCGCCATCCGGCCATGGGCGCGTGGCTCAATGTGTTTCAGGGCGGAGGCAACAGCACGCTCCCTAATTTTGTGTTCATCGGCAATGACAGCCGCCACCCCGGCGCGGGCTTCTTCCCGGCGGCGCAGGCACCGCTGTTTGTGAGCAATCCGGAGAACGGGCTGAAGAACATCAAGAACGGCAGTCCTGAGGATAAATTCCAGGCGCGCATGAAGCTGGCGGACGAGCTGGACAAGGACTTCCGCAAGACCTTCCCGCACCGCAATGTGAAGGCCTATGCCGACATGTATGACGACGCCATGGCAATGATGAAGTCGGAAGATTTGAAGGCCTTTGACCTCAGCGAGGAGCCGGGGGAACTGCGCGCGGCCTATGGCAAGGAAGCCTTCGGCCAGGGCTGCCTGCTGGCCCGCCGTCTGGTGGAACGCGGCGTGCGCTTTGTGGAAGTGTCGCTCGGTGGATGGGACACGCACAACGCCAACTTTGTGGCCGTGCCGGACCGCTGCGAAACGCTGGACAAGGGACTGGCCACACTGGTGGCGGACCTGCACAATCGTGGTCTGCTGGAGGAAACGCTCATCGTGGTGACTTCCGAATTCGGCCGCACGCCGGACATCAATCAGAACGCGGGTCGCGACCACTATCCAAAGGCGTTCTCGGGCGTCATGTTTGGCGGCGGCGTCAAAGGCGGCTACACCTACGGCAAGACGGACAAGGAAGGCCGTGAGGTGGTCGAGGACAAGGTCAAGATCATGGACTTCAACGCGTCGATTGCGTACGCGCTGGGTCTGCCGCTGGACCAGGTGATCTACAGCCCGAGCAAGCGTCCGTTTACGATCGCCGACAAGGGGCAGCCGATCACGAACCTCTTTGCGTAGGGCGGGGATCGTGCAGTGAGTTTGAAACACGCGATGCCGAAAGGTGTCGCGTGTTTTGTTTTTAAGCCCAACGGGCTTGAGTCTTTGAGCCCAGGGTTCGAAGAACCCTGGGGGTCCATGATCGTTCCCACGGCTCTCGCAAGGATCAACCACAACGTGGTTGTGTCCATTGCCGTCGCGGCATCGGCCATCTTCAATCCCACACATACGCTTCGTCCCAGGCCTGACCATGGCGGCGCAACAACTCACGGTATTCGTCTTGAAACGTTATCTTTCGATGGTGTTCTTCCTGCCTCGAAATGTAACGCGAAACTGCGCTCAAATTCGATTCGGACACTGAGAAACATCCATACCCGGCCTGCCAATGAAACTGGCCGAACAAACCGCCACGCTTCTGAATCCACTTGGTGGAAACGCGTTTGATCTCCTTCACAAACTCCGCCATCGCGAGCGTGCGAGACAAGGTGGTCAGCAGATGCACATGATCCGTGACACCGCCGATCTGGATGGGCAGGCAGTCGAGCGTCTTGGCGCACCCACCCAGATAGGCATGAATCTCGGAGCGGAATGAAGGGTCGTGGAAAGCGGGTTCGCGCCCTTTGGTGGAGAACACCGTGTGGATCAAAACTCGGGCGATGGATTGAGGCATGGCGCAAGATTTGGATCAATCGGCGGCGGACGCAACTCCGTTGGAGTTGCACGGGAAGGGATGGTGGGTGGCGCTAACCCAGGGTTCTGCGAACCCTGGGCTTAAATACGTAAGGCCTTTGGCCTTCAGTGGCGTTTGGACCCGCGAGGAAGGGCGTTGGCTTTTAAAACGAACACGAAGGTCTGTCATGCTTCACCCCTTGGTCTTCTTCACCAGCTTCACGCCCTCGATGCGCATCTTCTTGTCGGCGGCTTTGCACATGTCGTAGATGGTGAGGGCGGCGATGCTTACTGCGGTGAGGGCCTCCATCTCGACGCCGGTGGGGGCGACGGTGATGGCGGTGGCGGTGATGTGGACGGCCTTGGGGCGCAGTTCGAAATCGACCTGCACTTTGCTCAGCGGGATCTGGTGGCAGAGGGGAATCAGATACTGCGTCTGCTTGGCGGCCTGAATGCCGGCGATGCGGGCGATGCTGAGGACGTCGCCTTTTTTGACCTGGTTTTTGCGGATGAGATCGAGCGTGGCGGGTTGCAGAAGAATGCGGCCCTCGGCGATGGCTTCACGGCGCAGCGGGGGCTTGGCAGAGACATCGACCATGGCGGCTTCGCCTTTGCGGTTGAGGTGGGTGAGGGAGGGCATGGGATTTGGAATGACGAATGAGTAAATCCGAATGACGAGGCAGCGAGGTTTTATTTGGAGTGCGGCTGCGGAACGAGGCATGAGTGAAGCTGCCGCTTTCGAAGGTCTCGTGGCATGCGTGAGGTGGGCAGGCTGCGCGTGCGGTAGAGCGGCTGCTTTCGATGGGTTTGTGGCCTTCGCCTGGCGTCCGGCCTGCGGAAAGCGGTAGCTGCGGTCGTTCCTCCCTTCGCGACCGCACTCCAAATGCTGGTGCGTTCGCGTGAGCCTACCCACCAATCGCGATCATCTTGCGGTTGGGCTGGTAGTTGTGGCGGAAGTCGTGTTCCTTGGGTTTGCGGAGGACGACGTTTTGGAAGAAGGCGGCGAGTTCGGGATCGGTGCAGCCGGCGCGGAGGACGCTGCGGAGGTCAAACTCGAGGTAGGAGCCGAGGCAGGGGCGGAGCTTGCCGTCGCAGGTGAGGCGGAGCTTGTTGCAGTTCTCGCAGAAGTGCAGGTTGGTCATCGCGCCGATGAATCCGATCTTCTGGCCGGTGGCGGGAACACGATGATAAACGGCGGGGCCGTTGGTCTTGAAATCGGGGGACTCGATGAGGGGGCCGGTGGTCTGCTCGACGAGTTTTTTGGCGGTGGCGACGGGGAGGAATGTGTCGTCATTGAGCACGTCTTGAGTACTCACGGGCATGAGCTCGATGAAGCGGAGGAGGGCGTCTTTCTGGCGGGCGAAGTCGATGAGGGCGGGCAGTTCGCGCTCGGTCTGGCCCTTCATGAGGACGCAGTTGAACTTGATGGAGTGGAAGCCGGCGGCGCGGGCGGCGTCGATGCCTTCGAGCACGCGGGGGAGGAGGTCGCGGCTGGTGGTGCGCTGATAAACGGCGCGGTCGAGGGA
>Ga0209066_10003955_pt1 | contig 16461 bp, 6 predicted proteins | sample All_14_2_FD_187198 | JGI IMG/M metagenome (GOLD analysis project Ga0209066, IMG submission 187198) | Freshwater microbial communities in response to fracking from Pennsylvania, USA - Allegheny Zone_MetaG_DW_15 (SPAdes) (version 2) ...
TGATCATGGGCCACGAGATGGCGCACGCCCTGCGCGAGCACGCCCGCGAGCGCCTGGCCAAGACCCAGGCCACCGGCGCCGGCCTGTCCATCCTGTCCTCGCTGCTGGGCCTGGGCCAGCTGGGCGACGTGGCGGCCAACCTGGGCACCCAGTTGCTGAGCCTGAAGTTCAGCCGCGAGGACGAGACCGAGGCCGACCTGGTCGGCCTGGAGCTGGCCGCCCGCTCAGCTTACAAGCCGCAGGCCAGCGTGAGCCTGTGGGAGAAGATGGCGGCCCAGAACGGCAAGGGCGGGCCGGCCTTCCTGTCCACCCACCCCAGCGGCCCCAACCGCATCCGGGAACTGCAGGCCAACGTGCCCAAGGTACAGGCCCTGTACGAGGCGGCGCGCAAGGGCTGACGCCCCCTGGCTTCAGCGCCCGCCGACGTAGGGGTTGAAGCGGCGCTCTTCGCCGAACGTGCTCTCCGGGCCGTGGCCGGGGATGAACACCGTGTCGTCGCCCATGGGCCAGAGCCGTTCGCGGATGCTGGCCAGCAGTTCGGCGTGGTTGCCACCCGGAAAGTCGGTGCGGCCGATGCTGCCGGCAAACAGCACGTCACCCACGAAGGCGCGCTTCGCTTCGGGCGAATGGAACACCACATGGCCCGGCGTGTGGCCGGGGCAGTGTCGCACATTGAGCGTGCAGCGGCCGACCTGCACCGTGTCGCCGTCGGCCAGCCAGCGCGTGGGCGTGAAATGGCCGGCGGGCGGGAAGCCGAACATCCGGCTCTGCTGCGGCAGACCATCGATCCAGAACTGGTCGCCCGGGTGCGGGCCGATGATGGGCAGGTCCAGCCGCGTGGCCAGTTCGGCGGTGCCGCCGGCGTGGTCGATGTGGGCATGGGTCAGCCAGATCGCCTTGATGTTCACCCCGACCTGCCGGGCGGTGTCCAGCAGGTGGTCCAGGTCGCCACCGGGGTCGATGACCGCGGCGTCGAGGGTTTCGTCGCACCAGACGATGGAGCAGTTCTGGGCGAAGGCGGAGGTATCGGAAAACAAAGTCTCAAAAATCAAAACATAGTTTCAAAACTGGAGTTGCTGACACGATGTCATGGCGAAACATAGTCTCAAACCGCTTTGATACGAAACGACTTTTGGCAGCGTAGCATCAGGCGGCAGTGAAACCAGCTCGCGGATGCGAGCCCGTATGAAGTCCCAAGGTGGCGGCGGGTATCACGCTAAGGGGTCATGGATCGGATTTCGCCTCAGCGTCCTGTCTCGCTGTGAAGTCATCTACAGAACATAGTCCCCAAGAAGAGGATCACTCCGTCCGGGTCATCCCATCAATCACGCGCTGGTTACGCTTGAAAGCCGCAGATCTCCTGATCTCTCGCCCATTCGGCTAGGCATACGATCACCTTGAGCCCCTTGCTATACGCTCACTCGATGGCCAGTTCCTCCGCACCAGGTGGCCACCGTGAACCAGCACAGCAGTGCTCTTATGGCGGCTCGCCCGCCCCAGAGCGTGTCAGACGATGCGCTGGCTGCGTAGCTCACGACTACTGTAAGGCTCTGCTCTTTGCGTATGCGATTTGTCGATCGGCTGGATTGCAGCGCACGCTGTCACTCAAATCGATGTCGTCGTTTACCGAGTCTGCTGGTGCAAAAGAAAAGTGTTTTGACTGAATGACCATCACCGCTTATCCGAAACTTAAACAAGTTTTGATCACACAAGTCTGGCCGCCCACGCACCACACGCTACTGCGGCACGCCGCGGGTCACCAAACATAGCACTTCAAGTGCCTCGAAGAACCCGCCTGTGATGATGAGCGCTTTGAATTTGCATCAGTTTTCCAGAGCAAGTCGGGCAAGTTTCTCGAGCACGCTCATCTTCGAGTTGTCGCCGCCTACCAGAACGCCGTTCGTCATAGTGTGCAGGTAGAGGCGAACTAGCGGAAGGTCCGGCAGACCACCTAGGCTTGTGGCTCCGTCGGCGCCGTAGTGCATCACATCGCGCATGCCGGAGAGAGAATCGCCCGAGCCGTTGATTCCGCCCTCCGGAGGAACGAAGACCCGCAGCCAAGTACCGCAATCCTGTATGGCGATCTTCAAGCCGATGCGCTCGCCGTGATGGCCGTAGCCAGGCTTGAACATCGAGATGTAGTACGGCAGCAGATTAAAGTCGCGCCCCTTTGACAGCAGCTTGCCTTTGCCTCCCTCTTCAATCTGCGCTGAACGGTGCTCGTCCTGCGCAGCAATCGCGACCTCGATGGAGGGATACGAGTCGTTCAGGATGATCTTGGGGACGAAGGATCCGGACCAAGCGGTAAGCCGCTCTCGGGTCCTGGCATCCACTACCCAGAACTGACCGTCCTTGATGCCTTCCTTGCCTCTCTCCTGAAGGAACGGGAACTCCTTAACGAACTGCAGGACGGACCCCGCTTTGCCCCACGGGGTGCGGCGGGTGCGCGTGACACGGAGGCTGTCACCGTCTACCGTCACGTCGATAGCCGCCACCATCTGCTCGGGGACTTGGCGGCCGGACATTCGAATGCGCCGCGTGGCCAGTAGCGTTAGTTGTCTCGGAACGTCTGCAGGCATGGAGGGAGCCACGATCGGCTTCTTGCCAAGGAGAACCTCCTTGAGCGAGAGCTCAACGAGGCAGCGCTTGAGTGCCTCTTGCAACTGCCTGGCAGCGGAATCCTTGGCCTTACCAGGGCGAAGCTCTGCAAGAGCTTTCGGCGCGTGGTCCAGTCCCTGGGTGGCAACCTCGAAAGTGTCGCGAGACAGCAGGTTGCGGAACTTGGCCTCCGTGTAAGGGTCCGCCCGTCCGTCCCCCTTTGCGAGGGCTGAGTACGCAGTCTCCGGTCGCGCCGGACGGAAGTCACTGTCAGCTGCTCCTTTTGCCAGTCGAATGCTTCCCGCTTCCTCGCCGTCAGCCGCGCTGAGAAACAAGTAGTTGAGGTCCGACTCGAGTTTCGTCGGCACATCGCCTGCGAGACGCACGTCTGGTGCCAAAAAGTGCGTCTTCTTGTTCCCTGCCACGTGGTATTCCGGCAGGTACTCTGGAAATCTGACCAACGGTGCGAGAGCGTCAGTCGTCATAGGCTCGCTCGTCGTGTTCACAACCACCAGCGGTCGCTCCAGGTTGGCCAGAGGCTCAAGGGGGATATACGCGTCGTCTACATAGTGTGTGGCTACGAAGGTTTCTCGTGCGAAAGGCACCTTGGCCCGGGTGAACAGGGTAGTCGCGAACTCCGTGAGGAGGTTCAGGAAGTACAAGCGGGTGCGACGCACCTTTTCGCGGTCCAGGCTCAGCCCTTCCATCGGGTGCTTGCGTGCATCCACCTCAAAGAAGTCGTCCGGGACAATCCGTGTCACCCCGACAAGGTAGCCCTCGCCCGCTGATGCCAAGCGGGTGGCGACAGCATCCTCGCCGGCGGTAATCTTGCGTGAAAACCGCTTTGACTTCACCTCGCACAACAGCAGGCCATGCTTAGTGTTCACGTTGAACTCTGCCTCCGCCAGTTTGAGGTACTTCTTTGAGGCTTGGCTGGCACTTCCAAGGTAAACGCTCGGCCCGAATCCGCCACTAACGAACGTGTCTTCCTCGAATGCAGCGGACTCGATCAGCTCTTTGAGAAGCATCAGTTCGATGAACTTCGCCGGCTGGGCCGCGACGGCGGCCAGCATCGATTCTGTGTCCAGCTTCGGTCGGGGGCCAAGGTACCAAGCGTCCTTGCCAGCAATCGTGAACGAAATCTTGGAGGCTGCGTCCCCTTCCAACTTCAGTTCGCGCGCAATTTCGGCGCGAACAAGTTTGGCCCGGTCTCGGAAGAAGCTCACACCGCGCGGCGTACCTTCTCCGGCCTTCGGCATCTCGATCGGTATGGGTACCAATAAGCCGCCTTGACTTGCCTGCCACTTGGCAAGACGCTGTGCCACTTCAGACACGGGGACGTCGAAGCGCAACGCGTTCAAGCGTGCATGTGCTGTTGATTGCAGGTCAAGTTTTTGTATGGGCATTACTTCCCCAGAATGGCGTCGCGCAGGTTCGCGTTAGGCATCCACCCAGCGTCGCCCGTGTTTCTTACGTACATGGCCATGAAGCGAATCGTGCCTTTGGCTGGGTGGAGTCCACCAAACTTGTGCGCACCCTGTAGGTTCACATACAGCGTGTGCACGGTAACGTCAGGCAGTAAGGCCTGGAGCTTGGCGTGCTTGGATTTCGCCGTTTCCAGCAGCTGCTCCTTCTTCAGGCTGTCGGTGTTGCGAGTCCAGTTTTTGAGGTCAACTGCCACCCACACGTTCTGCTCCGGCTGAAGGTAGTAGTCGTAGAGCTGGTAGAGCTCCGAATAGAGCGGGTGCAGATCCGGCTTCAGATATTTCACAGGCCCGCCTTCGAGGGGCAGCTCGTGCGCCCAGACAGCGAATTGCTCGCCAACGTACTGCTCGAATTCAAGTTCCGCGATATAGCCCTTCATGATCTCGGTCACGAACCAGGGCTGAGGCACCAACCGCTTGGTCTTGTCAGCAAGACGGAAGCCGCGCCACTCCTTGAGGAGCTTGCGCGTGTTTTCGGACAGGCGCGAAGCGAGGCTCTCCGGTACCACCATGCTGGTCCAGTCGTATGCTTCGGTTCCATCCTCGGCGTCGGTAACGACCAGGTCGCTCATGCCTGCCATAGAGAACTGCCGCGTGTAGACATCTGCACCAATCGGCACTTCGACGAAGCAGCCGTTTAGGTATGCATCTGGAACGCCGGCGGCAAGCAGGTCGCCCAGGTACTTCTGCGGGTCCGTGAACATAGTCGAACGAAACAGCAGCTCCCACGTGCGGCGAGCATTCTCATCCGTGCGAAAACGGCCCGGCATCGAGCTGGTGAAATCCCGAAAGGCAATCGCCTTCTCCAGGCTCTGGACGTGGTGATTCTCCCGTTCCTCGGATGTCTCAAAAGCCCGAGTTTTCCAGTGATGAAGCGAGAGTTGCTCCAACACGGCTCGCTGTGCCGGAGATGCGCGCTTGCGCAGCTCTGGTGCGTGCCGCAACCCGAGGTGGACCATGCGCGCTGCTTCCGAGCTGACGTAAAGGTGCTGCGTGGGCATCACGACCGAAGGCCGACGCTCGCCACGTCCTAAAGCCTGGAACACCGTTCGGGTGATGTCAATGACGTGCTCCTTTCTGAGGCGCTTCCATCGATTGCGCGAGTACTCGAAAAGAAGCTCCCCCTTCGACATGGCCGCCCAGTTGGGATCCTCACGAAGCACTTGGGCAAAACTCTGGAACATCTCCATCGAGAAGCCGCTGGCACCTGGTCGGGTGTGCCGGGTGTAGTACGGGTCGTTCAACAGGCAGAAAAGCTCAAAATCGCGTTCTGTTCCGTTCTGCTTTGTTAGGAAGTTGATTCCACGGGACGCCGATGCGTAAGCGCTCCAAAGGAGTACTTTTTTGTGGCTGATGTCGAGGGCATCTTCCAGTTCCTTGCTGAACTGCCCCTTGTCGTCGTCTTGGTCAGCTGCGCCGGTTTTGGATCGGTCTTTCTTCCGGAAGCGCTCTGCCGAGTACAGGACGATGTGGACTTCCTCCTGTTGACCGTATTGGGTATAGGTGGGCAAAGCGCGCGGCTTGATAGTGAAGTAGTCGCCGGTGGTGTCCATCTGCCTGACCAATCCCAGCGGCGAGTTCGCCATCCGCTGCAGGCACTTCTTCACATGCTGCGTCGTCTGGCAAAGAACCAAGCCCGAGCGGATGCTGGTAGCCATCAGTTTGTCCAAGCTGGCAACCAGTCCTTGCAGTTCGTGGCGCTTGTGCCGGTTCAGTTGGGCGTAGCCAGAATCGCCTTTTTTCGGTCTCGCTTCGTCGAACTGCTGGTACAGCCCTTTGAAGGCTGTCGAAACGTCAAAGGTGGATGCAGGGTCTTCATCTTTCAGGATGACAACCCGCCGCTCCCGTTTGTTCAAGAACTCGAGTGCCTTGGCGCCGACGACTTCCAGCTCGTCGTCGCTCATCTCCGAAAAGAGCCCGCCGCGTTTTTCTAGGTAACGGCGAAGGTGCTTGGTGTTGAAGGCGCCCGACGACGCGGAGTCAAGACCGCCCGTGGCGCTCATCAGATAGACCCCATTGTTGCGACCGAGTGCCCGAACAATGTCTTCTTCGGGGGTGGCACGCAACGATGTGATGGTCAACGTGAGGCAGACGTCGGCATCCTTGTTGTACTCCTCGGCCTGGTGGCGGCTTTCTTCCAATGTTACGACCGACTTGGTGTGTTCAAAGAGGAATGAGTCCGTGAGAAGCTCTTTGTCGCTTACTTCCATCTCGAGACCTTCCGAGGTGGTTCTGCCATCGAACAGGCGACGAACGTCCGAGCGGAACCTATCAAGGCTAGGGTACCTCTCTTGATCGATCTTGGACATCTCTATGGAGTCCTCGCCGCTGGTCACAGCCAGCACCCGTGCCATGAACACAACCAGACGGAGGTAGTCATAGAGGGTGTACGCGCAATCGGGTGTGTTTCCGTCGTGGTACTCAAGACGGATAGTCTGTTCCGCGGTATCTTTTGTGAGCTGAACCTGGCGAAGGAATTCGGTGTCCATCACGCTGGCCGATTCCGTGAAGAAAGTCTGACCCGGCTGGTCCAGCACCTCCCCGTAAGTGGACCGGCTCATGGTGAAGAACTTCTTGTTCGCTACCAGATCGTGTAGTTTGACGAAAACGTCGTATGTGGTGCCTTGGCCCCGAGGTGCGATCTGTTCGACGTAAGCGCGGATGCGTGCCAGTACGCGGGCTTTCTGGCGGAAGCGCTTGAAGTCCGCATGCGCGTCGTTTCGCTCATGCAGTTGCTTAAGGATTGCAAGCAACTCGGCATCGTCGAACCACTGCGCAGTCTTGGGAAACTGCATTTCGAGCTTTTCGCGCAAGATCGCCACCCTGCGAGTCGGCGCGACAAAAGACGCTCGCGTACGCTCTACTTCCAGCCGGAACTCGTCTTCGACGGCCTTGCTGATAGCCGCGAACTCCTCAAGATGCTCGTACACCTTCTTGGCAAGATCGCGTCGAGGACCATCCAGCTCCAGACGATCAAAGGCCATCGGCCACTTCAGGTCGAAATACTGGAAGAACTCCGAGATCACCAGATTCAGGTCGTTGCGGCCACCAGAGTTGACCACTGACTTGCGCTGGTCGAAGAGGTACCAGTAGGAGTCCTCCTCTTCGTCGACAAATGTGACGACCCTGGCGGAATCCGGCCGTTTCGACACCATCCGTCCCAAGGCGCTGTCATCCTGATTCAACTCCTCCAAAAACAGTGGCAGGTTTTCCCAGTCGCGCTGCCGGAAACCGCCCTTGCCATCACTGGTGAAGACTTTGTGCGCCACCTGCGCCTTGGATGCCGTGCTCACGATGATGCCGGGCGTATCGAGAAAAGCCTGCAGCGGGTGGAGTCTGCGAATCAGTTCAGCGACAGGTGGCGCTTTCATGTAGCGCTCTTCATCGCGCATGGACGGCCTGCTTTGGATGTCGAGCTGAATCAATTTCCAGACCAGTCGGTCCGCAAGGCCACGAGCCTGCTGCGCTGACTTGACGTACGTGGTACGTGTGTCCTCGTAGGTTTCGTCAGAACGGGACATGCCCAGAAAATTCGACTGCTCGCAAGAAGCAGCCATGGCACGAAGTTCCTGAATGCGTTTGCTGATACTTTTGTCGCTGTTCTCGTGTTTTGGCGACCTTTCCATTTGCCTGACCACGCTGGGGTGCCGCTCAAACCACTTCACCAGCGCCAGACAGGCGCTGAAGAACGTGCGATCGTTAATGTGGTACTCACGGGAGTACAGTCGGTAGACTGGAATGTCGACACCATGGTCGCTCACAGCCTGCACAAGTTCGTCAGCGTAGCTGCAGTCCTTCTGGTGGTTGTGCACCTCGCCGCTGAATTGAGACACCAGTGATTGAAGTGGCGCGATGAAGACGGGGATGACGTCGCACTTCAGGAACAGCTCGATGCTGAACGCTGCGGCGTTGTAGGTCTTGCCGATGCCGGTGTACCAGTTCAACAGCTTGATGAACGGCCGCTCGCTGGAACGCAAATAGGGCTCCTTGAAGCCCTTGAGAAAAATTGAACTTGCGGTCCGGGATTGCCTTTTTGTCATCTGACTACTCCACCACAACGTCTGGCAGTTTCGAGCGAGCAGACATATCCAGCAAAAAGATTAGATTTCATAGCGGCTCTACCCAATAGTCCGTTGCCACCTGTAGGACTCATGCCAAGCGAACTGCTCTCGCTGCAACTGGCAGGTACAGCCACCGCTGGCTCACGGGCTTGCCGGTCGCAGCGAGGAGCGCGTGGCTATAGGACTCCATCTGGGGACCATGCTCGGCCACCAGGTCCTCGTCTCTGGAGGCGCCCCCAGGGTTCGACTTGTGGTCCAAAAGTACCCAGCCCTCATTCGTATCGACCAGCAGGTCGATGCGGCCACGGATACGAGTGCCGTTCGGACCTTCGGCTTCTATGGGCACCTCGACATGAACAGGGCAGCCGGGCCAGCGCGTGGCCAACCAGCACTGGAACGCTGCGACCTGGGCGCAAACGGCATCCTTGTCCACGGAATGGGCGACAGCCCAACTGCTCAGGATGCGCTCGACGTCCTCCGGGCGGGGCGAGCCGAGAACAGCGGCGCGCGCGATGCACAGGTGCAACGCGGTGCCCAGCGAAGCCATGTCGGGCTTGCCCGCAAGGCTTAGTCGTACCCCGATTGTGTCTGTCTCGGCGACCTTGAAGGCTCCGCCTGAGGCAGAGCTTGGGCGGTGCCACAGGGGCTCGCCTCGCATCCGTGGCCGCGGGGCGAACCAGTGGCACGTCTCGGGCGCTTTGGCCGGCGGCTCGACGGCGCAGTCGTCCTTGCTCCAAAACTTTGTCAGCCGGGATAGCTGTCGGCCGCAGGGAAGCGCCAAGGCTCCCGAGTCGCCGAACAATAGGTCGGTCGCGCCTTGAATCTCGCCAACCCAGGCTCGCCCAGGTCCTCGCGACCGAACGAAGGATACGGCCACGTTCATGTCGCGCGCACGAGTCAGGCCGACATAGAGCAGGCGCTTGTTCTCCGCCAGGGCTTCGGCCTGCATGGCTTGGCCAGTGGCGCTGGCCTCGGCGTGGAGGGCGGCCTGGGGTTGGGATCGCTTGCCCCAGGTCTTCAACCAACAGTGGACGAAGCGGTTGGCGAGCGGCTGCTGCGGGTCGAAGGCGTCGACCGTCCTCGCGCGGACGCCCCAGAGTGAGCTGCGCGCCGTCGCATCGAGGCTTGTCAGTATGACGACGGGCCACTCCAGACCCTTTGCACCGTGGTAGGTGAGGACTGTGACCGAGTTGTCTGCTGAGGTCGCCCGGTTGTCGTCTTCTGCGCTGGCTAGTTCGTCCAGCCAGCGCAGCATGCCGCCGACAGTTGCCGGCCGCTTCGCGGCAACGCACTCGTCCTCGAAAGCCTTACCGAACTCGACCAGCGCTTCGACGTTGGCCAGGCGGTTGCGGCTCTCGTGGGGAGATGCCGACCATTGGCCGACCAGGCTCGCTACCTGGGACTCAGCAGCGGCAAGTCGCAGCGCCTCCTGCGGTGTCAGGGCGTTGAGCGTTGGACGCAGCTCTTCCAATCGGGCCAGCAGCGGATGGGCACTAGTCCCAGTCGTCTTCCACTCGTATGACTTGGCCCCCTCGGTGGCAAGGTGCTGCAGCCGGTCTTGAAGCCATGTCTCGACCGGCATGCTGTCAGCCAGAGTTAGAACCAGCGCCGTCGCGACCGTGTCGGTCGGGTCGTTCATGCGCCGCAGGCATGCCATCACGTAGATGGCCTCAGCGGTCCCCAGCAGGCCGGAGCGTGGGCTGGCTGAAGGGATGCCCCAGCGGGTAAGCGACGTGACGGCAAACTCGACCTGGTCGTTGATGCGGCACAGCACCCCGATATCGCCGGCTTGAATCGGTCGCAGCTGTTTGGTGTCCTTGTCCTCGACCTTGACGCCTGAAGCCAGCAGTTCGCGGACGGCTTGCCCAAGGCCCAGGTAGTCCGAGTCGTTTCGGCTGCTCTCGAAGTTCCAGTTCAGGAGTGCTGCCTGGTCCGGGATGTCTTTTCGCAGCGGTTGCAGCTGAACCTGCGCTGGGGTCAGGTCGGGCTCGAACGCAGACCCAAACACGCCGTTGGTGAGCGCAACGAGGCCCTCGACGGAACGCCTGGAGGTGTCGAGGGCCTTCCCAATGGTTCCGCCCCAATCCTGGATGGCGCCCAGGACGCCTGCGATGAGGCTCGCGTCTGTGCCGCGGAACCCGTAGATGGCCTGCTTGGGGTCGCCGACCCAGACCGACCGCTTGGCCAGCTTGGCTAACTCCACGAAGAGCGCCAGCTGAAGCGGGCTGGTGTCCTGGAACTCGTCGACCATGATGAGGTCCAGCTCGGCCGCCAGGGCTTCGCGGACGCTGGGCTTTGTCCTCAGCGCCCGCAGCAGCAGAACCTCCTGGTCGCTGAAGTCAACGGCGCCCAGGGCCTTCTTGGCCTGCTCGTAGGCGTCGAGTACGTCGGCGGCCAGGTTGAAGACCAAGTCCAGGTAGCGGCGGACCTCGGCATGAAAGGCAGGGTGAGACTCGTGGGCCTGAGCGGCGGCCTTGACTGGCTCCACGATGTCCTTGACCTTGGCGCCAGCGTTCAGCCCGGCAGCCCCAATCCAGTCTGGCCAGCTCCAACGGTTACTCTGGAAGCGGCGGTCCAGCTTTTGGATTTCCTCGAGCCCATCAGTGAGATTCTTTGCGACCTTTGCCCCGGCAGCCAGCTGCTGTTCAACGTAGGCGGCAACCTCCTGGTGTGCCTCGATTAGCGCGGCCACCAGCGCGTCAGTCGGGTCCGGTCCTGCAGTCGGAGCAGGCCAGTTCGCGAGCATCGCATCCGCGTTCTGGACACCCATCGCGCGCAGCGCCGTTGGCGCGATGTCGTTGTCGAGTGCGGCCTTGACGACGGCCTCGACGCTCTTGGACCAGTCCGCTTGCTCGATTCCGAAACGCTCGGTCAGCCAAACCAGTTCCTCTTGCGCGGCGGCATCCATGGACTCGGCCAGGGTGGCTTTGAGCAGTCGCTTGGATTGGCCTTCACCCAGGACGGTCTGGTCGGGCGACAGGCCCAGCTCGAAGCAGAACCGCTTGAGCATCTGGCCGCAAACGCTGTTGACGGTGCCCAGGCGGGCTTGGCCGATGGCGGTAGCCAGGTCGATACGTCCCTTCTCAAGAAGCCAGGAACGGGCGCGCTCTCGCAGTTCGGTGGCGGCCTTCACCGTGAAGGTCGTAGCCAGGATGGCGTGAGGCCGTGCTGCACCGGACTCGAGCGCTTGGGCGAGGGTCTCGGTCAGCTTGTAGGTCTTGCCGCTGCCAGCGCCTGCGCTGATGAACTCGATGTTGTTCATCATTCCCAGCCTCCCAGCAAGACGAGGTGGTCGCCGTCGAAGCGGCTGTTCGGGCCTTTTACTGGAAGCGTTCCGTCGGGCCCCTTGAAGTCATCTGGCGGGTCTACCGGAACTACATCGATGACCCCGGCGTCCAGCTGCTGCTTACGCCAGTTCCAAGTCGCACGTGCCTGGTCCAGCAGGGTGGCGACGGTTACCCCTTCCGGCGGCTTTCTGACCTGAGCCTTCGGGAAGATGTCGGCGGCAGTGATGTAGAGCGCGCCGCTCTCCAGGATGAAGTAGCCGAGCGCGGCGGGTGCGGCTCCGTTCGTTTGCTCGACGAGACTGGAGTAGAGGGCGAGCTGCAGGTGCTCGCCGGAACGAAGCAGCGTGGCGTAGTAGTTGTCGCTCCGCCACTTCATGTCGAGCGCGACGGTTCGCTTGTCACCGAGCGTGACCAGGAGGTCAATCTTGCCGACCAGCGGTACTGCCCCCAGGGTTCCGGAGAACGCGACCTCGGTCTGAACTTGAGTGGCCCCGGCGGACCTCAGGTGGTCGAGCAGACTGCAGATGGCACCCTCGCAGACCTTGCGGAAGTGCTGCTGGCTGACGCCAGCGCCCTGCATCAGCAGTACAGCGCCTTCGGTCTGCAGGAGCGTGTCGGCCTCGGCGCGGAACCACGCAACGGCATCGGGGTTCGACCAAGTCAGGGCATCGGCGTGCTCGAAGAGTTTCTCGAACACACGGTGCGCAAGGATGCCGAGCAGGCGGTTGTCCTCCTCCACGGTCAAAACCGAGGTGGGCTCCAGTTCCGCCACTCGCTTCAGTACGAAAAGGGCAGGGTTGTTGAAGAGCTCGTTGAGCGTGGTGAACGACTGTGGGGAGTCACCAAGCTGCACGGGATGCGAGAGTTGGACAAGTCGAGGTGGCGTCGGCAAAGGCTGCGGCGCCAGTGCTGCGGCGGTGGTCCCGATGAAATTTGAACCTAGCGCCGCATCAAGGTCGATAGCGGTGATCTCGATTGCAGGCAGCAGCTTCTTCAGCAGTTGGCGAATCGGATGCACCTCAGCGCCAGGGGGAGGGCAGACGAGGACAAAGCGCTCGCGTGCCGCAAGCAGCGGGCGAAGCCACTGCGAAGCCAGCGAAACCAGCTCGCGTGCCGGGTCTCGCAGCTGGACACCAAGCTGGGTGAGAGCTTCCACTTCGGACGGCGACCAAGGAAGCGGCGACGGCAGGGAGGGGGTGGACGGCATCCACCAGACCACTTCGTCGGCGGCCTCGATACAGGCGGCCGGGGTGCTGGCAGAGCGCATGCAGCCGACATGCGAAACCGCGGCAGGGTTGGTTGCCCCTGCGGGCGTGGCGTGGGCGACCAACTGCTCGATTTGCCGAGGCAGCACCGTCGCCAGGCCTTGGCCAGCGAGCTCGGTCAGCGCGTCGTGGATAGCTGAACATTGGCGATGCGCAGCCAAGAAGCTCGTCACATCGGCGGACTCACCCGTGAGGCGCCGCCGTAACGCCTCCTTAAGCCGGTTTACCCGAGCGATGAGTGCGTCGACGGGCACTCCGTTGTTGCGCGTCCAGCGCTCGGATTCCAGCCAGAAGGCGATTTCGTCGGCGACTTCCTGGGCGTCCTCCTCTGCGGCGAGCTTGGCCTTGGCTGCAGTCCAGGCCTCGCCGCCAATCCCTGGCTGCTTGGCGACAGCGCGGGCGAGCGCACTTCGCGCGCGACGGCTGAATGGGCCGATCGGGTGGGTCAAGAAGTCCAGTAGTCGGTTGATGTCGAGCGGCGCCCAGCACATCTCAAGGGCAAGGGGCAATGCCTGAAGGGCAGGACGGAGCTGGCTCGGGCGCTCGAACCCGCAGTTGACCCCGCCAGTTACAGACAGCGATACGTCCAGCGAGTCGCCAACGTCTTCGGCCAGAACCAGCCGGTCGCCCGGCTCGTGCGAATTGTGGGCGCTCAGCCAGTGCTCGGCGGTCGTGGCCGCGAGGGCGTGAACCAACAGGACGCTACCGTCTGGCGGGGCGCCCAAGTCGCCAGACGGGTGGCCGGCCAGAACGGCCAGGGCCTGTTCTTGCACCGCGCGGAGCTGCCCCACGCCCTGTGGTTCGGGCAGTAAAAGCTCGACTGCCGGCAGGTGGTCGAGCACTTGCCGCCAGAGGAGCGGAAAGTCCTCGGGTGGGTCAACCAGACGCACAGAAGTGATGGGGCCGGCGCCGGACACGCTCAGAGCGCGCACCACCAGGTGCAAGCGTTCGGCTTCTCCGGCAGGTAGCGTTTCGAATGCTGCCTTCTCGATGGCAGCAAGTTCCTGGAGCCGAGTAGGGTGCGTTTGCTGCACGCTGCCGTCCCAGCCACCGAGTCGCCACTCGTCTCGCCAAGCCATGAGTCGAGCAGCGGTACCGATGCTGTCGACCTTCAGGGATTCGCTATAGAAGCGAGAGTTGTTGTCATGGGCGCGTAGCAGGCCGGAGTAGACCGCTATGCGTTTGGCATTGGACACGTCCGGCGCGCTTAGGCCAAGGTAGGTCTCCAGCAGGGACAGAAATCCAAGGCGGCCGACTACTGGATCATTGAAGAAGTTAGTCGAGGACGGACCCTGGCGGGCGTCCAAGAACAAGCCAAAAGTGACGCGCATGCTGAAGTTCACTCCCTTGAAGACAATCGAATGTAAGCGCTCTATTGCGTCTATTTAACCTGCTGTGTTTCGACAAGGGCAGCTAAATATCGAAGAAGGCAGATATCCCAGTTTGGTGAGCATGCCCAGAGGAAGCAATGGCAATCGCTGCTACATCCCCCATTGGTGGGACGCAGCACAGTTTGTGCTTTGTCTGTATCGGGGTTTTCTGCGGATGTCAGTGGTAATAGCCCGACCCGCGACCGTTCTCGTGCAGCAACAGGCTCTCCTGTTCTGCGATGAGTGCATCCAGCGGCCGCTTGTCAAGACCGCAGTCAAGGACGGAGACAGCCCCCCCGCCGCTGGCTGTCATGCAGACGAAAGTAGGACGTGGTAAGTCCAAGCCATCGGTGGCCGCCGCTTCGGGCGATGACGGCGTCACCTGCAACAACAGGCTTGCCAGCGCCAGGTTGTCCCGCCGGTGCTGTTGGCCAACATGCCGTAGTGCCGGATGCGATGAAAGCCGCCCGTGACCAAGACACTGCAGTTCACCCTGCCCGGGACCTGTACCGATGCCTATTGGCAACCCAGGAAGTAGCCAGAGTGTCGACCGACTGACAGGCGGCGCTCGCGCTGGAGTGGCTTGGACCGGAGCTCGGCGCAAAGGCAGCACGATACTGGCGAGAAGGCCTTTGGGTACCACAGGAGGCCCTGGGGTTTGAGCAGTTGAAGGCCTGGGGTTAGCCGCCACAACGCTGGACCTCGAAGTGACCTCTTCAGGGGAAACGGAAGTGTTGTATGGTTTCTTGGCGGGGTGGTCAAACCGTGAACCGGCTCGGCTGGGACTTTCAACAACGGCCATAGGCCAGGGAGCGAGCAAATGGCACGCAAGGGAAAGGGAGGCTCGGGAGGGCTTTTGGGGGCAGCGGCAATCGGTGTCTTGGCACTGATGATGTCAGTCCCGATTGAGGTCTGGGTTGTGCTCGGCATTGGGGTGGTCGCCTACTTTGCATACCGGCACTACAACCCCCAAGCTGAGCGCGAGCCCGCTCCCAAGACTACGCAGCCACATCCGACACTTCGGGCTGGCGCAGCTGGGGCTCGCGCGCAGCGCTTCGTGCATGACGATGAACCGGTTAGCGCCTATGGCCCCGACCCTGCGGACGTGTCGCGAGACTACCGCGTCCCCGCCGCGCCGAAGGGCTTCGGCAGCGCCACCTGGATTCGCCCAGGCTCGCCTATCAACGTCGCCGGATTCTCGATTCCGGGCGGAATGATTTACGTCGGCACTCGCCTTGCGACGCCCTACGGAGACGATGACCCCTGCCTCATTGACCCATCCCTCAGCGCTTCCAAGAGCGGCGACTACGCGGAGCGGCAAACAGGCTACTGGCCCAGCTATTTGACTATTCCGAGCAGCGCACGTGGCGCATACCTGAAGTGGCTCGCCGGGGGACGTCAGGACCCCTCTGCCGACATAGGGTATGTATTCCTGTTCTTCTACGGGCTGGAACGCCGAGCAGTTGTAGACGCCGCCTCCGACCCGGCTGCTCAGAGCGACTGGCCGACTATCGCAGACGAGCTACGTCGTCTACTCGGCATCTACGGCGAAAAATCTGGCTCGTTTCGGCGATACGCGGGAGCCCTCCTCGACTGGGTTTCCCTTGCAGAGCACCCCGCCAGGTTGTACGAGAAGCCAATCCCGAGTTTCCCTCGCGCCTATGAGTTGCCGCTGTACATCAGGCTGGCGCTGGGGCAAGCGGCTGTGGATGGGGTGGCAGTACCCGCTCGGCTGGCACTCGCCTGGGCGAAACTCGAACCCGGCATCTCCTTGCGCACCCCTGCCATCAGGTGCGCTGAGCAGTTCGATGCTCTGTTTGCTCAGAAGTACGAGGAAGCCTTTGGTTCAGGCATGACGCTGCCCCGCAACCGCACAAAGCTCAAACTCATGTACCGGCCCGCATCTTCCGGATTCAATGGGTACCGAGAGCTGACCCTTACATTCGGGGAGGTTCCGGACATCACCGTGCTGACTGGTCCCAAGAAGAAGCTCCAGGACCTTGTGGAGACCGTCACCAAGGAGCTGGAGCCGTACAGCCGATTCCTCGGCAAGAACGGCTCGAGCAAGGATGCATTGGAGGGACTGTTGCAGTTGCCGGTCACCCTTTGGCCCGAGCAAGCCCAGAAGGCTCTACAGCAGCTCAAAACCCGCATGGGCGACGGCATGGTGAGCATGACCTTCCAGGAGCTGCTGACCTCGTTGGGCGCGCAGACCACGCTGACCAAGGACAAGACCATGGCGCTGGCTCGGGCCCTTGAGTCGTTGAATATGGGCATGGAACCCGATGTTCTGGGCGGAGCGAAAACGCCCAAGGCCGAAGAGCGCGTTGTCCTGTTTGCCGTCCCTCCGGGTGAAGTCACTTCCCGCGCCACCCCTGCGTACCAGGCCGCGATGC
>Ga0209066_10003956_pt1 | contig 16459 bp, 17 predicted proteins | sample All_14_2_FD_187198 | JGI IMG/M metagenome (GOLD analysis project Ga0209066, IMG submission 187198) | Freshwater microbial communities in response to fracking from Pennsylvania, USA - Allegheny Zone_MetaG_DW_15 (SPAdes) (version 2) ...
GTCGGGGGCTGGATGATGTCTCCGTGGAACATCTGGAAATAAGGGGCAATCGAAATGTCTGCAACGTCCCTCAAGGAATTCATCTCCAGCTTCTTTCTGCTGGAGTTGTTCAAGGGCATGGCCCTGACTGGTCGCCATGTTTTCAGGCCGACCTTCACGGTCCAGTTTCCTGAAGAAAAAACGCCGCTGTCGCCACGCTTTCGTGGGCTGCATGCGCTGCGCCGCTATGACAACGGCGAAGAGCGCTGCATCGCCTGCAAGCTGTGCGAAGCGGTATGCCCGGCCATGGCCATCACGATCGAGTCCGATGTGCGCGATGACGGCAGCCGCCGCACCACGCGCTATGACATCGATCTGACCAAGTGCATTTTCTGTGGCTTCTGCGAAGAAAGCTGCCCTGTGGATTCGATCGTCGAAACGCACATCTTCGAATACCACGGCGAAAAGCGCGGCGACCTCTACTTCACCAAGGACATGCTCCTGGCAGTGGGTGACCGCTACGAAAAGGAAATCGCAGCCAACAAGGAGGCGGACGCGAAATACCGCTGACCCGATATGGACACCTTTAGCCTACTTTTCTACATCTTCGCCTTCGTGCTGGTTTTCGCGGCTTTCCGCGTGATCACTGCGAAGAGTCCGGTGAGCGCCGCACTGCATCTGGTGCTGGCATTTTTCAGCGCCTCGTGCGTGTGGATGCTGCTGCAAGCCGAGTTTCTGGCCATCTCCCTCGTGCTCGTCTACGTGGGCGCGGTGATGGTGCTGTTCCTGTTCGTCGTGATGATGCTGGACATCAACATCGACTCGATCCGTCAGGGATTCTGGAAACACTTCCCGCTGGCTGGCATCATCGGCGCCGTCATTGCCGTCGAGATGGCCTTTGTGCTGACACGTGGTTTTGACCTGCCCAACCCGAAGCCATTCCCGCCTGATGTGGCCAAGGTACCCAATGCCAAGGCGCTGGGCATCGAGCTGTTCACGCACTACCTGTTCCCCATCCAGATTGCAGCCGTGATCCTGCTGGTGGCCATCATTGCGGCCATTGCCCTGACCCTGCGCAAGCGCAAGGACTCGCATTACCAGAACCCGGCTGAGCAGGTTCGCGTGAAGAAGGCCGACCGTCTGCGTGTGGTCAAGGTGGCACCTACCATCGAAGTGCCCGTGGCCACGGATGCACCCGCACAGCCAGGAGGCCCAGCATGACCACGACGATCACCCTCGGACACTTCCTGTCGTTGGGCGCCATCCTGTTCGCCATGTCGGTCATCGGGATCTTCCTGAACCGCAAGAACCTGATCGTGCTGCTGATGGCCATCGAGTTGATGCTCCTGGCCGTGAACCTGAATTTCGTGGCCTTCTCCCACTACCTGGGTGACATGGACGGCCAGGTCTTCGTGTTCTTCATCCTGACCGTGGCGGCCGCAGAGTCGGCCATTGGTCTGGCCATTCTGGTGGTGCTGTTCCGCAATCGCGCGTCGATCAATGTGGACGAGCTGGACACCCTCAAGGGCTGATCGGGAGAAATACAACAATGTCAGAACTTTCTCTCAACTCGCTGCTGGTGGTGCCGCTGGCGCCATTGGTCGGCTCGATTGCCGCCGGCCTGTTCGGCAAGGCGATTGGCCGTCGCGGCTCGCATGTGATCACCATCCTGGGTGTGCTGATCTCGTTCATCTTCTCTGCCATGACGCTCAAGGCGGTGGCAGGTGAGGGCGCCTACTTCAACGCCACGGTGTACGAGTGGATGAGCCTGGGGCCCCTCAAGATGGAGGTGGGCTTTCTGGTTGATGGCCTGACCGCCATGATGATGTGCGTGGTCACCTTCGTGTCCCTGATGGTGCACATCTACACCATTGGCTACATGGAAGAGGACGACGGCTACCAGCGCTTCTTCAGCTACATCTCGCTGTTCACCTTCTCGATGTTGATGCTCGTGATGAGCAACAACCTGCTGCAGCTGTTCTTCGGCTGGGAAGCGGTGGGCCTGGTGTCCTATCTGCTGATCGGCTTCTGGTTCAAGAAGCCCACGGCGATCTTCGCCAACATGAAGGCCTTCCTGGTCAACCGTGTGGGTGACTTCGGCTTCATCCTGGGCATCGGCCTGATCCTGGCCTACACCGGCACGCTGAACTATGGCGAGATCTTCGCCAAGGGCAACGACCTGGCCGCCTTGACCCTGCCCAAGACGGACTGGTCGCTGATCACGGTGATCTGCATCTGCCTGTTCATCGGCGCGATGGGCAAGTCGGCGCAGTTCCCGCTGCATGTGTGGCTGCCTGATTCGATGGAAGGCCCGACGCCTATTTCCGCGCTGATCCACGCCGCCACCATGGTGACGGCCGGTATCTTCATGGTCTCGCGCATGTCGCCACTGTTCGAGTTGTCTGACGCGGCACTGAACTTCATCCTGGTGATCGGTTCGATCACGGCCTTGTTCATGGGCTTCCTGGGCATCATCCAGAATGACATCAAGCGTGTGGTGGCTTACTCCACGCTGTCACAGTTGGGTTACATGACGGTGGCGCTGGGTGTGTCGGCCTACAACGTGGCCGTGTTCCACCTGATGACCCACGCCTTCTTCAAGGCCTTGTTGTTCCTGGGAGCGGGCTCGGTCATCATCGGCATGCACCATGATCAGGACATCCGCAACATGGGTGGGCTGCGCAAGTACATGCCCATCACCTGGATCACTTCGCTGCTGGGCTCGCTGGCTCTTATTGGTACGCCGTTCTTCTCGGGCTTCTATTCAAAGGACTCGATCATCGAAGCGGTGCACGCCAGCCACCTGCCGTTTGCGCACTACGCGTACTACGCCGTGATCATCGGTGTGTTCGTGACGGCCTTCTACAGCTTCCGGATGTACTTCCTGGTCTTCCATGGCAAGGAACACTTCCATCACAAGCCTTTCCCTGGCCCGCATGATCACCATGATGATGACCATGGGCATGACGCGCACGCCCACACGCCGCACGAGTCACCCTGGGTGGTGACGGTGCCGCTGCTGTTGCTGGCCGTGCCCTCTGTGGTGATTGGTTTCCTGACGATCGAGCCGATGCTGTTTGGCGAGTTCTTCAAGAACGCGATCACGGTGGATGCGGCCAAGCACCCGGCCATGGCCGAGCTGGCGCACCACTTTCACGGTGCCACCGCGATGGCGCTGCACAGTCTGCAAACCCTGCCATTCATCCTGGCGCTGGGTGGTGTCGTCACGGCCTACGTGTTCTACATGGTGGCGCCACAGATTCCGGCGGCCTTTGCCAAGGCCTTGCGCCCGCTGATCGTGATCGGCGAGAACAAGTACTACCTGGACTGGTTCAACGAAAACGTGCTGGCTGCGGGTGCTCGCCTCATGGGCCGTGGTTTCTGGAAGATTGGCGATGTGGCCATCATTGACGGTATCGCCGTTAATGGCTCGGCCAAACTGGTGGGGCTTCTGGGTTCGCTGGTGCGCCTGTTCCAGACGGGTTACCTCTATCACTACGCGCTGGTCATGATCCTGGGGGTCTTCGCCCTCATGACCTGGTTCGTGTTCATGCACCCCTGAGCGCGAGGACCGGTTCATGCAAACAATGTCAAATATCCTTTCTCTCGCCATCTGGGTCCCGATTGTGTTCGGGGTCTTGCTGTTGGCCGTTGGCCGTCAGGACAACCCAGGTATCGCACGCTGGGTGGCCCTGATTGGCGCGACCATCGGCTTCCTGGTCACCATTCCCTTGATGCTGCAATTCGATGTCAGCACGGCAGCGATGCAGTTCGTTGAGAAGGCGGCCTGGATCGAGCGCTTCAATGTGTTCTACCACCTGGGCGTGGACGGCATCTCGATGTGGTTCGTGCCGCTGACGGCGTTCATCACCGTCATCGTGGTGCTGGCCGGCTGGGAGGTCATCGAAGACCGTCCCCATCAGTACTTCGGGTCATTCCTGATCCTGTCGGGCCTGATGGTGGGTGTGTTCTGCGCGCTGGACGGCATGCTGTTCTACGTGTTCTTTGAAGCGACTCTGATCCCGATGTACATCATCATCGGTGTGTGGGGGGGGCCGCGCCGGGTGTATGCCGCGTTCAAGTTCTTCCTGTACACGCTGGCAGGTTCGCTGCTGATGCTGATTGCGCTGATCTTCCTGTACTACAAGTCGGGCGGGTCCTTCGATATCCTGACCTGGCACAAGCTGCCACTGGCAGCCACTGCGCAGACCCTGTTGTTTGCGGCATTCTTTGCGGCCTTTGCCGTGAAGGTGCCGATGTTCCCGGTGCACACCTGGCTGCCCGACGTGCACGTCGAAGCGCCAACAGGTGGTTCTGCCGTGCTGGCCGCGATCATGCTGAAGCTGGGTTGCTACGGCTTCCTGCGCTTCATGCTGCCCATCGTGCCTGATGCCTCGCACGAGTACGCCCCGGTGGTGATCACCTTGTCCCTGATCGGGGTGATCTACATTGGTCTGGTGGCCATGGTTCAGCAGGACATGAAGAAGCTGGTGGCTTACTCCAGTATTGCGCACATGGGTTTTGTGACCCTGGGCTTCTTCATCTTCAATGAACTGGGCATCACGGGTGGCCTGGTGCAGATGATTGCGCACGGTTTCGTGTCGGGCGCGATGTTCCTGAGCATCGGCGTGCTGTATGACCGCATGCACTCCCGCGAGATCGCCAGCTATGGCGGTGTGGTCAACACCATGCCCAAGTTTGCGGCCTTTGCCCTGCTGTTCTCGATGGCCAATTGCGGTCTGCCGGGCACGGCGGGCTTTGTGGGCGAGTGGCTGGTGATCCTGGGCGCAGTGCAGTTCGATTTCTTGATCGGCCTGTTGGCTTCGACGGCGCTGATCTTTGGCGCGGCTTACACCTTGTGGATGTACAAGCGCGTTTATCTTGGCGATATCGCCAACGACCATGTGCGCGAGCTCACCGACATCAATGCCCGTGAGTTCTTCATCCTGGCCGTTCTGGCTGTTGCCGTGCTGTGGATGGGTGTGCAGCCCAAGCCGTTCACCGATGTGATGCACGTGTCGGTGACCGAGCTGCTCAAGCACGTTTCCATCAGCAAGTTGAACTGAGGGTCGACCGAAAATGAATGACTTGAACTGGCTCGCGGTGACCCCCGAGATCCTGCTGCTGGGCGCGGCCTGCCTGGTGGCCTTGCTGGATCTGTTTGTCACCTCCGTACGTCGCACGCCGACGTATCTGCTGACCATGGTGTCGCTGGCTGCTGTGGCTGGCTTGCACCTGTGTGCGCTGGACAACGGCACCTCGGTCTATGCCATGCAAAAGATGGTGGTCACGGACGCGATGGGACACTTGTTGTCGCTGTGCGCCACGCTGGCCGTGATGGGCAGCCTGGTTTATGCGCAGGTGTATGCGGGAGACCGCGAGATGCTCAAGGGTGAGTTGTTCACCCTGAGCATGTTCGCCTTGCTCGGCATCTCGATCATGATCATCGGCAACAACTTCCTGAGCATCTACCTGGGCCTGGAGTTGATGTCCTTGTCCTTGTATGCCCTGGTGGCACTGCGCCGTGACAACGCACAGGCGACCGAGGCCGCCATGAAGTACTTCGTGCTGGGCGCGCTGGCCTCGGGCTTCTTGCTCTATGGCCTGTCGATGATGTATGGCGCAACCGGCTCGCTGGATCTCGCTGAGGTCTACAAGGGCGCGTCGGCTGGTGACGTGAACAAACAGGTGCTGGCTTTCGGCCTGGTGTTCATCGTGGCTGGTCTGGCCTTCAAGCTGGGCGTGGTGCCTTTCCACATGTGGGTGCCAGACGTCTACCAAGGCGCGCCGACAGCCGCTACGCTGATGGTGGCGGGTGCGCCCAAGCTGGCCGCGTTTGCCATCACCATCCGCTTGCTGGTTGAGGGCCTGATGAGCAGCGCGACCGATTGGCAGCAGATGCTGATGATCTTGGCGGTCGCCTCGATGACGCTGGGCAACCTGGCGGCCATTGCGCAGACCAACCTCAAGCGCATGCTGGCCTATTCGGGCATCGCGCAACTGGGCTTCATGCTGCTGGGCTTTGTGCCGACGGTGGTGGCGGGCAATACCGTGTCGGCGGGCAATGGTTATGGTTCGTCCCTGTTTTACGTGCTCACCTATGTGCTGACCACGATGGGCACCTTCGGCCTGATCATGATCTTGTCGCGCCCTGGTTTCGAGTCCGAGCAGATCTCCGATCTGTCTGGCCTGAACAAGCGCAGCCCCGTACTGGCCGGTGTGATGGCCGTGTTCATGTTCTCGCTGGCTGGTATCCCGCCAACCGTGGGCTTTTACGCCAAGCTGGCCGTGCTGCAGGCGCTGATCACCACCAACTCGACCTTGCTGCTGCAGATCTCGATTGTGGCCGTGGTGCTGTCTCTGTTCGGTGCGTTCTATTACCTGCGTATCGTCAAGGTGATGTACTTTGACGAGCCCACCGATGCGGCGCCGATCGCTGAAGGTGGCAGCGCCCGCTTGCTCCTGTCCGTCAACGCGCTGGTCGTGCTGGCGCTGGGTATCTTGCCCAGCGGGCTGATGACCTTGTGTGCCCGGGCCATCACGCAGTCACTGGCGGGTTGATGTCGCTCATGAAGAAGAAGCCGCTCGGAGACCGCTCATGACAGGCTTTGTGCCTGTCTGGGCAGTCGCCCTGGTTCTGTTGGCCGCGCTCGTCGCGGCCAATTTGCCTTTTGTCAACGAGCGCTTGTTCGTGCTGGGCCCCAGGCTCGCAAGCAAGTCTGTCGCCTGGCGCTTGCTCGAGCTGTTGCTGTATGCCGGTGCCGTGGCGCTGCTGGGCCGTGCCATCGAGACCAGCCTGGGTCAGGCCAGTCCGGTGCGCTGGGAGTTCGTGGCCGTGTGGCTGTGCGTGTTCCTGACTTTGTCATTTCCCGGCTTTGTCTGGCGCTACCTTCGCAAACAACGATAGGGCGTGCCTTGCACGCCATTGCCATGTCCACCCAAGAGCCATTGCCCCAAGTGAAAGACGCGCACCTGCGCGAGGACACGATCGCCTCATCCACCGTCTACCAGGGGCACTTTCTGGAACTGCGGCGTGATCGGGTGCGTTTGCCCGATGGGCGTGAGGCGGCCCGCGAGTATGTGGTTCACCCCGGTGCGGTCATGATCGTGGCCATGCTCCCGGATGGTCGTTTGGTCATGGAGCGGCAATACCGCTACCCCGTACAGCAGACCATGATCGAGTTCCCGGCTGGCAAGCTGGATGCGGGTGAGGGTGGTTTGGCCTGCGCACAGCGCGAGTTGTGGGAAGAAACCGGCTACAAGGCCAGGCGCTGGGCAAAGGCCGGCGTGATGCACCCCGTCATTGGCTATGCGACCGAGGTCATCGAGATCTGGTTTGCCGACGATTTGACCTTGGGCGAACGCCATCTGGATGACGGTGAGTTCCTGGATGTGTTTGCGGCCACGCAGCAGGAGCTGTCTGACTGGATGCGCGATGGCCTGCTGACCGATGCGAAGACGGTGGTGGGCATGATGTGGTTGCAGCAATGGCGTGCGGGCGCCTGGCCGCTGGACTGGGTCACGGTGTGATGGTGACCTGGCGCGCAAAGGCGAGTCATGCTGGTTGTTGACCTGCACTGCGAGTCGGGCCACCTGTTCGAGGGCTGGTTCGCGTCGGCGGATGAGCTCTTGGCTCAACAAGCGCGCGGCTTGGTGAGCTGCCCGATTTGTGGCGACCATCGTGTCACACGGCGCCCCTCTGCGCCACACCTGAACGTGTCTGCCCACAAGGCGCCGGAGCCGGCGACATCAACGCAGCGCGAGCAGGAGGGTCAATCGACTCCCGCCGCAACAATGGGTGCAGACACCGTTCAGGCGTTGCAGGCGCGCTACCTGCAGGCCGTGCGCCATGTACTGGCCAACACGGAAGACGTGGGCGACCGCTTTGCCGATGAGGTACGGGGCATGCACCACGGCGATCTGCCTGAGCGCGCAGTGAGAGGCCAGGCCACCGAGCAAGAGCGCGAAGCCTTGCAGGACGAGGGTATCGATGTGCTGCCTCTGCCTTTGCCAGAGGGCATCAAAGGCGCCTTGCAGTAAGCATTGTCGGGGGCTCAGCGCAGCACGCGCCCGGGGTTCATCAGGCCATCCGGGTCCAGGGCCTGCTTGATGGCTTGCATCATCGACAGCGCGACAGCGGATTTGCGCCTGGCCAGTTCATCTCGGCGCAACACGCCAATGCCATGCTCGGCCGAGATGGTGCCGCCAAAACGCGCGACGTGGTCAAACACCATTTCGTTGACCTGCAAATCAAACACGCCCAGCTCGGCGCCTGCCGCGCACGCTGGTGGCGGCTGCACGTTGTAGTGCAGGTTGCCATCACCCATGTGGCCAAAGCACACGACGCGGGCTTGCGGCCATCGGTCAGCGATGGCCTGCGTGCAAAGGGCCACGAAGTGCGGGATGGCGGAGCTGGGGACGCCAATGTCGTGCTTGACCATCAAGGCATGCGCGCGCTCGGCCAGGGGGATGGTTTCACGCAGGTGCCACATGGCTTGCCGCTGCGTCTGGTTGCTGGCCAGCGTGACCTGGGACACGTGCCCCTTGGCCATGGCATCTTCCAGCAAGGCGCCCAGTCGCTCCAGGGCATGCGCATCTGATTCGCAACTGGTGTGCTCGATCAGCACAGCCCATGCCGGCAGTTCAGTGCCAGGTGCTTGCCCGGCCTGTACCAGCACCGAGGCCACGTCCGGGTGGTGTTGTCTGACCAGTTCGAGCGGCAAGCGGCCCATGAGTTCGCAGGCCGTGAGGCCGGCATCCAGAGCGTCGCGCGCAGCCTGAAGCACGGCTAGCGCGGCGTCCAGATCGGCACAAGCAAGCAGGGCGGTGGCCTGTCCTCGCGGGCGTGGAAACAGCCGCAAGGTGGCCGCCGTGATCACGCCCAACGTGCCTTCGCTGCCCACCATCAGGTGGCGCAGGTCGTAGCCAGTGTTGTCTTTGCGCAGGCCTTGCAGGCCGTGCCAGATATGGCCTTGAGGCGTGACCAGTTCCAGTCCAAGGCACAGTTCGCGCGCGGTGCCGTAGCGCAGCACCTGTGTGCCGCCGGCATTGCTGGCCAGATTGCCACCGATGGTGCAACTGCCTTGCGAGGCCAGGGTGAGCGGGAACAGCAGCCCGGCATGGTCTGCAGCGGCCTGCACATCGGCCAGCAGGCAGCCCGCCTGCACGGTCATGGACAGGTTGGCGGGGTCCACGTCCAGCACCTTGTTGAGCCGAGACAGGTTGAGCACGATCTGCGTGCCGCTCTGATCTGGTACCGAGCCGCCCACCAGGCTGGTATTGCCGCCTTGCGGCACCAGGCTGACACCGTGCCGGGCGCACAACTGCACCACGGTGGACACCTCTGCCGCATCGGCGGGGCGCACCACGGCCAGTGCCTGGCCCTGATAACGCCTTCGCCAGTCCAACTGGTAGCGTTCCAGCGGGTCATCCGGGGAGGGCGTCAGCACGCCGACCGGGCCGAGTGCGGCGCGCAGCGCGTCCAGCAGGCCAGCCGTGTCGCGCGGTGTGGTCATGCCGAGGCCTGCTCGCCCTTGACCTTGGGTGGCAGCACGCGCAGGCGCAAGCGCACATACACGGCGCAGGCGGTGAACAGCGCGACACTCAGCGTCACCTCGATGCCGGCCAGTGCTTGGGAGAGGCCTTTGTCACCTGTGGCCCGCACCACGCCTTCGGTGAAGTACAGCCAGATCAACAGCGACATCCAGCGGTAGGTGTAGAGCTTGTGTTTGAGCATGCCGGCAATCGCCAGCGTCAGGGGCAATACCTTGATCGCCCAGTAACCCGTACCGCCTTGCAGCGGCGCCAGCCATGTTTCCCACGCCACGCCCAATGCGATGAGCGACAAGAGCAAGGCCACGTTGAGCAGGCGCATGCGCTCGATCAAGGCCCTGCGGGCTGGCGGGTGCGGCGCAAAAACAGGGTCGAGCACTTCGGGGGAGGAGGAAACGTCTGTCATGGTGAAAATTCGGGGGACTCGGCCCGGCGTGGCTAAGCGCCGCCGCGCATGGCTGGCATCATAGCCACCATGACGTCGAATTGGACTTTTTGGGCGAATGCCCGCCAGCGCTGGGCCCTGTTGGTCAGCACCCTGCAGCAGTGGCCCTGGGCGCAGACCTACCAGACGCTGCGCCAGCGTTTTCGTGAAGACCGCCTGGGCGTGACCGCCGGCAGCCTGACCTTCACCACCACCATCGCGCTGGTGCCGTTGTTCACCGTGATGCTGGCCTTGTTCAGCGCCTTTCCCGTGTTCGCACGTTTTCGCAAGGTGCTGGAGCAGCAGGTCATCCAGGGGCTGGTGCCTGATGCCATCGCCAAGCCTGTGCTGTTGTCATTGACCAAGTTCGCGGGCAAGGCCAGCCAGTTGGGCGGCATGGGCCTGATCGCGCTGGGGCTCACGGCCATGGCCTTGATGCTGACCATCGACCACACGCTCAATGGCATCTGGCGTGTGCGTGCGGTGCGGCCTATTGCGCAGCGGGTGCTGGTCTACTGGGCGGCGTTGACGCTGGGCCCGCTGGTGGTGGGGGCCAGCCTGTCCATCACGTCTTACTTCCTTTCGGCGTCGCGGGGGCTTGTGGACGAGTTGCCTGGCGGCGTCGGGCTGATGCTTAGCCTGATCGTGTTCGCCTTGCAGACGGCCGGGTTCGCCGCACTCTACCGCTTTGTGCCCAATACCTTCGTGAGGTGGGAGCACGCCTGGGGCGGTGCCGCGTTCGCGTCCATCGGGCTGGAGTTGGGCCAAAAGGGCCTGGCCTTGTATCTGTCCAAGGTGCCTGCATATTCCACCATCTATGGCGCGTTTGCTGCCGTGCCGATCTTCCTGGTGTGGATCTACCTGAGCTGGCTGATCGTGCTGATGGGGGCGGTGGTGACCGCCTACACGCCCAGCCTGCTGTCTCAGGTCAAGCGCTGGCCTGACTCGCCGGGGCATCGCTTCGCACTGGTGCTGGCCATCCTCAAGGCCCTGTCCAGCGTGCAGAACGAGGCGGCCAGGGGGTTGACCAGTGAGCAACTGGCGCACCGCTTGCGCACCGACCCGCTGCAGATCGAGCCCTTGCTGGAGCTGTTGCAGGGCATGGACTGGATCGGTTTGCTCACCGAGCCGGAGTCGGACAACGGCGGGCGTTTCATTTTGCTGTGCGACCCGCAGACCACCCTGATTGCGCCCTTGGTGGGTGAGGTCCTGCTGCGTCCCGACGCTTTCACCGGAGGGTTCTGGAGCAAGGCTCGGCTCGATGAGATGCGTCTGGCCGATGCGCTGGCTTGATTGGTCAAAGCAGTCCTCAGGGTGAACCCCTTGCCCGCATGCATTCTGATGGTGCGCCTGGATGCGAATCAGGTGATTTCGCATCTGTTTTTGAGCCCGTTTGCTTCATTTACCTCTTGGCGATGGCGCGCTGAACGGGCTATATTGAAGTTTGCTCACCCCGCATTTTTGTGCAACCCCGATCGAGGAGACAGACCATGAAAGTCAGCGATATCCTGCGAGTCAAAGGCAGCACCCTTTTCACCGTGTTGCCCGAGCAGCCCCTTGCCGAAGCCGCCAACACCATGGCCGAGCACGACATTGGCTCGCTGGTGGTGATGGAGCACGGCGATCTGGTGGGCATGCTGACTTTCCGTGAAGTGATTCAAGGGGCTGTGCGCAACGGGGGTACTTTCGGGACGCTGGGCGTGCGCTCGGTGATGGACGATCACCCACTGACCTGCACCCCCGAAACCGAGATCGACGAGGTGCGCCGCATGATGCTTAGCCGCCACGCGCGCTACATGCCCGTGCTCACGCAAAAAACCCTGATGGGCGTGATCTCTTTCTATGACGTGGCCAAGGCCGTGGTGGATGGGCAGGACTTTGAAAACCGCATGCTCAAGGCCTACATCCGTGACTGGCCGGTCGAAGAAGACGCCGAGCGGGAGCGCCCCGCGCTACTCTGATTTGTCGCCGCTTCGTGCAAGGTGCAACGCCCGGTTCAGCCGGGCGTTTTGCATGGGCGTGGCCTGGGCAGGGTTGATGGGGGACAATACTGGTTTTCCAGTTTTGACTTTCTGATTGGCGCTATGGCTGGCAGCACCCTTGGTCTCTTGTTCACCGTCACGAACTTTGGCGAATCGCATGGCCCGGCCATCGGCTGTGTGATCGATGGTTGCCCACCGGGCATGGCCTTGTCCGAGGCCGACATCCAGCCCGACCTGGACCGCCGCCGGCCAGGCACCTCGCGCCACGTGACACAGCGCAACGAGCCCGATGCCGTCGAGATCCTCAGCGGCGTCTACGAGGGCAAGACCACGGGCACGCCCATCGCGCTGCTGATCCGCAATACCGACCAGCGCAGCAAGGACTACGGCAACATCCTGCAGACCTTCCGCCCGGGGCATGCCGACTACACCTACTGGCACAAGTACGGCATCCGCGACCCACGTGGTGGTGGCAGGTCATCGGCCCGCATGACGGCGCCCATGGTGGCGGCCGGGGCCGTGGCCAAGAAGTGGCTGCGTGAGCAATTCGGCACCGAGATCCGTGGTCACATGACGCAGCTGGGCGCCGTGCCCGTGGCCTTCGAGGGCTGGGAGCACGTGCACCAGAACCCCTTCTTCGCCGCCAATGTCAGCCAGATCCGGGCGCTGGAAGACTATATGGACGAGCTGCGCAAGGATGGCGACTCCTGCGGTGCGCGCTTGACGGTGGAAGCCTCCAATGTACCGGTGGGCCTGGGCGACCCCTTGTTTGACAAGCTGGATGCCGACATCGCCTACGTGATGATGGGCATCAACGCGGTCAAAGGCGTCGAGATTGGCGCCGGTTTTGACAGTGTGACCCAGCGCGGCACCGAGCATGGCGATGAACTGCTGCCCAGCGGTTTTGGCACCAACCATTCAGGCGGTGTGCTGGGTGGGATTTCGACCGGGCAGGACCTGCGTGTGTCGATGGCCATCAAGCCGACCAGCTCGATCAGGTCGCCTAAACAATCGATCGACCTGGCAGGCCAGCCGGCCACGGTGGAGACCTTCGGGCGCCATGACCCTTGTGTGGGCATCCGCGCCACGCCGATTGCCGAGGCCATGCTGGCCCTGGTGCTGATCGACCATGCTTTGCGCCATCGTGCGCAGTGCGGCGATGTGGTGGTGGACACGCCCAAGATCCCGGCGCACCGGGCCTGATCAGTTCAGCTCTGAGGCCGCCTCGGGGCGCTCGATCAGTTCGATCTTGTAGCCGTCCGGGTCTGTGATGAAGGCGATGACGGTGGTGCCGCCCTTGATGGGGCCGGCTTCGCGCGTGATGGCGCCACCCAGGCTGGCGGCTTTGTCCCGCACGGCGGCGCAGGTGCCCGCGACGTCAGGCAGGCCGATGGCGATGTGGCCGTAGGCCGTCCCCAGCTCGTAGCTGCTGACGCCGTAGTTGTAGGTCAGCTCGATCTCGGCGTGCTCGGGGTTGCGCCCGTAGCCTAGAAACGCCAGCGTGTACTGCTGCTCGGGCCGGTCGGTGGTGCGCAGCAGGGTCATGCCCAGCACCTGCGTATAAAAGTCGATCGAGCGCTGGAGGTTGCCAACGCGCAGCATGGTGTGCAGCAGTCGCATGGTGGATGTGTTCTGTGATGAAGACATCGGAGTCTGCCAGGGTTGGCGACCAAACGCCTGGCAAACGGCATCAACTCCATTCACGCTACAAGCGCATCACTTGAATTGCGGCAGCAGCACGCTGTCGATGATCCACACGGTGCCGTTGGTGGTTTTCACGCCTTTGCAGGTCGCCACAGACTGGTTCACCGAAGCGCCATCGGCGTCAAAACCCACGTAGAGAGTCTGGCCTTGCAAGGTCTTGACCTGCATGGGAATCAGGTTGCGGCGTGGGTCGATGGTGCCGGATGCAACGTGGTAGGTCAGCACGCTGGTCAGCAAGTCTGGGTTGCCCCCCAGCAGATCCAGCAGCGGTGCGGGTACCTTGCCAAAGGCCCCATTGGTGGGGGCAAATACGGTGAGCGGCCCTTTTCCCGACAAGGGGCCAACCAGGTTGGCGGCTTGAACCAGGCTGACAAGGGTGCTCAGCTCAGGCGTCGCTACGGCGGCGTCGACGATGGTGCCCGGAAAGGTCGTCAATGGCGCGTTGCGGCACTGCGCATAGGCGTGCAAGGAAAAGCTGGCGGCTGAAGCGTTGGATGCGGCTGTGCCCGCGAGCAAGAGGGCACAGCAACCGAGGACTGCTGTGAGTGTTTTGTTGCGCACAGCACGAAACCCGTTAGGTGCAATGGAGGAGTCAGAACGCATGAAAGTTCTCCGGCTGGTGGATGGTGCTTGGTTGTGACTGATTGGTATTAATAATTACCAATAGATATTTATTCTGCACTAGTGGGTTCATGTTGTGGATAAATCCACAGGTTTTGCGGGGATTTGCAGGCCAGCCACAAAGCTGGCGCGAGAGCTTGGAGCTGGGCCCCTGAGCCTTACGGCTGCAACTCGGTAGCCTGGGGCGATGAATACAGCGCAACAGGCAGCCAGCCGCGAACGCTGTTGATCAGCGCGAGGCCTTGTGCGTTGGCAAGATCGGCCAGGGTGATCGTGGCCTCTTGCAGCAAGCCATTGGCGAGCAGTGACTCGCGCATCACGCCAGGCAGCAGGCCGCAGCGCAGGCGTGGCGTGAGCCATTGCCCTTCTATCATCACCGCCAGATTGCCGATGGTGAACTCGGTCAACTCGCCCTGCGCGTTGTAGAGCAGGGTATCGAAGCAGCCTGCAGGGGGCTTGAACGCTTCATAGGCCGCGCGCCGGGTGGTCTTGTGGCGGATGAAGTCGTCCGCGTTGGGTATGGGCTGGGTGGCCAGGCCAACCTGCAGCGGGGCGTCGGTGGTGTCGGCTGTGGGGGTGTTTCGGGCGATGCTGCCAGGGCCTGCCAAGGGGCTGCTCTGAACCTGCACCTGGCCATCGACACCCAGCAGCAGCCTGATCTTGTGCACGCCCTGAGGTTGGGCCTGTACAGCCTCGTCCAGCGCACGGTTGACATGCGCGGCGGTGTGCGCGTCCCAGGTCCAGCCGAAATGGCGCGCGCTGTTTGACAGGCGTTGCAAGTGCAGGTCGCGACGCAGGATCTCGCCCTGGTCCAACCTGAGAGATTCAAGCAGGTGGAAGGGCTCATCTGCGCGCTTGAGGAAGGCCTGCTTGGCCTGCCATTCCGCTGCTTCGCCCGTGCTGGATGCGTCCAGCGTGATGCCGCTGCCGATGCCGCAGTGGGCCGACCATGGTGCGGGCGGCGGCGGGGTGTGCACGCACACGGTCCGGATGGGCACATTGAAGGTTACCCGGCCGCCAGGCGCCATCAGGCCCACGGCGCCACAGTAGACGCCGCGCGGGCTGCGCTCCAGCGTGGCGATGTGGTGCATGGCCTGGCGCTTGGGTGCGCCTGTCACCGAGCCACAGGGGAACAGGGCTTGAAAGGCTTCGCTCAGCTTGAGGCCTGCGCGGCTGCGCGCGGTGATGGTCGAGGTCATCTGCCAGACGGTGGGCAAGGCCTGCACGTCAAACAAGGAAGGCACTTTCACGCTGCCGACCTCGGCCACACGCGACAGGTCGTTGCGCAGCAGGTCGACGATCATCAGGTTCTCGGCGCGCTCTTTCGGGCTGCTTTGCAGGTGCGCAGCAAAGGCCTGGTCTGAGGCGGCATCCAGCCCGCGTGCGGCGGTGCCCTTCATGGGGCGGGTGGTGAGGGTGTCGCCATCCCAGTCGAAAAACAATTCGGGCGACACGCTCAGGATGGCACCCGGCGCACGGCATGCGGCGCGCGCATCGAGCATCAGGCCATAGCCTTGTGGCTGGCTGCGGCGCAAGGCCATGAAGTAGGACCACAGCGAGGTGGGCGCGCCATCGTAGGCGCTGTGCATCTGCGTGGTCAGGTTGATCTGGTAGACCTCGCCGGCGCGGATCAAGTCATGGATTTGCGCCACGCGTTGCTGGGCCTGCGGGGGCGGCATATCGGCTTGCCAGTGGCCACAGGACCAGGCCGATGCGGTATCTGTGACGTCGCTGCCATCCCAGGCGTGGGCCTGATCGAACACCGCCCACACGGCATAGGGCTGACCCGGCGGCAGGGCCTTGACCGGCAGGTGTGGGTTCAGCCCGGGGGCGGCCTCGTATGCCACCCAACCGACACACCATTGGCCTTGCCTGGCCAGGTCATGGGCAGCGTCGAGCAAGCCTGCGACCTGGCTGGGGTCGTGTGCCACCAGCCAGCGCAAGGGCTGATCGAAGCGCCAGCGCTGGCGTGGCGCATCGGGGCCTTCATGACCGGGGAAGTCGAGCAGGGCGGTAGGCAGCCCAGGGGCCTGGTCAAGCACGGCGCGCAGGCGTCAGGGCGCTGTAGAGCACCACGATGCCAGCCAGGGCGAACAGGGCCAGGCTCCAGAACTCGAAGGGCACGCCCAGGATGCTGGCCGCGGCGTCGGCACAGGAGGCGCGAACCTCGAAGGCTTCGGGCCAGCGCGTGTCCAGG
>Ga0209066_10003959_pt1 | contig 16453 bp, 10 predicted proteins | sample All_14_2_FD_187198 | JGI IMG/M metagenome (GOLD analysis project Ga0209066, IMG submission 187198) | Freshwater microbial communities in response to fracking from Pennsylvania, USA - Allegheny Zone_MetaG_DW_15 (SPAdes) (version 2) ...
CTCCGCATCGCCCTTGCGCGGGAGAGTTCCGTGACGGCCAGTCACGGGCGCCGAAGGAGCAACACCTCTCCGTCAACCTCTCAGGCCCCCAGGACCGCGCGCGGCCACGATGCCTCTGGAAAGTGGTGCTGCGTGCGCCCGCCCATGGGGAAAGGCCCGGTGGCCGAATCTCTCAGGCGCCCCGACAGAGGGAGAGGGACGTGGCTGTGTGCGCCCTCGACCAGGGGAGATCTCGTGTCTGTTGACCATTCCGGCTTTGTCGGCCGCCATATCGGACCCGACGCCGATGCCATCGCCACCATGCTGGGCGTCATCGGTGTGGGCTCGCTCGATGAGTTGGCCGAGAAGGCGTTGCCGGCGGGCATCCTCGACGCGGTGGACGGCAACGGTCTGGCGCCCGGGCTGGAACACCTGCCGCCGGCCGCGTCCGAGGAGGAGGCGCTCGCCGAACTGCGCGCGCTGGCCGACTCCAACACCGTCGCCGTCTCGATGATCGGCCAGGGCTACTTCGACACGCTGACCCCGCCGGTGCTCAAGCGCAACATCCTGGAGAACCCCGCCTGGTACACCGCCTACACGCCGTACCAGCCCGAGATCAGCCAGGGCCGGCTCGAGGCGCTGCTGAACTTCCAGACCATGGTCGCCGACCTGACCGGCCTCGATGTGGCGAACGCGTCGATGCTCGACGAGGGCACCGCCGCCGCCGAGGCGATGACGCTGATGCATCGCGCGGTCAAGGGCCCGTCGAACCGTCTGGTGGTCGATGCCGACGTGTACGCCCAGACCGCGGCGGTGATCGCCACCCGCGCCGAGCCACTCGGCATCGAGATCGTGACCGCCGACCTGCGTGACGGCCTGCCCGACGGCGACGTCTTCGGCGTCATCGTCCAGCTGCCCGGCGCGAGCGGACGCATCGACGACTGGTCGGATCTGATCGCCGCCGCCCATGAGCGTGGCGCGCTGGTCGCGGTCGGGGCCGACCTGCTGGCCGCCACCCTGATCACCCCGCCCGGTGACCTCGGCGCCGACGTCGCCTTCGGCACCACCCAACGTTTTGGTGTGCCCATGGGATTCGGCGGCCCGCACGCCGGCTACCTGGCGGTGCACACCAAGCACGCCCGCCAGCTGCCGGGGCGGCTGGTCGGGGTCTCGCTCGACGCCGACGGCACCCCGGCCTACCGGCTGAGCTTGCAGACCCGCGAACAGCACATCCGCCGGGACAAGGCGACCAGCAACATCTGCACCGCGCAGGTGCTGTTGGCCGTGATGGCCGCCATGTACGCCAGCTACCACGGCGGGGCCGGATTGACGGCGATCGCCCGCCGGGTGCACGAACAAGCCGCGAAGATCGGTGCGGCCCTGGGTGATTCGCTGGTGCACCAGACGTTCTTCGACACTGTGCTGGCGCACGTCCCCGGCCGCGCGGATGAGGTCGTGGCGGCCGCCAAATCCGCCGGTATCAACCTGTGGCGCGTGGACGCCGACCACGTGTCGGTGGCCTGTGACGAGGCCACCACCGACGCGCATGTCGCGGCCGTGCTGGAGGCGTTCGCGGTGACGCCCGCGCAGCCCTCGGGCACCGATATCGCCACCCGGACATCGGAATTCCTGACCCACCCGGCGTTTCGCCAGTACCGCACCGAAACCTCGATGATGCGTTACCTACGATCGCTGGCCGACAAGGACATCGCGCTGGACCGCAGCATGATCCCGCTGGGTTCGTGCACGATGAAGCTCAACGCCGCCGCCGAGATGGAGCCGATCACCTGGCCGGAATTCGCCGCGCAGCATCCGTTCGCCCCGGCATCGGACAACCCGGGCCTGCGCCGGCTGATCGCCGACCTGCAGGACTGGCTGACCGGGATCACCGGCTACGACGAGATCTCGTTGCAGCCCAATGCCGGCTCGCAGGGGGAGTACGCCGGGCTGCTCGCCATCCAGGCTTACCACCGTGCCAACGGCCAGACCGAACGTGACGTCTGCCTGATCCCGTCCAGTGCGCACGGCACCAACGCCGCCTCGGCCGCGCTGGTCGGGATGCGGGTGGTGGTGGTGAAATGCCGGGCCAATGGTGACGTCGACCTCGACGACCTGCGCGCGAAGGTGTCCGAGCACGCCGAGCGTCTGGCCGCGCTGATGATCACCTACCCGTCCACGCACGGGGTGTACGAGCACGACGTCGCCGATATCTGTGCCGCGGTGCACGATGCGGGCGGTCAGGTCTACGTCGACGGAGCCAACCTCAACGCGCTGGTCGGGCTGGCCCGTCCGGGTCGCTTCGGCGGCGACGTCAGCCACCTCAACCTGCACAAGACGTTCTGCATCCCGCACGGCGGCGGCGGCCCCGGCGTCGGACCGGTCGCGGTGCGCAGCCACCTGGCGCCGTACCTGCCCGGCCATCCGCTGGCCGACGAACTCGGCGACCGCTACACCGTCTCGGCGGCCCCGTACGGGTCGGCGTCCATCCTGCCGATCACCTGGACCTACATCCGGATGATGGGCGGGGCCGGATTGCGGGCGGCGTCACTGACCGCGATCGCCTCGGCGAACTATGTGGCCCGCCGCCTCGACGAGTACTTCCCGGTGCTCTACACCGGTGAGAACGGCATGGTCGCCCACGAGTGCATCCTGGATCTCAACGGCATCACCAAGGCCACCGGAGTCACCGTGGACGACGTGGCGAAGCGGTTGGCTGACTTCGGTTTCCACGCGCCGACCATGAGCTTCCCGGTGGCCGGCACGCTGATGGTGGAGCCCACCGAGAGTGAGAGCCTGGCCGAGGTCGACGCGTTCTGCGACGCGATGATCGCTATCAAGGCCGAGATCGACAAGGTCGGCACGGGGGAATGGCCGGTCGATGACAATCCGCTGCGCGGCGCCCCGCACACCGCGGACTCGCTGCTGGTCGAGAAGTGGGAGCGTCCGTACACCCGCGAGCAGGCCGCCTACCCACTGGGCAAGGGGTTCCGGCCAAAGGTGTGGCCGCCGGTGCGCCGGATCGACGCCGCCTACGGCGACCGCAACCTGGTGTGTTCCTGCCCGCCGGTGGAGGCATTCGCTTAACCTGACTCCGTGTTGCCTGCAGCTGTCCAGGAGTGGCGCGCCGGTGGACGCTTCCTGACCACCTCGGCCGGTTCGGTCTTCGTCCGGTCCGCGCCCGGCACCGGACCCACGGTGCTTCTGCTGCACGGGTTTCCGTCGAGCTCCTTCGACTACCGCGCGGTGGTCAACGCGCTCGGCGGGCGGCCGTGGGTGACCATGGATTTCCTGGGCTTCGGTTTGTCGGACAAGCCCCGTCCGCACACATACAGCCTGCTGGAGCAGGCCGATCTGGTGCAGGAGGTGTTGGCGCAGACCACCACCGGGCCGGTGTCGATGGTCGCCCACGACATGGGCACCTCGGTGGCCACCGAGCTGCTGGCCCGGGATGTCGACGGGCAACTGCCCTTCGATCTGCGTTCGGCCGTGCTGACCAACGGCAGTGTGATCCTGGAGCGGGCCAGTCTGCGCCCCTCGCAGAAGGTGTTGCGCGGACCGCTGGGGCCGGTGCTGTCCCGGCTGACCGGACGGGCCGGATTCGTGCGTGGCTTCTCCAGACTGTTCGGTGACGCACACCCGCTGAGCCCCGACGAGGCGCAGGCGCAGTGGGCCCTTCTGTCGCACAACGACGGGCACCGCATCATGCACCTGTTGTGCGCCTACCTCGACGAGCGGGTGCGTTATGCCCCGCGCTGGCACGGGGCGATCAGCGCGTGGCAGAAGCCACTGGGTTTCCTGTGGGGACTGCAGGACCCGGTGGCCACGGTCAACGTCCTGGCCGGACTGCGTGAACTGCGCCCGGCGGCCCCGGTCGTCGAGTTACCCGGTGTCGGGCACTACCCGCAGGTGGAGGTGCCGGAGTTGTTCGGCAGGGAGGCGCTCGGACTGCTCGCGCTGTGAGCTGCGCCGCACGCCCGGCGCGCTGCCGAGGGCGAGTCCGGCTGCGGGGTAGCTTGGGCCCCATGGACCGGCTGTGGCAGCGCATCTTCGGTCGCCCGGCGACGGTGCCGGTGCTGCGGTTCGATCCCGGTCGGCAGCGGTGGAACACCGAGCGTGGCAACCGTACTCGATGCGACGCCGAGCGGCTGGCGCTCAGCACATACAACATCTGGTTCAACGAGGAGCACGCCGATCAGCGTCACCGCGCGATCGCCGACCTGTTGGCCCGGGAAGCGCTGGACATCATGGTCTTTCAAGAGGTCACCCCCGCCGCCCGCGCGGTGTTCCTCCAGCAGCCCTGGATCCGGGAACACTACCGCAGTGCCGCGGTCGTCGGCGGGCGCCGCGGCAATTACGGCATGCTGTTGCTGTCCCGCATCCCCGTCGACCGCGTCAGCTACACCCGGCTGCCGACCCGGCTGTCGCGCGGATACCTGACCGCGCAGCTCACCGTCAACGGCGAGCGGCTGATCGTGGTCGGCGTCCACCTCGAAAGCGGAAAGGCCTCCGCTCCGCTGCGTGCCCGCCAACTCGGGCTGATCTGCGGGTCCGTGCGGAACGCCGAGAACGCGGTGGTGCTGGGTGATTTCAACCTTCGTGACGGGGAGAACGGCATTCTGCCTGCCGACTATCGGGACGTCTGGCCGATGCTGCGCCCCGGCGAGCCGGGATACACCGAGGACACCACGATCAACCACATGCGGTTCGACATGAAGGACAAGCACCGCCACGTCCGGTTCGACCGGGTGCTGACCAAGGGGGACAGCTGGTTTGCGGAATCGGTCGACCTGTTGGGGCGCGAGCCGATCTCCCCGGCACTGCCGCGGGTGTTCCCCTCCGATCACTTCGGGGTGCGGTGCGTGCTGCGCCGGAGTTGACGGGTTCAGCCCAGGAACGCGGCGACCGCATCGGCGAGACCGGGATCGTTCGCGCCGGGCACATTGCGGTACTCGCCGCCGCTGGCCCGCGCCACCTCTTCCCACGTCGACCGGTCCGGATCGTCGCCCACGTCGATGACATTCACCGCCACCGGGCGTTCGGGGTCCGCCGCACCCTGGACGTAGGAGATCAGTCCCGGGCCGTCCAGACTGCGGTCGGTGTGCGGACCGGATGTGATCACCAGCACCGAATTCGGTTCGCCGGCCCGGAAGTTGGTCAATGCCTCGGCATAGACGAGTCGCAGCGTGGTGAAGGACACCGCGCCGCTGGCTGATCCGCCCTGGGATTGCAGGCTCGAACCCAGCGCCGCCGACCGCGGGGTGCCGCCGACATCGTCACCGAGCGGACCGGTGGTGATCGCCGAGCGACCGGCCACTCCGTCGAAGGTCCACAATCCCACCGCCGCTGTGGGGGGCAGTTGCTGCAGTCGATCGTCGAGTGCGCTGGCGACATCGGTCAGCCCGGGTGTCGCCTGGCCGAGCATCACGGTGACGGTGCCGCCTCGGGCCGGTGTGGCCAGCCGAGTGGCCAACGCGGCGCGCGACGCCGGATCGCCGAACGACAGCGGCTGCGCGAGCGCTGGGAAATCGGTGACCGGACTGCTCGGCGGTGCGACACCCTCGACGCGGAAGCCGGCCTTGGCAAGCTCGGCGAGTTGTTCGGGTTTTCGCATGAAGCGGTCGAACTCGCTTGCCGCGGTGAGCTGTTCCTTGGACAGCCAGTCACCGCTGAGCAGCACTGCGGGGAAATCGGCGACAGCGGTCGGACCCGACGGGATCCAGGCGCTGAGGACATTGGCGGCGTCGGCGACATCCGCACCCCGCTCGAACAGCTTCTGCTCGGTGGTGGCGACCGCGTGTACGGGTGCCGTCGCCGGGTCGGAGGCGTTGACGAGGGCATCCAGTGCCGTCGAGGCCGCGGTATCGGCCAACTCGGGTTGCCCGGCCAGCAGCCGTTGTGCGGCACCCGCGCCGGCAGAGCCCGGCGACCCGGCGGGCGCCGACGCGGCGGCCACCGCCTCGGCGGCCAGATAGGCGGCGTCGCTGTTACCGGTGAGCGGCAGCGACAATTTGAGTGCGCCCCAGCCCGGCAGGTTGAGCCCGTCCAGTGCGGCCGGATCGCTCTGCAGTCCGGGCAGGCTGGACCAGTTCTGCTGGGCCAGTGCCGCTTTGAGCTCGGGGCGGACGGCGAGCACGACCGGCGAGCTCACCAGCGGGCGGCTGTCGATGACGGTCTTGCCGCCGCTGGCGGTTTCCAGCCGCGCCGAGGAGATCGAACTCGCCGGGATCCACAGTGCGGGGCGCTCGCCGAGATCGCCGGGCCACGCCTGGCCGAAACCGTCGATCACCGCGGTGGAGTCCGCGGCCTTGACCGCGACCTGCACGCAGCGGTCACCCACCGGATCCGCGGTCTTGCTGTACTGCTCGGCCAGGGTGCCGACCTGATCGGCGATGGCGGGATCGGCGATGACCGCGACCGTCACCTCGCCCTCGACGCAGCGATCGGCGGAGGCTTGGCTGCGGTTGGACAGGGCGTCGCCGAAGAAGCGCCACAGAATGACGGCGCCGACCACCACGACGACGGTGATCAACGCACCGATGACGACCGGGCTGACCTTGCGCCGGCCCGGAGTCACCGCACGGTGACTGCCCGTCCATTCACCGCTGTCGTAGGCGCGCTGGCGACCGGTGACCGAGAACGCCTGGGTGGGCTGATCCTCGTCGGCGACCGCGGGGAATCCGCGCGGTGCCGGTGCGGGCTCGTCATAGCCGGCACCGGTGTCGTAGCCGGAGTCGCTGTCGTATCCGGAGTCGTCGTCGTAGCGGTAATCGTCGGGACCGTATTCGCCTGCGTCCGCACCGAAGTCACCGAAACCGGAGCCGCTCCCGGCGGCGTCTGACCCGTAACCGGCGTCCGGCCCCTGGGAGGTCCGGTCGCCGGTGTCGTCGGGGTCGGGAATGCTGTGCCTGCCCATCCCTACCCTCTTAGCTCGTCGTGTCGAATGCCCCGCCGAAGTCTAGTCACTGGCTCGCGGCACGCGCCTTGAACTCGCGGCGGCGGCGGTGCAGGATCGGCTCGGTGTAGCCGCTGGGCTGCTGGGTCCCGGCCAGGATCAGCTCCTGAGCCGCCTGGAACGCGATGCTGGCCTCCGGGTCGGGGGCCATCGGCAGATAGTCGGGATCTCCGGCGTTCTGCTCGTCGACGACCGCGGCCATCCGGCGCAGGCTGGCCTTGACGTCCCCTTCGGTGATCACACCGTGGCGCAGCCAGTTGGCCAGTAGCTGGCTGGAGATGCGCAGCGTGGCACGGTCTTCCATCAGCGCGACGTTGTGGATGTCGGGCACCTTGGAGCAGCCGACGCCGGCGTCGACCCAGCGCACCACGTAGCCCAGGATGGACTGGCAGTTGTTGTCCACCTCTTCGTGGATCTCATCGGGTGACCAGGCCAGCTCGCCGGCCAGCGGGATGGTCAGCAGCTCGTCGATGGTGGCGCGCTTCTTCCCGGCCAGTTCCTTCTGCACCGCGGCGACGTCGACCTGGTGGTAGTGCATGGCGTGCAGGGTGGCCGCAGTCGGGGAGGGCACCCACGCCGTGGTGGCGCCGGCGCGGGGCTGGCCGATCTTCTGCTCGACCATATCGGCCATCAGATCGGTCATCGCCCACATGCCCTTGCCGATCTGCGCGCGCCCGGACAGGCCGGTGGCCAGACCGACATCGACGTTGTTGTCCTCGTAGGCCTTGATCCACGGCTGCGATTTCATCGCGCCCTTGCGGATCATCGGGCCGGCCTCCATCGAGGTGTGGATCTCGTCGCCGGTGCGGTCCAGGAAACCGGTGTTGATGAACACCACCCGATCGGCGGCGGCCTTGATGGCGGCCTTCAGGTTCAGCGTGGTGCGGCGCTCCTCGTCCATGATGCCGACCTTCAGGGTGCCCTGGGGCAGGCCGAGAACATCCTCGACGCGGCTGAACAGCTCACAGGTGAACGCGACCTCGTCGGGGCCGTGCATCTTGGGCTTCACGATGTACACCGAGCCGGTGCGGCTGTTGCGGTACGGCCCGTTCTGGTCGCCCTCGGACAGTCCGTGCATCGCGATCAGACCGGTGAACAGCGCGTCCTGGATGCCTTCGGGAACTTCCGCGCCGTCCGCACCGTCGGCGTCGAAGACGATCGCGTCATTGGTCATCAGGTGCCCGACGTTGCGCACGAACAGCAGGCTGCGTCCGGGCAGGGTGAGCTCACCCTCGCCGTCCGGGCGGGTGAAGACACGGTCGGGGTTGAGCACCCGGGTGAACGACTTGCCGCCCTTGCTGACCTCTTCGGAGAGATCGCCGCGGTTGAGTCCCAGCCAGTTGCGGTATCCGAGCACCTTGTCTTCGGCGTCCACGGCGGCCACCGAGTCCTCGAAGTCCATGATGGTGGTGATCGCGGACTCCAGCACCACATCCTTGATGCCGGCCTTGTCGCCGGCGCCGATCGGGGAGTCCGGGTCGATGAGGATCTCGATGTGCAGGCCGTTGTGCTCCAGCAGCACCGACCAGGACGGGGAGCCGAGTTCACCGGTGTAGCCGACAAAGGCGCTCGGGTCGGCGAGGGCGGGCGAGAGCTGTCCGTCCTCGATCGTCAGGCCGTCGATATCGGCCCACGAGCCCGACGCCAGCGGCACCGCCTCGTCGAGGAACGTGCGGGCGTAGGCGATGACCTTGTCGCCGCGGACCGTGTTATAGGAGGAGCCTGCCTCGGCGCCACCCTCGTCGGAGATGACGTCGGTGCCGTACAGCGCGTCGTACAGCGACCCCCATCGGGCGTTGGCCGCATTCAGGGCGAACCGGGCATTGAGGATCGGCACCACCAGCTGCGGGCCGGCGGTGCTGGTGATCTCGGTATCGACCCCGGAGGTGGTGACGGTGAAATCGTCCGGTTCCGGAGTCAGGTAGCCGATATCGGTGAGGAACTGCTTGTACTCGGCCGCGTCGAACGGGCCGATGACCCGGGCCCGGTGCCACTTGTCGATCTGGGCCTGCAGGTCATCGCGGCGCGCCAGCAGATCCTGGTTCTGCGGGGTGAGGTCGGCGACGACCTTGTCGACACCGGACCAGAAGGTATCGGGGTCCAGGCCGGTGCCGGGCAACGCTTCGGCCGTGATGAAGTCATGCAGAACCTTGGCAACCCGCAGGTTGCCCACCGTCACGCGCTCGGTCATGTTTCCTCCCTTAGCAGTCGGACTAGTTTACCCGCCGGTAACTGCCGGCGACCCCGCGGTGGACCTGGTGAGCAGCAGCTCACACCGGCGAGCCAGTTCTGCGCGCAACGGCGCGGCCCGTTCGGTGATGCCCTGCTGGGCCTTGACGTACTCGGCGCGCCCGGCCGCGGTCTCGATGGTAATCGGCGCAAATCCGTAGTCGGTCAGGTCGTATGGGCTGGCACGCATATCGATGGCACGGGCGTCGGCGGCCAGGTCCAGACAGTCCATCACCAGTTCCGAGGGCACCAACGGACCCAGTTTGTAGGCCCATTTGTACAAGTCCATCGCCGCGTGAATGCACCCCGGCTGCTCGGTCGCCAGCTGGGTGTCGCGGCGCAACTGCTCACCGTTGAGCTCGGCGGCGGCCGGGGTGAAGAACCTGAACGCGTCGAAATGGCTGCACCGCAACGGCATCGCATCGACGACTGCATCGGTGCCCGGCGCCCCGAGTCGCAGCGGCACCTGACCGTGGCGCACCTCGGGGGACCGGTAGACCATCGCCCACTCGTGCAGCCCGAAACAGTTGAAGCGTGGCGCCCGGTCGGCCGTGGCCGACAGCAGCTCCGCGATGAAGGACACGGTGGGGCGCCGCGACGCCAGTGCGGTGTCGGTCACCGTCGCCGCGCCGTCGACACGGTCATAACCGGGGCGGGTGGCGAAGCGTCCGGCCGCCGGCCCGTCCAGATAGATCCCGAAGCCCGGGTGCCAGCGCCGCAACTGGCGGGGACGCAGGCTGTAGTAGGTGAACAGGAAATCCCACACCGGGTGCGGTTCGCCCCGTTGCGCGCGGTGCTGGTGCGGTGCGGTGAACCGGTGCACCCGCTGCTGGTGCGCGGCCTCGCGGGCCAGCCAGTCCGCTTCGGGCAGGACCGTGGCCATCAGACCCGGTGCGTCCCGTCGCGCACGGTGCCCACCAGGTCCTCCACCAGGTCCTCCAGCGTGACCATCGCGGTGTTCCGACCGCCATCGGTCACCAGAGCGAGGTGACTCTTGTTGCGGCGCAACCGAGTCAACGCGTCCGGCAGCGGCAGCGTCGACGGCATCTGGATCAGCGGGCGCACCATCGCGGAGTCGAGCTGGGTGCGCTCCTCGCTGAGTACCGGCAGCACATCCTTGATGTGCAGATAGCCCAGGTAGCTGCCGTCGGCATTGGTGACGGGGAACCGGGAATACCCGGTCTCCGAGAGCGCCTGCTCGACGGCGGCGATGGTGGGGCCCGACCCCGGCGCGGCGACCGGCACCGCGCGGATACGGTCCAGTGGGATGGCCAGGTCCGCCACGCAGCGGTCGCGGATCTGCAGCGCGCGGGTCAACCGGGTGTGCTCCTCGCGGTCGAGCAGCCCCTCGGACAGCGATTCGGCGATCATGTCCGACAGCTCGACGGTGGAGACCGTGACGTCGAGTTCGTCCTTGGGTTCCACCCGCAGCGCCCGCAGCGTGGTGTTGGCGGCCCAGTTATAGAACGCAATCAGCGGGCGTGCCGCGCGGATGTAGATCAGGTACGGCGGCACCAGCAGCATCGCGGTGGCCTCCGGGCCGGCGATGGCGATGTTCTTGGGCACCATCTCGCCCAGCAGCACGTGCAGGGTCACCACGACCGCCAGCGCCACGATGAACGACACGGTGTGCAGGACGGCGTCCCCGACCCCGAGCAGTGCGAACGGTTTCTCCAGCAGGTGGGCGACCGCGGGTTCGCCGACCCGGCCCAGCAGGATCGAGCAGATGGTGATGCCCAGCTGCGCACCGGCCAGCATCAGCGACAGGTTCTCCGCCGCTCGCATCACCGTGACGGCACGCTTTTTGCCCTGTTCGGCCAGTGCTTCCAGGCGGTCGCGCCGCGCCGAGATCAGGGCGAACTCCGCGCCGACGAAGAACGCGTTGGCGGCCAGCAGCAGCACGGTCAGCGCGACCGCGAACAAGTCACCGCCCATCGGGACCCTCGAATTTGTTGCGGCCCTCGGTCTTGACCAGTTCCAGCAGGTCGATGCGACGGCCGTCCATCTTCAGGATGCGGGCCTGCCAGTACACCGGTTCATCGCCGGACTGGTCGGGGTCGAACTCGGTCAGCTCCACGGTTTCGCCGACCTCGGGGATGTGCCCGAGCTTCTCCAGCACGAGCCCCCCGATCGTCTCGTAGTCGCCCTCGGGTGCGCGGAACGGCGTCTCGGAATCCACCTCGTCGATCCGGAGCAGCCCGGAGACCTCCCAGCCGGCCCGGCTCTGCACCACATCGGGGGTGGCGTCGTCGTGTTCGTCGCGTACGTCGCCGACGATCTCCTCGATGAGGTCCTCGAAGGTGACCATGCCTGCCGTGCCCCCGTACTCGTCGACCACCATGGCGGTTTGGATGCCGTTGCCGCGGATCTGGGTCATCACGGCGTCCCCGTCGAGGGATGCGGGCACGGTGGGCACCGGAACCGCCAACCGGGACAGCGGGGTGCTGCCCCGGCGTTGCGGCGGCACCTCGAAGACCTGCTTGACGTGCACCATGCCGACGGTCTGATCCAGGTCACCGTCGACGATGGGAAATCGCGAGTAGCCGGTGCGGATCGCGGCGGACAGCAGGTCGGCAACGGTGTCCTCGAGTTCCAGCGATTCGATCTTCGACCGCGGGGTCATCAGCTCCTCGGCGGAACGGTCGCCGAACTGCAGGGAGCGGTCGACGAGCACGGCGGTGTCGGCGTCCAGCGCGCCACGGCGGGCCGAGGTGCGCACCAGCGACACCAGTTCCTGCGGCGATCGCGCCGAGCGCAATTCCTCGGCCGGCTCGATGCCCATCCGGCGCAGGATCCAGTTGGCGGTGCCGTTGGTGGCCTTGATGACCGGGGTGAACAGCTTGGCGAAATACCACTGCGGCGCGGCGGCGAACCGGGCGGTGGGCAGCGGCTTGGCGACCGCGAGGTTCTTGGGGACCAGCTCGCCGAAGATCATCGACACCGAGGTGGCGATCAGCAGTGCCAGCACCAACGCGATCGGGCTCACCCAGTCGGCCGGGAGGCGCAGCGCGGTCAGCGGCGCGTAGAGCAGGCGGGCCACCACCGGTTCGGCCAGGTACCCGGTGGCCAGGGTGGTGATGGATATGCCCAGCTGGGCACCGGATAGCTGAAAACTCAAGGTGCGGTGCGCCTTGAGGACGAACTGGTCGCGTCGCCCCCCGGTGCGGGCGTTGGCCTCGACGATGCTGCGTTCCAGAGCCGTCAAGGCGAACTCGGCCGCCACGAACAGCGCGGTTCCGGCCGTCAGCAAGACGAACGCCAGCAGGCTGAGAAGCGTCATGGTGAGGTTCATCGGATGCTCACCGGAGGTCTGCCGGGCCTGCTGCCCGGCCGGCTACTGGACGGCTCGGCGTCGGCGGGGTCGTGCGGGGCCGGTGTGCCGAGCGGAATCCCCGCGCCCACTTGAGAACCGTGGGCTTCCACGGGTGCCTGTGGCACGGAGTCCCTCTCTGGTCTGTGTCGACGAAATCCGGTCCATGGTAACCGCCCGCGGCGGGCGGGCGGAATCACCAACCGGTCGGCAGTGGATGCCCCTCGGCGAACCCGGCGGCCGACTGCACGCCGAGCACCACCTTGTCGTGCAGTTCGGGCAGCGTCGCGGCCCCGACGTAGGTGCAGGTGCTGCGCACCCCGGAGGTGATGTGGTCGAGCAGATCCTCGACACCGCCGCGCGCCGCGTCCAGCGCCATCCGGGAGCTGGAGATGCCCTCCTCGAACAGACCCTTGCGCGCCCGGTCGAACGCGCTGTCGGCGGCGGTGCGGGCGGCCACCGCGCGTTTGGAGGCCATTCCGTAGCTCTCCTTGAACGGCTGGCCGTCGCGGTCACGCAGCAGGTCGCCGGGGGACTCGTAGGTGCCGGCAAACCAGGAGCCGATCATCACGTTCGCCGCGCCGGCGGCCAGCGCCAGTGCCACATCGCGCGGATGCCGCACCCCGCCGTCGGCCCACACATGTCCACCGAGTTCTCTTGCCGCAGCCGCGCATTCGACAACGGCGGAGAACTGCGGGCGGCCGACCCCGGTCATCATGCGGGTGGTGCACATCGCACCGGGACCGACGCCCACCTTCACGATCGACGCGCCCGCCCCGATCAGATCCCGGGTGCCCTCGGCGGACACCACGTTGCCCGCCGCGATCGGCAGGCCGAGATCGAGCGAGGCGACCGCGGCGATGGCGTCCAGCATCTTGGCCTGATGGCCGTGCGCGGTGTCGATGACGAGCAGATCCGCGCCGGCCTCGGCGAGGCCGCGTGCCTTGGCACCGACATCGCCGTTGATACCGACCGCGGCCGCGATCCGCAGCCGTCCCCTGGCGTCCACGGCGGGGGTGTAGATGCCGGCGCGGATGGCGCCGGTCCGGGTCAGTACCCCGGCAAGTTCGCCCTTGCCGTCGGTGAGCACCGCGATGTCGACCGGGGCATGCTCGAGCAGGTCGAAGACCTTGCGTGGGTCGGTGCCGACCGGTGCGGTGATGAAATCACTGATGGCGACGTCGCGGACCCGGGCGAAGCGGTCCACGCCGACGCAGGACGCCTCGGTGACCACGCCGATCGGGCGACCCTCGAACACCACCACCGCCGCACCGTGCGCGCGCTTGTGGATCAGCGCGGTGGCGTCGGACACCGAGTCGTCGGGGCCCAGGATCACCGGTGTGTCGACGACGAGGTCGCGGCTCTTGACGAAGTCGACGGTGTGCGCCACCACCGACAGCGGCAGGTCCTGGGGTAGCACCACGATGCCGCCGCGGCGCGCCACCGTCTCGGCCATCCGCCGTCCGGCGACCGCGGTCATGTTCGCCACCACCACCGGGATGGTGGTCCCCGACCCGTCGACGGTCGACAGATCAACGTCGAACCGCGACGCCACCTCGGAGCGCCCGGGCACGACGAAGACGTCGTTGTAGGTCAGGTCGTAGGGCGGGGTGTGGCCGTTGAGAAACTGCACACCCGTGAGTCTAGTGGGCTCCGAACATCCCGCGAGCAGACGCAAATGGCCGCATTCTGGCCCGTATTGGCGGCCATTTGCGTCTGCTCGCGGGGGAAAGCTAGGCCTGCACCTCGCTGCGGTCACCGCTCCACAGGGTGTGGAAGCGCTTGTCGCGGTCGGTGTCGATGCGGCCATAGGTGTGTGCGCCGAAGAAGTCGCGCAAGCCCTGGGTGAGTGCGGCCGGCAGCCGCTCGGTGCGCAGCCCGTCGTAGTAGGACAGCGCGGAGCTGAAGCCGGGAATCGGGATGCCCAGCGCGGTGGCCGTGACCACGACCCGGCGCCAGCTGTCGATGGCGGCCTCGATGGCGTCGCGGAAGTACGGGTCGACGATCAGGGTGGGCAGATCGGCGTTGTTGTCGAAAGCGTCGGTGATCCGGTTGAGGAACTTGGCCCGGATGATGCAACCGCCGCGCCAGATGCGCGCCATATCGCCCGGGGTGATGTCCCAGTTGTACTCGGCACTGCCGGCCTGGATCTGGTTGAAACCCTGGGCGTAGGCGATGATCTTCGAGGCGTACAGCGCCTGACGGATGTCCTCGGTGAATTGCGCTGCATCGCTGGGCTTTTCGCCGAGGCTGCCGGAGGCCAGGCCGGTGGTGGCGGTGCGCTGGGCGACCGAGCCGGACAGGGCGCGGGCGAACACCGCCTCGGCGATGCCGGTGACGGGCACGCCCAGATCGAGAGCGGACTTGACCGTCCAGCGGCCGGTGCCCTTCTGCTCGGCCTCGTCGAGGATCAGGTCGACCAGCGGCTTGCCGGTCTTGGCGTCGACCTGCTTGAGCACCTCGGCGGTGATCTCGACCAGGTAGCTGTCCAGATCGCCTTTGTTCCACTCGGTGAAGACATCGGCGATCTCGCCGGCCGCCAGACCGAGGCCGTCGCGCAACAGCTGGTAGGCCTCGCCGATGAGCTGCATATCGGAGTACTCGATGCCGTTGTGCACCATCTTCACGAAGTGCCCGGCACCGTCGGGTCCGATGTGGGTACAACACGGCACGCCGTCGACGTGCGCGGAGATCTCCTCTAGCAGCGGTCCGAGGGAGACGTAGGACTCGGCGGGGCCGCCCGGCATGATCGACGGGCCGTTGAGCGCGCCCTCCTCGCCGCCGGAGATGCCGGCGCCGACGAAGTGCAGCCCACGTTCGCGGATGGCCTTCTCGCGGCGGATGGTGTCGGTATAGAGCGCGTTGCCGCCGTCGATGATGATGTCGCCTTCCTCCATCGCATCGGCGAGCTCGTTGATGACGGCGTCGGTCGGGTCGCCGGCCTTGACCATGATCAGCACGCGGCGCGGCTTCTCCAGTGCGTCGAGAAACTCGGCGATGGTCTCGGTGCGCACGAAGTTGCCCTCGGTCCCGTGCTCGGCCAGCAGTGCGTCGGTCTTGGCGATCGAGCGGTTGTGCAGCGCAACGGTGTAACCGTGGCGGGCAAAGTTCCGCGCGATGTTGGATCCCATGACCGCGAGGCCGGTGACCCCGATCTGTGCCTTGCCGGTGTTGCCCGAACTGGTCATGCGGCAGCCTTTCGTGTCGTCTACGTCGTCGATGGGTGAATCGCCGCCGGCTCTGGGTTTATGCCCTAGTGACTGAACAGGCGGTGCAGCTCGGTGAGCCAGGGAAGTGCCAGCGCCACCGTGGGGATGATCAGGATCGCGGCGGCGGCGGTGTACGCCGCCGCTGCCAGGGCAAGACTATTGCCCTCGCCGCAGAGACGCTGCACGCGGACCACCGTGGTCGGTCCGCCGGCCGCCAGTGCGCCGGACGGGGTGCGTCCACCGGCGCAGGCCACCAGCGCGCGGGCCAGGGGAGTGGGCCCGGCGACCCGGACCGCGGCGTCGTCGGCGAGCAGTTCGATGAGCAGTCGGACCGCGTCGAGGGCGTTGCCGCTGCGCACGAAGCGCGGGAACGCGGCATGGACCGCGGTGAACATCTCCAGCACCAGATCGTGGCGGGCACGCAGGTGGGCCCGCTCGTGGCTGAGGATGGCGTCGATCTCGGATTCCGACAGCGTGGTGAGCGCACCCTCGCTGACGACCACGCGGCTGCGCACGCCGGGCAGGCAGTAGGCCATCGGCTGGGCGACGCCCAGCACGCGCAGCCCGCTGGGCCGGCGCACGAGATTGCGTACTTCGTCGCGGGACATCCCGACCAGGTCGACCACCATGCGGTGATGGGCGCGACGGCGCCGGGTGGCAACGGCGACCTGCAGCACCGCGATGATCAGCCGCGCGCCGATCATCAGGGTGAGCGCAAAGACCACCACGTACAGCGCCCACAGCGGCCAGCCGAGGACGGCGATCTCGCTGGTC
>Ga0209066_10003961_pt1 | contig 16452 bp, 14 predicted proteins | sample All_14_2_FD_187198 | JGI IMG/M metagenome (GOLD analysis project Ga0209066, IMG submission 187198) | Freshwater microbial communities in response to fracking from Pennsylvania, USA - Allegheny Zone_MetaG_DW_15 (SPAdes) (version 2) ...
AGACAAGTTCGGCATCGACTGGGACCGGGCCCGGGCGATCTATGCCAAGGCGGCCGGTCTGCCGGGCATTGAGCCTGCGTCGATTGCCATGCATATCGGCTCGCAGCTGACCGATCTGGAACCCTTCCGCGCGGCCTTCCTGCGCATGAAGGAGCTGGCCCGCAGCCTTATCGCCGATGGCATCGCGCTGAAGCGGCTGGATGTCGGCGGCGGGCTAGGCGTTGTCTATCGGCCCGATCAGGCCGAACCGCCCAGCATGGCTGATTATGCCCGCATGCTGCGCGAAACCCTGGGCGATATGGGCCTGCCGCTGATGCTGGAACCGGGCCGGGTGCTGGTCGCCAATGCCGGCGTGCTGCTGGCCCGCGTGGTCTATGTCAAGGACGGCACGGCCAGGCGCTTCGTCATTCTGGACGCGGCGATGAACGATCTGATCCGTCCGGCCCTGTATGATGGCTGGCATTGGCTGCGGCCCCTGGCCGAAGCGGCGCCCGGCGCAGCCGTGGAACCCGCCGATGTGGTCGGGCCGATCTGTGAATCCGGTGACCGCTTCGCCGCCGGCCGCCCCCTGCCGCCATTGGCCGCAGGCGATCTGGTGGCCTTCCACAGCGCGGGCGCGTATGGTTCGGTGATGGCATCGACCTATAATGCGCGGCCTTTGGTGCCGGAAGTTCTGGTCAGTGGCCGCGACTGGGCGGTGATCCGCCCGCGCCAGAGTTACGAAGAATTGATGGGTGCCGACCGCTTCGCCCCCTGGCAGGAGGGCAGCATGGCCGGTACGGTTCTGAAAGAGGCAAGAGGAGGATAGGTTATGGCCGAGCTGCGGCGGGGCTGGTCGGGGGGTGTTCCGGAATGGAAGATCGCGCTGTCCGGTTGGTTGCTGCGGCTGGAGGCCTGGACCGCGCGGCTGTGGCCTGCCTTTCTGTGGCTGGGTTTCGGCCTGGCGCTTGCCTTCTGGGATATTCCGTCCGTCCTGCCCGTCTGGCTGCATCTGGCGCTGTTGCTTGGCTTTGCCGGCGGTCTGGTTTTCCTGCTGATCCGTGCCTTCCGCCACCCTGTCGCCATCGGCCGGGTCGAGGCTGTCCGCCGCCTGGAAGCGGTGAACGGGCTGCAGCATCGCCCGCTATCGACGCTGGAAGACCAGCCGGCCGATGCCAGCGCCCTGGACCGGGAATTATGGGCCATCCATCGCGCCCGGGTCCTGAAGGCCTTGGCCGGTATCGGGATTGGCGCGCCCGCGCCGGTGCTGCCGCTGCGCGACCGCTTCGCGCTGCGCCATCTGGCGCTGGTGGCCCTGGTCGGCGGCGCCGTCGCTGCCGGGCCGGAGCTGGGCGAACGCCTGTCGGCCGCCCTGTCGCCGAAGCTGTTCGCCGCCACCCCGCGTGAGGCGGCCAGGCTCGATGCCTGGATCACCCCGCCCGCCTATACGGGCCAGGCGCCCGTCTTCCTGACCGGCCAGCCGGCAGCCGGGCCGGACGGTCAGACCGATCTTGCCCAGCGCAACGATCTTGTTTCGGTGCCGGAAGGATCGCTGCTGACCGCCCAGATCAGCGGCGGGGAGGGGGAGGCCCTGGTGCGGGGACTGGCACCGGATGCCGCCTTTGAAAGCTTCGGGGAAGGCGCGATGCGCCTGGAAGCCACGCTGACGCAGGATGTGACTTTGGGCCTGTCGCGCGGGGATGATGCGCTGGGCGACTGGCGCATCGCCGTGATCCCCGACAATCCGCCGGAAATCCAGCTGGGGCAGGACCCGAAGGCGACGCCGCAATTCGCGCTGGAAATCGCCTATGTCGCCCAGGATGATTATGGCCTGACCGCGGTTGGTGCGCGCATCCGCCGCGTCGATCCGCCAGCGGGCGCCGACCCCGATGTGGGCATCGATCTGCCGCTGATCCTGCGCGGGGCGAGCCCGAAACAGTCGAAAATGACCGGTTATCATGATCTGTCCAGCCATCCCTGGGCGGGGCTGGAGGTTGAACTCACCCTGTTCGCCCGCGATGCGGCAGGGCAGGAGGGGACCAGCCAGCCGCATCGCCTGACCCTGCCGGAACGCCCGTTCAACCATCCGGTGGCGCGCGCCATCATCGCCCAGCGCAAGCTGCTTGCATCCGATCCGGAAGGCCAGTCCGGCCCCGTGTCCGAGGCGCTGCGGGGCATTGCGCGCGATGGTGATGCCTATGACAACGACACCACCACCTATCTGTCCCTGTCGCTGGCGGCGCGGCGCACCCGCGCGGCCGTCGGCGCCGACGAGTTCGAGCCGATCTACAAGCTGTTATGGGATACCGCCCTGGCGCTGGAAGATGGCGGGCTGTCCCTGGCCCAGGCCAAGCTGCGCGATGCCCAGCGCGAGCTGGCCGAGGCGATCGCCCGCGATGCCCCGCGCGAGGAGCTGGAACGCCTGATGGATCAGGTGGAAGAGGCGATGCGCGAGCTGATGCAGGCGATGCAGGAACAGATGCAGCGCGAGCTTCAGGCCATGCAGGAACGCGGCGAACAGCCGCCGGAATTCGATCCCAACACCATGCAGATGCTCGACATGCAGGATCTGCAATCCATGATGGACCGCATCCGCGAGATGATGGAGGCGGGCCTGATGGAAGAGGCGCAGCAGATGCTCTCCCAGCTGCAGCAGATGATGGAGAACATGCAGGCCGGCAAGATGGCCCAGATGTCCAACCAGGCCATGGAAGGCATGGAAGCGATGGACACGCTGCAGGAAACCATCCGCGCCCAGCAGGAATTGATGGATCGCGCCTTCGAGCAGGCCCAGCGCGAGATGGGCCTGAACCAGCCCCAGACCTCTCCCGGCAATCCGCAATCCATCCGCGAGCTTTTGGAACAGCTGATGCGCGAACGCCAGGAGCAGGAGCGGCAGGCCCAGCAGGACCAACAAAATCAGCAGGGTCAGCCTGGACAACAGGGCCAGCCGGGTCAGCCGGGTGACCAGCAGGGCCGCAGCGGTCAGCCACGTCCCGGCCAGCAGGGCCGGGGCGGGGAAGGGCCGGGCCAGCAGGCGCGCGGCAACAGCCCCGAACAGGTCTTGCAGGAAGCCCTGCGCCGCAGGCTTGGCGATATCATGCAGCGCTTTGGCGAGATCACGGGCGAGGTGCCGCGCGAATTCGGCCGGGCGGAACGCGCGATGCGCGAAGCAGCCGATGCCCTGGCACGCGGCGCACCCGGCGATTCCGTCGATCCGCAGGGCCGCGCCATCGAGGAGTTGCAGAACGCCGCCCGTCAGGCTGCCCAGCAGATGATGCAGCAGATGGGCATGGGGCCGACGGGTTTCGGGCCGGTGCGCATGCAGGAACGCCTGGGTGGCACCGATCCGCGCCGCCAGGACCCGTTCGGCCGCGATCCGGGCCAGGCGCAGCGCGGGCTGAACCAATCCGACATCGCCATTCCCGAGGGGCAGGATCTGCAACGCTCCCGCGAGATTCGCGACGAGCTGCGTCGGCGTTCCGGCGAGCGCCAGCGCCCGGATTATGAGCTCGACTATATCGACCGGCTGCTGGAGCAGTTCCAGTAGCCTGCGGCCGGCTCGGCAACCCCCTCAGCCCCCGGAACGGGGCAGAGGGGGGTACCCAGCATAGGCGCCGCCGCGGATCAGCCCTGTGCCGGCCCGCTGCCGCGCAGCCAGATCGCGTCCTTCAGGCCCGCGACGAATTCCTGATGCGCGGCCAGCTCTTCCGCGCTGGCGGCATGTGCCCGTGGCGCACGCGCCGGCCGTTCCCGGATCAGGGAGGAGGAGGCCGTGCCCGCGCCCCCGGAAGCCGGACCGCCGGCCAGATCGAAGCCCGGCTCGCGCCCGCCGATCAGCTCCAGATACACCTCCGCCAGCAATTCGGCATCCAGCAGGGCGCCGTGCAGCACGCGGTTGGAATTGTCGATCTCGAACCGGCGGCAAAGCGCATCCAGCGATACCTGCGAGCCGGGGAATTTCCGGCGCGCCATGGTGACGGTATCGACCGCGCGATCCATCTTCAGCAGGGGGCGGCCCGACCATTTCAACTCCGCATTCAGGAATTTCATGTCGAAGCCGGCATTGTGGATGATCAGCGGCGCATCGCCGATGAAATCCAGGAAATCCTCGACCAGATCGGCGAAAAGCGGCTTGGACGACAGAAACTCCTCCGACAGGCCATGCACCGCGAAGGCTTCCGTCGGCATATCGCGTTCGGGGTTGATATAGACATGGTAGTGCCGGCCGGTCGCGACATGATGCATCAGCTCCACACAGCCGATTTCCACCACCCGATGGCCCTGGTTCGGGTCCAGGCCGGTGGTTTCGGTATCCAGAACGATTTCGCGCATCAGGTGGATGTCCTTGGCTTGCTGTCGTAGCGGGGCAGGGGTCCCGGCGGCCAGCGCCGCTTGCGGCCCGGCCGGACAGGCTTCAGTCTGACGATGCTTCGCAGCGCTTGCAAGACCAGGCGCTTGCCCGCCCCCGACGGGATGACGACATCAGCCAATCTGGCTTTCTCACGATCCGGCAATTGCCGCGCCCGGATACCGGCCAGCTTGGCGCGCGTCATGCCGGGCCGGCGCAGCACACGGGCTTCCTGCACCCGCGCCGGCACGCTCAGCGTTACGGTCAGATCGCAGGCTTTGTCCATACCGACTTCAAATAACAGCGGAATGTCGAGCGCTACCAGCGCCGCGCCCGCCCTGGCCCAGCGCCGCAGGAAGCGGTCGCGGGACTGGATCACCAACGGATGCAGGATGGCTTCCAGCCGCTTCAACGCCGATGGATCGGCAAAGACGATGGCGCCCAGCCTGCCGCGATCCAGCACCCCGTCGGGGGATATCACCTCGGGAAAGGCAGCCCGGATGGCCGGGATCGCCTTGCCGCCCTTGGCTGTCAGCGCATGCACGGTGGCGTCGGCATCATGGACCGGCACGCCCAACCGGCGCAGCTGGGCGGCGGCACTGCTTTTGCCCGAGGCGATCGAACCGGTAAGCCCCAGGATCAGCATGGTCTGCTACGCCGCCGCCAGCACATGGGCGCGCAGCGCGTCATCCACCACCGGCATCAGCCCGAACCAGGCTTCAAAGGCAGGGGCGCCCTGGTGCAACAGCATGCCCAGCCCGTCGACGATGGCCAGCCCCCGCGCCCTGGCGGCGGCCAGCAAGGGCGTTTCCAGCGGCGCATAGACGATGTCATTGACCAGGGCATGATCCGGCAGATCGTCGAGGCGAAGATCGAGTGCCGGCTTGCCGGTCATGCCCAGGCTGGTGGTATTGACCAGCAAGGCCGCACCGGCCAGCGCGCTTTCGCGTTCTGCCCAGGCTATCGCGCGCACAGGCCGGCCGAATTCATCGGCCAGTGCTTCGGCCCGTTCCTGGGTGCGATTGGTCAGCAGGATGTCGGGAACCCCGGCATCGATCAGCGCCACCAGCACGGCGCGCGCCGCCCCGCCGGCGCCCAGCACCACGGCCGGGCCGGTATCCGGCAGCCAGCGCCCATCGGCCTTCAGATTGGCCAGAAAGCCCGGGCTGTCGGTATTGCGGCCTTCCAGGCTGCCATCGGCATTGACCACGACCGTGTTCACCGCCCCGATCCGCCGCGCCACCGCGTCCAGCCGATCGACCACGGCCAGTGCCTTTTCCTTATGCGGAATGGTCAGGTTGCAGCCAGCCAGACCCAGCACCGGCAGGGCGCGCAGCGCCTGTTCCAGATCATCCGGGCGCACGGGCAGGGGGATATAGGCCCCATCCACCCCATGCTTCTCCAGCCAATAGCCATGCAGCCGGGGGGATTTCGAATGGCCGACCGGCCAGCCCATGATGCCGGCGACCTTCGCCTTGCCCGTGATCATGCCGCTCATCCCGCAATGGTCCCCCTCAGACGCAGGAAATCAAGCAGGGGCAACAGGGGCAGACCCAGTATGGTGAAATGATCCCCATCCACCCGGCTGAACAGCTGGGCGCCCGGCCCCTCCAATCGATAGCAGCCGACGGAATGCAGCAGCGCATCGCCTTCGCGTGCGCAATACCAGTCCAGGAATTCCGGCGACAGGCTGCGCATGGTCAGTTTCGCGACCGCATTGTGATGCCAGATGCGCGAGCCATTGAAGGCGACGCAGATCGCGGCATGCAGAAGATGCGTCTTGCCGGACAGGGCCTGCAGATGGGCGCGCGCATGATCCAGATCGGCCGGCTTGTCGAACATCACCCCATTGCAGTCCAGCGTCTGGTCACAGCCGATCACCAGCGTTCCAGGATATTTGTTGCTGATCCGCTGGGCTTTCATCTCCGCCAGGGTTTCCGCCAGCTCCGCCGCGCTGGCCCCGGCCGCACGCAGGGATTCCTTGACCATCTCCTCGTCAATTGCCGGAGAGACGGCTTCGAACTCCAGCCCAGCCGCGGTCAACAGGACCCGGCGGGTGGTGCTCTGCGATGCCAGGATCAGCGGTTCAGGCTTCTGGGACATGGCGGCGGTTCAGATAGGTCATGATGGTGGTGGCCGTTTCCTCGATCGAGCGGCGGGTGACATCGATCACCACCCAGCCCTTGTCATTGCACAGGCGCCGGCAGGAAGTCACCTCGGCCCGGACCGTTTCGAGATCGACATAATCCGTATCATCGGATTCCGCCATCATGCGCAGCCGGTTGCGGCGGATCTGCACCAGCCGTTCCGGATCCTTGGTCAGGCCCACCACCATCGGCCCGGTCTTCGAGTCCAGACTGAGCAGGCTGTCGGGCACGGCCACCCCCGGCACGAAGGGGACATTGGCGGCCTTGACGCCGCGATTGGCGAGATAGAGGCAGGTCGGGGATTTCGAGGTGCGCGACACGCCGATCAGCACCACATCCGCCTCGCCCAGATTCCAGGTCGCCTGCCCGTCATCATGGGCCAGGGCAAACTGCATGGCATCGATGCGCCCGAAATACTCGGCATCCAGAACATGCTGGCGGCCGGGCTGGCCCTTGGCCTTGACGCCGAAGAAGCGCGACAGCGAGCCGATCACCGGGTCGAGCACCGGGATACAGGGGATTTTGCGCAGCGCGCATTCCCGCTTCATGGAGCTTGCCAGGTCCGGATCGACCAGGGTGTAGAGAATGACGCCCGGCGCCTCGGCCAGGGAATCCAGGATCTTGACCAGCTGGGCCTTGGTACGGATCAGGGGCCAGCTATGTTCGGCTACATCCACCCCTTCGAACTGGGCCATGCAGGCGCGATAGATGGAATGCACGGTCTCGCCGGTGGAATCCGACACCAGATGCAGGTTGATCCTCATACCCGTTCCATCCTTACGGCCATCCCCATCACCCGAAACCCGCCTGTGCATAACGTCACAGCCGGGGGCAGGGCCGCGATGGATCGGCACTTTTGCATACAGACCAAAGAATTGCTCCTGGGCTTTGCCCTGTCGGGATAACAGAGGTGGACCGGTTGCGACAATCGGGAAAACAGCCTGTAGGAAGCCTGTCATCCCCGTTTTCCACAGGCCCGGTCTGATCAGGCCCAGGCTGGATTGCGTCGGACTTCACTGCCAACCATCCCCAGCCCTGAGAATGGGGGTCGCAATTTTGTGGATATCCTGGGGACCAGGAATAATCCCCAGCTTTCCCCCCTCCTACCACTGCATCAACCCTCCTTTATCTATAACAATATAAGATGTTAGGAAGAGCGGTGGAGAACGAGGACAGATCCAGATGGCACTGAAACCGACCGTGATAGAGGCCAAGCCCTTCCTGCAGGCCCTGGTAGGGAAGGAACGCCCAACCAGCCCGCCGGTTTGGCTGATGCGGCAGGCCGGGCGATATCTGCCGGAATATCGGGAGGTCAGAGCCCAGGCGGGAAGCTTCCTGGAGCTGTGTTACAATCCCGAATTGGCTGCTGAGGTGACCTTGCAGCCGATCCGCCGCTACGGCTTCGATGCCGCCATCCTGTTCTCCGACATTCTGGTGGTGCCCGATGCGCTGGGCCAGCTCGTCACCTTTCAGGAGGGGGAGGGGCCGAAGCTGCAACGGCTGGAAAAGCCCGGCGACATCTCCAAACTGTCGCAGTCCTGGATGGAGCAGCGGCTGCAGCCGGTCTATGAAACCGTGGAAATCCTGGCGCGGACCCTGCCGCCCGATGTGGCGCTGATCGGTTTTGCCGGGGCGCCCTGGACGGTCGCGACCTATATGATCGAAGGCGGCAGTTCGCGTGATTTCCACCGGGTCAAGCTGTGGGCCATGCGCGATCCGGACAGTTTTCAGGATCTGATCGACCTGTTGGTATCCTCCACCGCCGATTACCTGATCGAACAGGTGGCACGTGGGGCCGAAACGCTGCAGCTGTTCGATTCCTGGGCCGGCATCCATTCCGAGGCGGAATTCCGCCGCTGGGTGATCGCCCCGGCCAAGGCCATCGTGGAGCGTATCCGCGCCAAGCATCGGGATATCCCGATCATCGGCTTTCCGCGCGGCGGCGGGCTGCTGCTGGAGGCCTATGCGGCGGAGACGGGGATCACCGCCATCGGGCTGGACACCACGGTTCCGCCGGGCTGGGCCGCCAAGGTGTTGCAGCCGAAACTGCCGGTGCAGGGCAATCTTGACCCGCTGGCGCTGATCGCCGGCGGCGATGTGCTGGACCGGGCCACCGACGAGGTTCTGGGCGCGCTCGGCCATGGGCGCTTCATCTTCAATCTGGGCCATGGCATCGACAAATCCACCCCGCCGGACCATGTGGAACGGCTGGTTGATCGTATCCGCGATTTCAGGGGCTAGACGGATTTGAACGCCATCCCAACCAGGCCGCAGGATCATCCGGCCCTTCCGCCGGAACGCATCGGCGTGCTCTTGATCAATCTGGGCACACCCGACGGCACCGATTACTGGTCGATGCGGCGTTATCTGTCGGAATTCCTGTCCGACACCCGCGTGATCGAAGCGCCGCGCTGGCTGTGGCAGCCGATCCTGCAAGGCATCGTGCTGACCGTGCGCCCGTCGAAAAGCGGGGCCGCCTATCGCTCGATCTGGCGGGAGGAGAGCAATGAATCCCCGCTGCGCTATTTTACCCGCGAGCAAGGGGAGAAGCTGGCGGAACGCGCGAAAGCCCTGTTCGGGGACAGGGTGTTGGTGGATTGGGCCATGCGTTATGGCAACCCGTCCATTGCTTCGAAGCTGGAAGCGCTGACCCGGGCCGGCTGCCGACGCATTCTGTTGATGGCGCTGTATCCGCAATATGCCGCCAGCACGACGGCCACGGCCTATGACAAGGCCTTCGACGCGGTGAAATCCATGCGCTGGCAGCCTGCTTTGCGCACTTTGCCGCCCTATCATGACGACCCGGCCTATATCGAGGCGCTGGCGGTTTCCGTCGAAGCGCAGCTGGCCGCCCTGCCGTTTCAGCCGGAACATGTGCTGGCCTCCTTCCACGGCCTGCCGAAGGAATATCTGGAAAAGGGCGATCCCTATCACTGCCATTGCATCAAGACCGCCCGGCTTCTGAAGGAAAGACTGGGCTGGCCGGACGGCCGGCTGATTGTCACCTTCCAGTCGCGCTTCGGGCCAAAGGAATGGCTGCAGCCCTATACCGACAAGACGGTGGAACGGCTGGCCGCCGAGGGTGTGAAGCGTATCGCCATTCTCTCGCCGGGCTTCAGCGTGGATTGCATCGAAACGCTGGAGGAGATCGCCGAGCAGGCCAGGGAAAGCTTCCTGCATGGGGGGGGTGGGCAGGACTTCGCCTATCTGCCCTGCCTGAACGCCTCCCAGCCGGGTATGGAGCTGCTGGAGCAGCTGATGCGCCGCGAGCTGAAGGGCTGGGCCGATGTATGAATGGGTCAAGGCGCTGCATGTGATTTCGGTCATCGCCTGGATGGCGGGGCTGTTCTACCTGCCGCGCCTGTTCGTCTATCACTGCCAGGTAGAAGTCGGATCGCCGCAGTCCGAGCTGTTCAAGGTGATGGAACGACGTCTGCTGCGCGCCATCATGAACCCGGCCATGATTGCAACCTGGATTTTCGGCCTGTGGACGGCCTGGCTGATCGACGCCTGGATGGAACCCTGGTTCCATGTCAAATTCGCGCTGGTGCTGGTGATGAGCGGGGCGCATCACGCCCTTGCACGGCGGCGCACGGAATTTGCCGAGGATCGCAATACAAGGCCCGAGCGCTATTACCGCATCGTCAACGAGGTGCCGACCCTGTTGATGATCGCCATCGTCATCCTGGTGATCGTCAAGCCGTTCTGATCGGCGTCGGGATTAATCGCGCCACCCTTTGGATTGAAGGGCGGAGATTACTTCTTTGTGGATGGTTTCAATATCGACCATAAATGAAAAGGCGAATTGAAGTTTGCCGCTGGTAAGTGTCTCAACCACTCTGTCTTTAGTGGTCATGTATACGCTGTGGCCGTCTGTCAATATATAGCCGTTTGGCGACACATCTTCCGATATAGAGGACAGCTCAGTTTCCCAGATTTTCATACTTTCTCGGAGCTTTTTTACCTCTATTCCTGTACTCAACATCCGCCGATAAGTGCTCAGAACAAGCAAATCCGCGAAAATATACTTTCGCGCGAGCCCGCGTCCTTTTGGACGGCGTTTGTTGCCGGATGAAACCACTAATCCAGATCGGTTAAGGTACTCCACCATGTAGACCGACAGGCCGCTAATGGCTGCAGCCTGTCGTGTCGAAAAGTGGTCAATTTTGTCTCTAATTTTCGAGTTCATAACTGTACTATAAATTCAACTCATTGTTAGAACAAGAAAAACAGAAACTAAATAAAATCAACAGGTTAGAAAGCGCCCGGTCTTGCCGAGGATCCCCCACATATAGTACTATTAGGCAGTTGATATACCTAATCTGGTAGAGTCTAGCGAATGGAGGCTTGAATGGTCGCGTATTTCACCCTGGCCGGTGGTGATGGCCGAAAATACATTGTGATGCTGAATCCAGAGCCGAACACCCTTCCGCACACCGGTTGCGTAGTGATTGAAACGGTGGTCAATGGCTCATATGTTCGGTGCTGCGACGCCTACCCTCTCAGCGATGCATCTAGCTATCGCGATCCCTACATGCCTGATCTACGGAAACAAAACCCGGCAAGGATAAAAGGCGTTCTGCTTACGGGTCCCAACCTAAAGAATGCGGAAGATGCTCTAATCAACGTCGCTTGTCGTTTGGCACGATGCGGAAGCAGGGACGTTTTTCCGATCCAATCAAGTATCGCGAACGACAACTGAGCACCATTCAGACAACCCACGAAACCTGCCCCACAGAAATCCCCCTCCTCAAAGCCCTGCTTTGCACTTATATCGCGGTCGGCCGGCGGGGCCGGGTCATGCGACAGGCGGGGAGAAATCGGGCGATGGGTGCGTTTCGGCAAAGCTTGCGGCAGTTTCTGGAAGGCGCGTTTTTCCAGCGTTTCATCATGACCGTGATCATTATCAACGGCATCACACTGGGGCTGGAAACCAGCCCGACGGTGCTGGGCTGGATCGGGCCGGTGCTGCATGGCTTCGACATGGTCGCGCTGACGATCTATGTGATTGAAATCGCAGCCAAGCTGTTTGCCTATGGGGTGCGCGGCTTCGTGCGCAATCCCTGGAACATCTTCGATTTCATCATCGTGGCCATCACGCTGGTTCCGAACCAGCAGGGCCTGGCCGTGCTGCGGGCGCTGCGCATTCTGCGCGCGCTGCGGCTGATTTCCATCGTGCCGTCGATGCGCACCGTGGTGCTGGCCCTGCTGCGCGCGATTCCGGGCATGGGATCGGTTACCGCGCTGCTGCTGCTGGTGTTCTACATCTTCTCCGTCATGGCGACGAAGCTGTTCGCCGAAGCCTTCCCTGACTGGTTCGGCACGATCGGCGCGTCCTTCTATACCCTGTTCCAGGTGATGACGCTGGAATCCTGGTCAATGGGCATCGTTCGGCCAGTGATGGATGTTTTCCCGTTAGCTTGGCTGTTCTTTGTTCCCTTCATCCTGATTACCACCTTCGCGGTGCTGAACCTGTTCATCGCCATCGTGGTGAACGCGATGACGGAAGCCGCCGAGCCGGAGGTGGACAAGCTGGATGAGGAACATCTGGCCGTGATGGCCGAGCTGAAGGCCCTGCGGGCGGAGATCGCGGCACTTAGGGCGGAGCAGGCGCAGCGCTGAGCAGGGCGCGCAGCCCTGCCCCCACCCGGTCCATCAGTTCCGGCCAATCGCCGGGGCTGGTCTGCCGGTAGAGCGTCATGGTCGGATACCACGGGCTGTCCTGCCGGCTGAGCTGCCAGCGCCAGTCGGGCGCAAAGGGCAGCAGCACCCAGACCGGCCGGCCCAGCGCGCCGGCCAGATGGGCTACCGAGGTATCCACCGTGATGATGAGGTCGAGATCCTGCATCAGCGCTGCGGTATCGGCGAAATCCTTGACCCGGGCGCCCAGATCGGTGACCAGCGCTTCCAGGCCCAATGTCGCGATATCGCTTTGGCGCGGCCCGACCTGCAGGGAGAACAGCTCCATCCCCGGCAGTTCCAGCAGCGGCAGAAAGCCCGCCAATCCCAGCGAACGGTTGCGGTCATTCTTATGCGTCGGCCGCCCGGCCCAGGTAATGCCGACATGCAGCGCCCCCGGATGGCGGCGCAGCCTGGGCGCGGCCGGTGGCGTCAGATAGGGCGCCAGCCCCAGGAAATGCTGGCTGCCCAGCAAGGCGGGCAGGCTCATCAGCGCGATCTGATGACTGACCGCGCCCGTCGGCTCATCGCGGGCGATCAGCCGGATGTCGAGCCCTTCCAGCAGCGGCAGGGCCAGCCGGTGCAAGGGTTGTTGCAGTTCCAAGACGATTGGTCCGGCGGCCCGTTCCGCCGCCCCCCTGACATAGCGCAGGAATTGCAGTGAGTCCCCGAAGCCCTGTTCGGCATGGATCAGCAGGCATGCGCCCGGCCCCAAGGCCTGGCCCTGCCATTCCGGCAGCTGGGTGAAGCGCGGCGGGTTTTCCGGCAGGGCGAAGCGGCTGGCATAGGCGGCAAAACCGGCATCGAGATCACCTGCCAAGAGGTCGAGCAGCGCCTTGTCCCAGGCCAGATCGGGCTTGGCATAGCCCAGGAGCTCGGCCCGGCGATAGGCATGGCGGGCGGCTGTCAGCTCGCCCATATCCTTCATCACGATGCCGTGGTTGTAGTGCAGCTGCGCCTCCTCCGGGGCCAGCGACACCGCGCGGGCCTGGGCATGCAGCGCCTCTTCCAGGCGGCCCGCGGCGCGCAGGGCATTGCCCAGATTGGACCAGGCCCCGCCATCGTCCGGCGCCAGCGCGATACCGCGCTTCAGGCAGGCCACGGCGGCTTCCGGCCGGCCCTGGGCGCGATGTACCACGCCCAGATTGACCCAGGCTCCGGAATGACCAGGGTCAAGTTTCAGCGTCAGCAGGTAATTGCGTTTGGCATCGTCCAGATTGCCCGCCCGATGACGCATCAGGGCAGCCTGGAACAGGACAGCGGGATCGGCCGACTTCGCGGACGGGAAGGGGTGCGGTGTCTGCGCCGCCTGCCCGTCCTCTACTTTGTCGGCCTCTGCGGTCATTAGGGGCTGTCTGCAGTCAGGATTGGGGCGTGGCGCGTGTCGGATTTTGGTTCTGAACAGGGGGGACGGGTGCGGTGGAGTGGTTCTCCACAAGCCCGGCCCGACGCATTCGGGACCAAAATCAGCCGCGCCCCAAAAAGCTCCTGAAAAGAAACGGGGTTTGGCGCCAATCGCCCATTTTGGCGTCGCGGAAGCTTGAAAGGGGGCCACCCTTCCGGCGCTTCCGCTCCTGAAACTGGGTGATTTGCGCTCAAACCACGCTCCAAATCCTGAATGCTGACAGGCCCCAACCGAAGATTACCCTTTTTTGCTTTTACCAACACGCTTGGTCCCGGACCAAGCGTGTGTGGGCTTTGCTCAAGCGCCGCTCCGGCTTAACCAAGGCTCCTTACCGGGCCTTGGTATTACTCGGCAGCGTCTTCATCCTCGTCGTCGTCTTCCGCCTCGACCATATATTCATTGCCGGTCAGAAGCTCGGCGATCTGCACCGCGTTCAGCGCCGCACCCTTGCGCAGATTATCGGCAACCACCCAGAAAGCCAGCCCATTTTCCACCGTCGGGTCTGAGCGCAGACGGCTGATGAAGACCGGGTCCTCGCCCGCCACCTCCGCCGGGGTGACATAGCCGCCATCGACCCGGTGATCGACGACCGAAATACCCTTGGCCCGGCGCAGCAGGGTGCGCGCCTGTTCCACATCCACTTCCCGGCCGCATTCAATGCTGATGGCTTCGGAATGACCGATGAAGACCGGCACGCGCACGCAGGTGGCGTGCACCTTGATCTTGGGATCAAGGATCTTCTTGGTCTCCACCACCATCTTCCATTCTTCCTTGGTCGAACCGTCATCCATGAAGACGTCGATATGGGGAATGCAGTTGAAGGCGATCTGCTTGGTGAACTTCTTGCGGTCGAGCGCGTCGTTCACATAGATGGCGCGGGTCTGGTTGAACAGCTCGTCCATCCCCTCCTTGCCGGCACCGGACACCGACTGATAGGTCGACACCACCACGCGCTGGATGTCATAGGCATCATGCAGCGGCTTCAGCGCCACCACCATCTGGATGGTGGAGCAGTTGGGATTGGCGATGATGCCCTTCTTCTTGTGCCCCGCCAGCGCCTGCGGGTTCACTTCCGGCACGATCAGCGGCACATCGGGGTCCATGCGGAAATGCGAGGTGTTGTCGATCACCACCGCGCCGGCCGCCGCCGCCTTGGGCGAGAATTCGGCCGAAACCTTGGCGCCGGGGGAGGACAGGACGATATCGATGCCCTTGAAGTTGAACTTCGCCAGGTCCTGTACGGTAAGGATCTGGTCCTCGCCGAAGGAAACCTCCTGCCCGACCGAGCGGTGGGAGGCGAGCGCTACCACCTCGTCCACCGGGAAATTGCGTTCCGCCAGGGTCTGGAGCATTTCGCGCCCGACATTGCCCGTGGCACCGATAACTGCAACCTTGTAGCCCATGATATCTGACTTTCGTATCCGTGATGGGGTTCCGGGAACCCGGCGGGTAATCCGTTGGCCTGTTAGCCCCGAAGATGCTTTGGAAGCAAGGCATTTCAGGGGATTTTCAGGAGGTCTGGCGCCCGCCGGGCAAAACAGAAAGGCCGGGGTGATGCCCCGGCCCGGTGGATCGGATCGCTATCAGGTGCGATCCATGGTCCGGCGGAGCGTCAACTGTCGCCCTTGGTCGGTTTGCTGGTAGTGGTCGTGGTTTTGGTCTGCGCGAGCGAGGAATCCGCCGGAGTCTGGGCGGTTTCATGCATCGCGCAGGCAAGAACGGGGGTCGTCAGGGCGGTGAAGCCCAGCGCGGCCGTGATCATGAGCAGGGTCTTGCGCATATCAAAATTCCCGTCCGGGACCATCCCGACGCCGGGATAATAGCGTATCGCGGGCTTATCCACAACCGGGTTTCCCGGGGCGCTGCCATAGCCCTCGCCCCCTACTGAGGGGGAGAGGGTTGGGTGAGGGGGTTTTCGGACGCAGGTCGTTGTCCTCGGACGCCTGTCCTCGGGCTTGACCCAAGGATGATCCGAGGACCTCGTTTCGCCTGGGTAAAGGTGGTCGGGTCGTGCCCGACCACGACGGCTCACATTGGCCCCTGATGACATGCCCCCACCCGGCGCGCTTCACGCGCATTCGCGCGCTCCGGTCGCGCCACCCTCCCCCGCTAATCGCAGGAGAGGGTTAACATTAGCCCTCGCCCCCTTTTGAGGGGGAGAGGGTTGGGTGAGGGGGTTTCTGCACAGCTTTCTTTTCCTGCCCGACCAGGACGGCACCTCGTTCAGTGTTGCCGTGATGGAACGCTTGCAACCCGTTGTTCCATAACCGGAAAACCGGTTATTGCGTCATCGCGTGAAGGGCTTGCCGCGCGGGGTGAGGTCGCGAGCAAAGCGGTCGAAGTCCACCAGAGAAACATAAGTATATCAAAAGCTTGACTAATTCCCCTAAGCCCGGCCGCAAGCCGGCTTGCGAAAGCGCGCGGGGCCGTGCCAATCTCCGGCCCATCATGATGGACAACACACCAAGACCCAATCTCTACGCCTCCGGCCCGCTGGACCGGGCCGACCATCTGCGCAGCGATCCCGACTGGCTGGCGCGTGCGGTGGATGACAGCGCCACCCGGCTGGTGCCGGTCTGGCGCAGCCGTAATCTGGTGCTGGGCGAGCCGGGGCAGCCGGAACCGGCCTTCCTGCCCGGCGATCATCCGGCCCGCGACTTGACCAGGACGGAGATCTTCCTGGGCCTGCGCCAGGGCGTGCCGGTCTTCGCGCTGGATATGCAGCCGACCGAAGACCCGCCCTTGGGGGCCTATGGCGCGTTTCAGGATCTGCGCAGCTTCGGGCCGCTGATCGACCGGGACACGGCGGCCATTCTGGCCACTGCGCGCGGGCTGGCGCATTGGCATGACCGCAACCGCTTCTGTGCCAATTGCGGCGCGCCCTCCCTGCC
>Ga0209066_10003962_pt1 | contig 16452 bp, 13 predicted proteins | sample All_14_2_FD_187198 | JGI IMG/M metagenome (GOLD analysis project Ga0209066, IMG submission 187198) | Freshwater microbial communities in response to fracking from Pennsylvania, USA - Allegheny Zone_MetaG_DW_15 (SPAdes) (version 2) ...
CTGGTGCTGGTGTGCGACGTGGGCGGCGGCACCACCGACCTGACGCTGATCCAGGTGGCGCACGAGAACGGCCAGCCCCAGCTCACCCGCATCGGCGTGGGCGACCACCTGATGCTGGGCGGCGACAACATGGACCTGGCCCTGGCACACCTGGTCGAGCGCCGCATGGGGCAACGCACGCCCCTGTCAGCCGCTCGCCTGGCGCAACTGGTGCAACGCTGCCGCATCGCCAAGGAGCAGTTGCTGGCCGCGGACGCGCCCGAGCAGGTCAAGGTGACCTTGCTGGGCGGCGGCTCGCAGTTGATCGGCGGCGCCAGCTCGGTGACGCTGCAGCGCGACGAGGTGCTGCAACTGATCGTCGACGGTTTCATGCCCCGCGAACCCGCCACGACGCACCCGCGCCAACGCCGCGCCGGCATCGTCGAGTTCGGCCTGCCGTATCCGGCCGATGCCGCGATCACCCGTCATCTGGCGGCCTTTCTCAGCCGCCACGCCCAGGCCTCGCGGCAAGCGCTGGGGCCGGATCCGAACGCCACTGCGCCAGGCACGGCCCCCGTGCCCGACACCCTGCTACTCAACGGCGGTGTCTTCCGCGCCCCGGTGCTGGCGCAGCGTCTGGTCGACACCTTGGGCGACTGGGCCGGGCACGCGGTGCAGGTGCTGCCCAACGATGCGCCCGATGTGGCCGTGGCACGCGGCGCCGTCGCCTACGCACTGGTGCGGTCTGCGCGCGTGCCCGAGCTGGGCCGCGGCATCGGTGGCGGGTCGGCTCGCAGCTACCTGCTGGTGCTGGACGATGCACAGGGCCAGCGGCGCGGCATCTGTGTGCTGCCACGCGGCACGCCAGAAAACACCGAGGTCGTCCTGCCCGAACGCACCTTTGCCCTGCGCCTGGGCCAGGCCGTGCGCTTCCACCTCGTCTCGTCGGTGGCCGACACGCCCTGGCAAGCCGGCGAGCTGATCGACCTGGACGACGAGCGCTTCGTGCGCCTGCCCCCCATCACCACCGTGCTGCCTGCGCCTGTTGGCCAGCGCGCCCTCGACGTGCATGTGCGTTTGAGCGCCACCATGACCGAGGTGGGCACGCTGGAGGTGCATTGCGCCCGCACCGACGACCCCAGCCAACGCTGGCTGCTGGCCTTCGAGCTGCGTGGCAGCGCAGCGCAACCCCAGGCTGAGGCCGCAGCATCGGCCGACTCACCGGTGCATCCTCACCTGCCCGAGGCGGTGGCCCTGATCGACCAGGTGTTCGGCACGCAATCCCAAGCGGTCGACGCCCGCACCGTGCGCCAGCTGCGCGCACGCCTGGAACAGCTGCTCGGCGCGCGTGACAGTTGGGACCTGCCCCTGCTGCGCGCCCTGTTCGATGCCCTGTGGGCCCGCATGCGCCGACGCCGCCGCAGCGCCGAGCACGAACGGGTCTGGCTCAACCTGGCCGGCTACTGCCTGCGCCCCGGCCTGGGCGCCCCGCTCGACAGCTGGCGCATCGAACAAATCTGGCCCCTGTTTGAACAAGGCATCCAGTACACGCAAGACAGCAACAACTGGTCCGAATGGTGGACGCTGTGGCGCCGTGCCGCCGGTGGGCTCGACTCCGCGCAGCAACTGCAACTGCTGGAAGTGGTCGGCGAACACCTGATGTCGATCCAGCATGCCCGGCGCGACAAAGACCCTCTGCAGAACAGCTACGACGACATGGTGCGCCTGGTGGCCTCGCTGGAGCGCGTCCCGGCGGCCTACCGTGTGGAGGTCGGCAACTGGCTGGTGCAACGTCTGCAGAAGACGGGCGACAAGCCCCACACCTGGTGGGCCGTGGGGCGCCTGGGCGCACGCATCTCGCTCTACGGCAACGCGGAGAACGTGGTGCCGCCCGAGACGGCCAGCGCCTGGCTGCAAGCCCTGCTGGCCCTGGACTGGAAGGCCGTGGACCATGCCGCCTTTGCCGCTGCCACCCTGGCGCGCATGAGCGGTGATCGGGTGCGAGATGTGCCGGCGGAGTTGCGCGACACCGTGATCCAGCGCCTGCAGGCGATCCGCGCGCCTGAGACGTGGACGGCCATGGTGCGCAACGTCGTGGAGTTGGATGAGGCGGATCAGAAGCGGAGTTTTGGGGAGGCGTTGCCGGTGGGGTTGAGGTTGTTGGTGACGGCTTGATCAGCCCCGCACCACCCAACCCCGCTCAGCATCAGGCCACAGGCCGCCCCGCCATGTGCTTGGTGATGGACAGCAGGCAGTTGCTGTATCGCTCGGCCATCACGGCCACGCCAAAATCGCGCAAAGCTCGCTCTCGGGCTTGTTGCGCCAGGGCTGATGCCCTTAAAGGATCACGCAGCAATTCCTCCAAAGCTTGGGCCAGCGCCGCGGCATCAGCATGCGCCACCAGTCTGCCATCCACGCCATCACGCAGCAGTTCCTTGACACCCACCACGGCACTGCCCACCACCGCACAGCCTGCAGCCATCGCCTCGACCATCGCCAGGGGCATGCCCTCGTAATGCGTCGACAAGACGAAAACCTGATGTGACATCAGCAAGGCGGGCACGGTCGGGCAGTGCCCCAAAAACTGCACCTGCTGCGACAGAGCCAACTCCCGCACCAACTGCTCGGCGCGCTCCCGATACCGACGCTTGCCAACCCCTGCCAGCATCACGGGCGGCGTCAAACCGCGATCACGCAACAGCGCCACCGCACGAATCAAGGTCTCATGATCCTTCTGCCGAGCAAAGCGCGCTGACATCACGATGCCCGGCGTGCGATCTGCATAGGGCGTCGCATCAGCGGCCACAAAAGGCGCCAGCTTGATGCCGTTGGGAATCGCCATGGTGCGATCTGCAGGAAAACCCAATTCCAACAGGCGCTCTTTGACACCCTCGGAGCAGCCGATGATTGCGGCCGTCCGCTGCGCCAGCCATTTCGCCTGCGCCAAGCGCCACCACGAATAGCGCTCGCGCGAATTGTGCTCCACATGAACCAAGGCTGGCACCTTGGCCCACAGCCCGGCATATCGCCCCCAAAGATGCTCGCTGAAGCCATGCGCCACCAGCACGTCAGGCTTGAACCTGCGGCACACCCTCACCAAATCCAGCACCGTCGCAATGTGCGACCAACCCTGAACCACCTCCACCGCCAAGCCCTCCTGCCGCAAGGCCTCCACACGCGCAGGATCCGCCTGACGCTTGCGCCGCAAGACCAGCAAGGCCTCCATGCCCGGGTCGGTCACGGCGGCTCGAACGAGCTCCACCGCCACCTGGGTCGCCCCAGAAAATCCACCCGTCACAAAATGGATCACACGCAGCGGACGCCCTTCCGCACGCACGCCCACACCGCTCTCCGAAGAATAGTTACCCACAGTCACAAGTCCATCAAGCCCAACCGACAAGGATCGCCATCATGCGTCAAGATCGGTGCCAACGGCTGCCGGCTGACCTTTGAGCGCGGCATGCTGGCAAAATCTCGCCAATGCAACCGTCTCCACCCGATCGGGCGCCGTCCCCCGTGCGCCGCCCCCTGCTCATCAGACTCTGTAATTGGGTGGGTGAAGCTGTGCTCTCCCTGCCCACCCTGAATCTGCTGGAACAGCAGGGGTACGAGTTGCACCTGATCGGCAAACGCTGGGCCGTCAAGCTGTTTGAAGGACATGGTTGGACCATTCACGTCCGCCCCGCCAAACGCTCCGCAGCGATCGCTCAACTCAAACACCTGCGGCAACAGTTGGCGAAGCAGTATCCTGAGTTCACGCGACACCCCAACCTCGTGCTCTTCACCAACTCCTTCTCCAGTGCGCTCGAAGCCCGCCTGGCTGGACTCAAGCCCATCGGGTACAACCGAGAAGGACGCGGCCTTCTCCTCAGCCACAGCGTGCCCTACCAACCTGGCCTGCATGCCGCCGATAACTACTGGCACATTGGCAGCCACTTCGTCGGCAGCACGTCCCCACGCCCCAAGGCGCTGGGCCTGCGTCCCTCGGCCCAACACCTGGCACAAGCACGGCAGTGCATGGCGGACCACCGGATCTCACCCGGCTTCATCATCCTGTGCCCTTTCTCGGGCGCGGCCGACACCACTGGCAAGAAGCGATGGCCCGACTTTGGCCAACTCGCGCAGTCCCTGCAAAAACAAGGACGGCAAATAGTCTTGTGCCCTGGCCCGGATGAAGAGGCCGAAGCGCACGCACACTACCCCGACGCCATCGTGCTCACTGGCGTTGATCTTGGCACCTACGCAGCGCTGGCTCAGCAGGCAGACTGCACTGTCTCCAACGACACCGGCCCCGGCCATCTTGCCGCCGCCGCAGGCGGACGCGTGGTCAGCGTGCTCGGCCCGGACGGCGCTGCGATGTGGCACGTACAAGGCGAGCACGTCACCATCTTGCGCCCTGAGCAGGGCTGGCCCAGCCTGGCCTCGGTGCTGTCGGCCGTCAACACGCGGCCCCCTCAATGAGCAACGCCAAGCCCTTTCACATTGCCCTGCAATTCGGGCACATCCGCCACTTCAACGAAGGGCTGAGCGAGGTCGCGCGCCAACTGGCCCTGCAGTACGCCGCACAAGCGGCGCAACTCAAGGCAGAGCGCCATGTGCACTTCCACTTCATCCTGCCCAGTCAATGGCATGGGATGTTTGGACCGGACGTGACGTACCACGAGTTGCGCGACGCCATGCGCCTGCGTCATCGCTTCCCGGTGGACCTGGATGTCTGGCATGGCCTGCACCAGCACATGCGCTACCGGCCTCCCGTCAACAGCAAGCGCAACATCATCACCGTTCATGACCTCAACCATGTGTACGCCAAAAAAGGGTTGAGCCTGTGGTGGCAGAACCTGCGGCTGACACGCCATCTGCGGCGCGCTCATCAACTGGTGGCGATCACACAGTTCGTCGCCGATGACATCCGTCGCTGCCTGCCCTGGGCACCACCCGCCGTGGTCATTCACAACGGTGCGGCCGACCTCACCCAGCACGCCCAGACGCCCGTCCCGGAACTCGTGGGGCAGAGCTACCTGCTGCACATCAGCCGCATGTCGGCGTCAAAAAATGTCGGTGCGCTGATCGAGATGGCGGCCGGCTGGCCCGAACAGTTGCTCGTTCTGGTGGGCCCCGACAGCCCCGAAGTCGAGGCTCACCGACAACGCGTCAAGAGCATGGGCCTGCGCAACGTGCGCTTCGTCACCGATGTCAATGAGGCGCAAAAGGCTTGGCTCTATGCCCACTGCGAAGCCTTCTTGTTTCCATCCTTGATGGAGGGATTCGGCTTGCCGCCCATCGAGGCCATGTTCTTCGGCAAACCGGTGATCGTGGCCCGACGCACCTGCTTGCCAGAGGTGTGTGGTGAGGCAGCGGCCTATTGGGATGACTTCAGTGCGCCGGCCATGCGTAAAGTAGTGGAAGCTTGGCTGACCCAGCACCGACAAGATGGTGACCTGACACAACGAGTGACCGCCCAGGCCCGACGCTACGCTTGGCCACGCGCGGCCCGTCAATACCAAACGCTTTATGAGCAGTGCCTCACCGCATGCTGAACCTACCGCAAGTGACACTGTGCTGCGTCGATACGCGACTGCCGCAAATGGCGCTGGACGCCATGAAAATCTGCATGGCCCAGGTCGAGTTTGGCGATGCCTTGTTCTTCACCTGCCCCAACCATGGCCTGACAGACGTGCCCCCGGGCGTCCGCGTGATCGAACTCGACAGCATCAACTCTATCGAGGCCTACTCGCACTTCCTGCTCAAGGGCATGGGGCCCTACCTGCAGACCTCTCACATGCTCATCGTGCAGTGGGATGGCTATGTGCTTGACCCCAGCATGTGGCGTGATGACTACCTGACGGTGGACTACATCGGTGCCGTGTGGCCGCAGTACAAAGACAAACACCGCGTGGGCAACGGCGGTTTCTCACTGCGCTCTCGCAAACTGCTGGATGCTTTGACCAGCGATGCCATCGTGGCCCAGCACCCGGAAGATGTCTGCATTGCCCGCACCTACCGCGCGCTGCTAGAGCAACGCTGGGGCATCCGTTTTGCAGACGAGGCCTTGGCACACCAGTTTGCATTTGAACGTGAGCGTCAAGGCTTCTCCAATTTCGGTTTCCACGGGCTCTCCAACATGGGGCAGATCCTGAGCAACGCTCAACTGTCGACTTTCATGGCCAACGCACCCGCCACACTCTTCGGCAGCGTCGAAGCCCGCGGGTTCATCAAGCACCTCATTCGACGCAGAATGAAGCCACTGGCCCGACAAGCCCTGACCCAACGAAAAAAAGTCAAAAGACTGGACATCGCAGATCTCCGTCTCTGGGCCAGACTCACTTTTGACATCACATGAAAATCATTGACGCGTTTTGCTTCTTCAACGAACTGGACATGCTGGAATTGCGCCTGAATATCCTGGCGCCTTATGTGGACCACTTCGTAATCGTTGAGGCAGATCACACCTTCTCGGGCAAACCCAAAGCGTCATGCTTCGCAGCGAATCAGGAACGTTTCAAACCCTTTGCTGACAAAATCGTCCACCACATCGCCCACGTGGACACCAGCCAGTTCGATTTTTCCAAGAGACCGGAGCGTTTCGATCAAAGCACGGACTTCTGGAAGGTCGAGTTCCTGCAGCGCAATGCCATCGCCGACGCCCTGGCGCAGCATTTCGCCCCTGACGATCTGGCCATTGCCAGCGACGTCGACGAGATCCCGTCACCTGCTGCCATAGAGCGCATCCGGCACTCGGCTTGGCGACGCTGGATGGTCAGTACGATCCCACACATCTTTCACCAAGAAGAGTTTTACTACCACGCAGCCAACCTGCGTGACGAAGCCTGTCTCGGCTCCATCATCACATCCTGCGCCAACTTCAATCGCTACACGCCACAGAAAATCCGAAGCAAGCGCAAACGTCTCCCCAAGATCCGGCAAGGCGGGTATCACTTCTCCTATTTCATGACGCCCGAGCAAATCGCCAACAAGATCAGCTCGTTCTCACATCAAGAGTTCAACACCGACAACTACAAGGCACAAGACCGCATCAATCAGTGCATCACCCAGGGCAAAGATCTTTTCAACAGACCGATCCCCTCCCAGTTGGTCGGGCTGGATCACTTCCCTCCCGAGGTCCGCACCCAGATCATCAAATACCCCAGCTTCTGCGGCCCCGCCTCGCCCCTCACCAAGCCCTGACATGAGCCAGCGTCCATCCGCACCCTCCACGCGCCGCTTCTGCTACGTGGCACAAGGCCGTGTCCCTGAAATCGACCAGTTGCACCAGATCTTTGCAGGACGCCAACTGGTGTCACTCACCTGGGACGCACAGCGCGACGGCTCCATCTTCCTGCCCAAGTCAAGTTGGTCGGTCGGGCGCCGCACGCTCTGTCAGCACGCACTCGCAGATCAGACCATCGACTACATCGTGTTCATGGACGGTGATGCCATCACCACGCCTGCAGAGCTGGATGTGTTCGAACAAGTCGTGTCGGATCTACGCCCGGCCGTCGCGGTGCCTCGCGTTCCGAAAACAGAACGTTACACCCGCAAACTCAACATTCAACGATATCCCTGGGTTCTCGCCTACGATTCGGACGAGCAATTTCAGTGCTTTGATGTCCGCGTTCTGCGCGACCATCTCGGCGGCAGCCCTTATGTGTCCGAGTATGACGAGGTGTCCTGGTGGTACCCCTGCGTTCTCAACCAGAAGCTGATCCGCAAGCACTACTGGCGCTCTTTCATCCAGGTCAATGGCATTGAGGTGCGCAACGACAGCCACGGCAGTTATCCGAACAGTTTCGACCCTGCATTCATTTTTTCAGAGGCCAAGCGCCTGGGACTCAGTACGACACTGCCGTTGTCAGCGGGTGGTCGCTTTGCAGGCACAAGGCTGGATAAGCGTGCTGTGTCGATCGACAAGCGTCTCTTTTCCTTGCTGAGCTTCGCCTCACGCTGGCTCTATCAACCGTTCAACCCTCAAGCCTCCCGCCCCAGCCTGTCCCGTGCGCTGAAAGCCATGATCCGATGACCTCCACGCAGTAAGCCGCACATGGAACAACGCAGAGCACCCGTCGACGCCAAAGTACTCATCACCGGCTTGATTCGAGACGGCGCACATTGCATTGAGCGGGACATTGAAAAGCTGTTGGATGCCGCCAAAATCTTCAAGGACGTCCACGTTCTCATCATCGAGAGCGACTCCAAAGATGCAACGCTTGACCAGTTGGCCAAACTGGCAACACATCATCCAAAAGTCAGATACCTGGCGCTCGGGCAACTCAAAAACAGTCTCCCTGAGCGCACCGATCGACTGGCATGCTGCCGCAACGCCTACCTCACGGAGCTACGAAACAACCCCCTCTACACCGACGTCGACTACGTGATCGTCGCGGACCTGGATGGCATGAACGATCTGCTCACCAGCGCGTCCCTTGCCAGCTGCTGGGATGTCACCGAAGACTGGGATGTCATCGCCGCCAATCAGGATGGGCCCTATTACGATATCTGGCCCCTGCGCCACCCGGACTGGAGCCCTGATGACTGCCTGGCATTGCTGGCTCGGCTGGAGCCTCTGTTTGGGCACGAGCTTGCCCGTGACATCGCGGTGTATGCCAGGCAGATCCGAATCCCGCGCAACACCCCCCTGATTCCGGTGCAATCGGCATTTGGCGGTCTGGCCATCTATCGACGAACGGCCCTGCTGAGCGGGCGCTATGCTGGCTGCAACGAGCAAGGACAAGAAGTCAGCGAGCACGTGCCGCTTCACCAGCAACTGGTCCAGGCCGGACATGCCATCTACATCAACCCCAAGCTGATCAACACAGGTTTGACCATCCACACCCGGAACAAGCGGACCAGCAAGGTCATCCGCAACGCCATCCGGACGCACTTCAAGCGCTGAGGTGAGATCCGGCGCTCAAGCACGGATCAACTTGGGTGTTCTTCCAACCGAACCCACGCCAAACACAGTTGGGTCAATCCAGTTCACGCCATGAACAGAGTTCAGCTTCAAGGCCTTGACTTCTCTGCGCAAGAAGGTGTTCGCGAGGCTCGTATCCTTGTCATGATCAACATCTTGCTGGCTTATGTGCTCGCCCTCGCGCATACGTCCAAGAGTTTGCACTTCCTGGAATGGACGACATTCATTGCGTTTGAAGGCTGGCTACCCTTTCAGTCCAGAGTTCTACCCTTTCTGATTGCGCACGGACTCGACGCCATCCAACACCTCAGCCCGCGCAGCATCGGTCGACTGTTTCTCGCGCTTGACTTTGCTGGGGCCTTGATCGCCGCGACCTTTCTGCTGAAGTCGTTTCAAGCCATCGGAAGTACCCGAACCGGGATGCTGCTCGCACTGACAGTATTCTGGTGGCAGGTCTTCGCAACGTTTGTGGTCTCCCCGGTCCACAACTACTATTACCCCTATGACCTTTTGTCGGTCGGGATCATGTCTGTGGGCACTTGGGCCATCCTGACCCAACAACGCATCAGGGTGCTCGCGCTGATTAGCACAGTAGGCATGCTCAATCGCGAGACGGCCATCTTGATCCCCATGCTCTATCTCGCCGCCAACTGGCCCGGTGATCGCGCTGTGGGCCTGAATTTCCTGACATTGCTGGCCATTTGCCTGCTGGTCAGACTCAGCATTCACTTCGCACTGAACGCACCGGGCGGCGCGACCTCGCCCTACGTCAACCCAGGCGAGCTTCGCTTCATCTACAACTTCTCGTTCTTGTCCCTGAAATCCAGCGCCATGCATACATTCAATGTGTTGTTTGCGTTCGGTGGCGCATGGCTCCTGCTGCTCTTGCGTGGGGCAACGCCCCCCAGGCTCAACCACATGGCGCTTTGCTTTTTCCCCTACTTCATTGGCATGTCCGTGGTCGGCAATCTTTCGGAGATTCGGGTATTTGGGGAGTTCATCCCTCTGCTGAGCCTCATGCTCGGATGCAAATTAGCACCACGTCCGGACACCTTTCATCCCACCCACATCAGTCAGCATGCGTGATGATCACCAGACATGACGGGCTTGCCATTGCCATCGTTCACAACAAGAACCCGGCGCGCAACAACTACATCTTTCCACATCTGGATCAGCTGGCTGACGCCTTGGCTCACACATGCCCCGTCATCCGACTCGAAGCCTGGGCCCAGCCTGACGTACTTCCTCATGGCACGCGCATGGCACTGATCCGCGATGCCATCTACGCTCAACTGCAGCGTGAATGGGCACGTTACTGTCTACACGACGTCAAATCGTCTTGGCGAGCGATCCGCGTACTCATCAAAAACTCACGCCAAAAGTACTTACCCGCTGGCGATCAGGCCAAGCGCTGGATGCGCAATGGCCACATCGAAACCATCGTGACGGACAAGCACATCCGACTGTGGCAGCAGTTTCTCGACACCGACAAGCTCTACCTGCTGGTATTCGAAGATGACGCCGTTTTCAAAGACAACAGTGTTCAAGGCGTTCTGAGCCTGCAGGCACGCCTGGTCAGTCAGGCCCCGAACCGGCCTGTCTACATCGATCTGGCAGGCGGCTGTGCTTTACCGGACCTGGCGATCGACACACTGCTGGCCGAACAAGATGAGCACTTCCGCCGTTACCGCAAGCCAGTCACCAATACCGCCTGCGTCTACATGCTCAACCGCGCCACGGTTGAACTCTTCGTCACCCACCTGGTCCGGCGACCATGGTTGCGCCTCCTCAGCATTGACTGGCTGATGAACAAGCTCTTCATGCTGTGTGACCTGCGAGACGACCAAGCACTGTGCCTCCATGCCGACCCCAGCATTTTCCAGCATGGGTCAACCACCGGACATTACGTCACCTGGCAGGCGTGAGGCGAAACCGCTCCAGCAATCGGCGCCCGATACCGCGCCTTGTCACTCAAGCCGTGTCGCGCAGACCCAGCATCACCTTCAACCTCCGCCCCAGTACACGACGGAGCGAATAGCGGCGCAGGTTGAAGAAGCGCGCTGACTCCCATTGGTCTGCCGCCTTGTGTTGTGCAACCTCAGTCGGGTGCTGCAACGGCCAACGCAACTCACCCACAGGCACGCCTGCAAGTGGGCTATCGGCCTCAGTGGTGTGGGTCGCCCGCGCGTCGAAGCCGATGTTCGAGATCAGATTCTCCCCCGGCACACAAGACAGACCACCATTCACCCAGCAATGATGATTCCACTGATAGTCCCACGTGTTGATCTTGCCTGCGGCCACGTTGCTGAAGGTTTCGCCCCATATACGCCGCATCGGACCATTGTCCGGAAAAACCTTCTTGAGCAGTTGCTGGCCACGTGACGCAGTCCACAAGCTCATCTTCACGTCGTAGCCCTTCCAGGCGCGGCGCCACGTCGCCCAACCCCAGATGTGCCCAAACACGGAGAAATAGTAAGAACCGTCAAACTGCAGACTTGGCGCCTGTGACACGAAGTTATCGCCACTGACCATCATCACCCGTGGGTCGTGTTGATAGCGCTCCAGCATCTCGTCACAGAAACGAAAAAATTCAGGCACAGGCAGGCAATCGTCTTCCAAGATGATGCCTCGCTCCTCATGATCGAAGAACCAGGTGATCGCCTCCGAGACGGCCAGCTTGCAGCCTTTGTTCTCGTCGCGGAACAAAGTCTTGACCTCGCAATCCCAGTCGACTGTCGACGCAATGCGCCGGGTCTCAGCAGACAGCGTTGCCTCACCCTCGCGATTCAATCGTGGGCCGTCGGCCGCCAGATAAAGCCGAGGCGGCCGAGCCTCGCGAATGGCCTCAAACACACGTGCAGTCGTGTCGGGGCGGTTGAAGATAAGAAAGAGAACAGGACTTTGCACGTCGATCAACCCACCACGGTCTTGAAGTACGCGATGGTACGCTCCAGCCCATCCCGCAACGGGACCTGCGGCTCCCAGCCCAACTTCTCCTTGGCCACCGTGATATCCGGCTGACGCTGACGCGGGTCATCACTGGGCAGCGGCTGAAACACCAGCTTCGACTTACTGCCAGTCAAGCTCAAAACCATTTCAGCCAACTCCAGCATGGTGAACTCGCCCGGATTACCGATATTCACGGGTCCCGTAAAACCTGCCTCGGTATCCATGAGGCGCAACATGCCTTCGATCAGGTCATCAACGTAACAAAAACTGCGGGTTTGCTGACCATCACCATAAATCGTGATGTCCTCTCCACGCAAAGCCTGAACGATGAAATTACTCACCACCCGACCATCACTGGGGTGCATACGAGGTCCATACGTATTAAAAATACGCATGACTTTGATGTCCAAATTGTGCTGTCGGTAATAATCGAAAAACAGGGTTTCCGCACAACGCTTTCCTTCGTCGTAGCAGCTGCGAATACCAATGGGGTTAACCCGCCCCCAATAGCCCTCCGGCTGGGGATGCACATCCGGATCACCATAAACCTCACTGGTGGACGCCTGCAAAATGCGCGCTTTCACACGCTTGGCCAGTCCCAACATATTGATGGCACCGTGTACGCTTGTCTTCGTCGTCTGGACAGGATCGTGCTGGTAATGCACCGGGCTCGCAGGGCAGGCCAGGTTGAAGATCTGATCGGTCTCAACATAAAGAGGAAAGGTCACATCGTGCCGAGCCACCTCGAACATCGGGTGTGCCAGCAGGTGCGCAATGTTGCGGCGACTGCCTGTGAAATAGTTGTCCACACACAGCACTTCATGACCTGCCGCAATCAGACGGTCGCACAGGTGCGACCCCAAGAAGCCAGCTCCTCCTGTCACGAGAACATTCACTCTTTACCCCAAAAGCCTATTGGGCTCCGAGGCTACCACAAGCCCAAGAGCCACCAATTTGCCATCGCTGCAGGCGAAAGCATCACGGTCATGCGTATCCAGGGAAGTCCTGCAACCCGCGGCCTCAGTGTGCAGTGTGCAGTGTGCAGATCGTGACCGATGAGGATGATCCGATCCCAATCGCCAAGTCAGACAACTCGGTAGTTCGGCTCGACTGTGGTTGTTGAAACTTGCTTGGTACACAGGGCTTACTCGCCAACATTCCAGTGTTTAGGGGAAAATTGCAAGAAATTGTGACGCCGACTAAACACCAACACAACCTGTGGATCACACAAACTACTGGTATCATTCAGAAAATCAATAATGCCACTGTTCAAGATGGTGGAGGCATTCGGAGAAAGCTTACATGTCGGTTCATTCTTCCAGAGTAGCAAAACTCATTACTTTTTTTATCCCAATCCCCTCTTTGCGAAGAAAAGCAAGAAATCATTTATCACACAAATTCACAGATATACTACGGAAAACAGCGACACGACGCGAGCTGAACCAATACATCGACTGGGTGCAGAACCATCAACTGGACAAGTCGAAATTTGTCCCATTGGCACAAGACGCGTTTCAGAGACACCCCGATGACGCGAAACTAATTGCCTACTATCTGCCTCAATACTACCCTTTCCCTCAGAACGATGCGTGGTTCGGCAAAGGATTCACCGAGTGGTCGAATGCTGCCAAAGCCGTGCCCCAATATGCGGGGCATTGGCAACCTCACCTCCCTATCGACACGGGATTCTATTCCCTCGACACGGTCGACGTCATGCGCAGACAAATCGAACTGGCACGGCAGTATGGGATATATGGCTTCTGTTTCTACTACTATTGGTTTGGTGGCGTCCAGTTGATGGACAAGCCTATCCGGAACTTACTGAGCGACAAATCTCTGGACACCCCGTTTTGCCTGTTTTGGGCCAACGAGACATGGAGCAAAAACTGGGGGCCAAAGCATGAAACCGGTGATCAAGCTTATGACGCCAAGGTCAAACCGGGGGACGGTCAGCGCTTCTTCAGCGACATAACACCATTTTTCAACGATGAAAGATACATCAAGGTGGACGGCCGGCCCGTTTTGATCATCTACCGCACCTACGATCCGGGTCTACCAACCTTCATCGAAGAGCTTGGAAAGGCCGCCGAGGCTGCAGGCATAGCGACTCCTTACTTGATGATTGTGGAAAATGATAAAAGACTCATCGATCCAAGATCAATAGGAGCTGACGCCGCCGCCGAATTCTTTGATAACTCTTTAACTAAAAAACCGAAGGCTCGGCTCGACATCAAAATAACAAACCCTCTCGCTCGCGTGAATGTATACGATATGTATAAATATATCACGAACGGCGATCACAACAATGTGAACACAGAGGGAGGATACCCCATATACCGCGGCGCGGTGTGCCGCTACGACAACACGGCGCGCAAAATATATACAGGAGCCATAGTTTACGACATTTCACCAGAGCTCTATCGCCAGTGGCTGGCGGACGTTCTGACGTGGACGCGTGAACACCATCAATCTCCTAACAACCTCGCCTTCGTCAGCGCTTGGAATGAATGGGCAGAAGCCATGCACTTGGAACCGGATCAAAAATACGGATACGCATACTTGGCAGCCACGCGCGACGCACTTGAAGCTGCACGGAGGAATGCACAATGAACAAGGCAGTCTTTGTATCCGCGTTCACGGACAAGGATTTATATAGCCGATGCGCTCTAGAAAACCCCTTCATTCGCGATAACGCGAACCTTAGCACTGCGGATTTTGACAACTCAACCGACAATCGGTTTATCTCAAAAAGGTATAATCAGTTCCTAGATACATGGGATTACTCCCATGAAACGTGGTTCGTTTTTTGCCACTCCGACTGGGAGATATTAGAAGATATCACAACAAAGTTGGCTAAACTAGATAAGGGAACTTTGTGGGGCCCGATCGGAGCTAAACTAATAAAAAATGACAGACAGTGGCTCCAGATTTATTGCGGAACCATTCAAGAGAGATCCCGAGATGGTAATGTGAGCCGCACCTTGTGGAATCGTCACAGCGACACCGGCACACCCGTCGATACGTTTGACTCACAATGCATGATCGTGCACTCTACGTTGGTCCAAAAATTCAGCCTGCGCTTTGACGAGAGCTACAAATTTGATTTGTATGTAGAGGACTTCTGCATCAATGCAGCAGAAAACTTTGGGATACCTTCAAAAATTTTGCGATTAGATTGTCGCCATAACTCTATCTCCGACTCCATGAACGGAAGAGACTCATTCTATGACATGGTGCATTATTTCAACGAAAAATGGGCTTCAAACGGTGGCGCGTGGGGCGAAGTCGTCATGGCAATCGGAAAGGTCGGGCAGCCCGTTAGGTATGTTCTACCGAGGTTGAAAGATAGCCGCGCAACGATCTACAAAAGGCCTAGTCTCGACGCATTGATCGGCAACCCGAATGACGCCATGTCGATCGCGTTCGATTTCGTTGAAGCGGGCTCCCGTGTTCTGGATGCAGGTTGCGCCGCGGGAGATCTTGGAGTTCTGCTGCATGATCGCAAGACGTGCCGCGTATTCGGAATGGACTACAACGCAGACAGCGTGGAAATCGCTCGCGCTACCGGCAAGTTTGAGGACTGCCGTCGGATTGATTTGGACTCCTTCAATCCCACGGAATACCAAGACATCGGTCAATTCGACTACATCATCTTGGGTGATGTGTGCGAGCATTTGCGCAACCCTGTGGAAACGCTGCTCAAATTGAAGGAATTATTAGCCCCTGGCGGCGCTTTTTGTCTTTCTATTCCCAACGTAGCGCATGCATCCGTGAAAGCAGCCTTGCTGTTAGACCGATGGGATTACATGGATGTGGGCCTGATGGACCGCACGCACATCCATATGTTTTCATGGAAAGGTATTGCACGAGAATTGGCAGATGCTACACTTGCCATTGAGCGGGTGAAGCCGACCTTTTTCGGCGTGCATCACATGCTTGAATTCAATCCTTTTTTATTATTGCCAGCCACTGCCCGCCGAACCATATTGAAAGACATCCATTCGTATGTCGGCCAGTATGTCATGATATGCCGACCATCCAACAACTTCGATGTCGAAGTATCAAACAGGCGAATGCTTGATCTCAAGAAAAATGATTTCCGCCACCAAATCAAAAAATTAGGCAAGCATCGGGGCGGCGCACTCGAGAGAGTGTGGCTATCATTGAAAATTCGATTTTATTACTCTAAGTTTCGCTTGTCCAAAAATATGACCCGCCAGAGAAAATTCACAGTGAAAATACATAAAATTCTTGACAAGCTTAGCGCATGAATCCACCAGAGATAGGAGCACAATAACTATTATTGTGCCCGACGCGGTTTTTTGCCTGTGCCCTTCTCTGTCTAGGTTTCTATGCCATTTTAGGATCCCACTTATCACCGGCGTTCTTAGTTGAAGTTGTGCGATAAGCGGCTCAGCCCACCACTGCACCGGCCTCTCAAAGGGCCGCCCAGACGGAGCGCCTGCTTCGTCGGCTCTCTTACTCCTAGGGATGGTCTGCAAAACCTCCGCATGCAGCCCTGAATGTGAGACAGTGACAGCATGAAGCAGATGAGCCTGAGCACCACTGGATTTGAACGCAAGACCAAGAGAACGCGCAAGCGCGAGTTCCTCGAC
>Ga0209066_10003966_pt1 | contig 16444 bp, 14 predicted proteins | sample All_14_2_FD_187198 | JGI IMG/M metagenome (GOLD analysis project Ga0209066, IMG submission 187198) | Freshwater microbial communities in response to fracking from Pennsylvania, USA - Allegheny Zone_MetaG_DW_15 (SPAdes) (version 2) ...
CATACGGTCCCTCAGTGCCCTCGCGCACGACCACGAAATCGATCTCGCCCGGATCGGCGAGCGGCCCCGGCGCACCGGGATAGAGCTTCGACGGGCGCAGGTTGACGTAGTGATCGAGCTCGAACCGCAGCTTCAGCAGCAGGCCGCGTTCGATGTTCGCATCCTTCAGGCGCGGGTCGCCGGGCACTCCCCCGACAGCGCCGAGCAGGATCGCGTCGTGAGCCTTGATCGCCGCGAGGTCGGCATCCGTCAGCGTGTCGCCGGTTTCGAGGAAGCGCGCGGCTCCCAGCGAGAATCGCGTCCTCTCGAACCGGATGCCCGAGTCTGCCGTCGCAGCGTCGAGAACCCTCTCCGCCTCGGCGATGACCTCGGGGCCGATGCCGTCTCCCGGGATGACGGCCAGTTTCACGACACGCGACATTGCTCTCCTTGTCCCCCTGCCAGCGTACCGGCGCTCAGAACTCCTTCGTTTCGGTGGCACCGGCGCGGAAGAGCCCCGCAGATACGGAGGACCACCAGCCGCAAGCGCGCGGATTGGAGGAGTTCTGCTCGCGTTCAGTGCTCGGCGGGCACGCGCTTCTGGCGGCCGCCGAGGGTCAGGGCGGCGATCACGGCGGCGATCACGATGAGACCGGCGCCGATGAGCGCGGTGACCCCGACTCCTGCGTCGAATGCGTGGGCTGCGGCATCCCGCAGCGCCTGGCCGAGGGTGTCGTCGAGTGTATTCGAGGCTGCGACGGCACCGGCCAGGGTCTCGCGCGCGGTATCGGCCGCTTGCCCGGGAAGGCCTGCGGGCAACGCCAGATTGGCGCGGTAGAACACGGCGAGCAGGCCACCGATGATCGTGGTGCCCAGCACCGCGCCGAGCTCGTAGGCCGTCTCAGAGACAGCGCTGGCGGCACCGGCCTTCGCCGGCGGGGCGCTGGCCAGGATCAGCTCGTTCGACACGGTCTCGGCAGCGCCGATGCCGACGCCGAGCGACACGAACGCGGCGATCAGCAGCGGGAGCGCGCCGGCACTCGTACTCACCGCGACCAGCAGGTAGCCGAGGACCGAGAAGCTCAGCGCGACGGGCACGACGACGCGCGGCGCGACGCGCTTGGCGATCGGCACGACGCCGATGCCGGCGACGATCATCGCGAGCAGTCCGGGGACGAGCGCGAGCCCGGCCTGCATCGGCGACAGGCCGACGATCAGCTGCAGGTGCTGCGCGACGAAGTACAGGAAGCCTACGAGCCCGATCACGCTCAGCAGGTTCACCAGCACCGAGCCGGAGAAGGTCGGGCGGCGGAACAGGGCCATGTCGAGCATCGGCGTCTCGAGGCGGTTCTGACGGCGCACGAACAGCACGCCGAAGACGACTCCGGCCACGATGAGCACGATCGGCAATGGGCTCTCGGTCCCGTGCACCGCGAACTCCTTGATCGCGTAGACGATCGGAACCATGGTCAGCAGCGACAGCGCGACGCTGAGCGGATCGAACCTGCCCGGGTTCGGGTCGCGGCTCTCGGGCACCAGGATCGGCACCAGGATCAGCAGCGGCACGAGAACCGGCACGGCGATGAGGAACACGGCACCCCAGGCGAAGTGCTCGAGCAGGATGCCGCCCACCACGGGGCCCAGTGCGGCACCGGCCGAGAACCCGGCGGCCCACACCGCGATCGCCAGGCGGCGCTGGTCGCGGTTGGTGAAGATGCTGCGCAGCAGCGACAGGGTCGAGGGCATCAGCATGGCGCCGAAGACGCCCATCGCCGCGCGGGCGGCGATGAGCCACTCGGCGCTCGGCGCGAATGCGGCCAGGGCCGACACGACGCCGAAGCCGGTCGCGCCGATGAGCAGCATCCGTCGTCGTCCGAATCGGTCGCCGAGCACTCCCATGGTCACCAGCAGGCTGGCCAGCACGAGGGGGTACGCGTCGATGATCCAGAGCTGCTGGGTCGCGGTGGGCTCGACGTCGAGCGCGATCTGCGGAAGCGCGAAGCTCAGCACGGTGTTGTCGACGGAGACGAGCAGCACCGGCAGCATGAGCACGACGAGCGCCACCCAGCCGCGCCAGCCCACCCGTGGGGCCTGCGCGTCGGCGATGGCGATGTCTTGCGTCAGAGTAGTCATCATATATAAACCGTCCAGTCGGTATAGTAACAGATGTGACTGAGCGGGCGCAGGGCAGGCACTCGATACGATCAAGCCCATGAGCCGTCCGCCGCACGCCCGCGAGAGCGTGCTCGACGCGTTCGAGGCGATCCTGATCGACGAGGGCGAGCGCGCTGCGACGATGGATGCCACGGCCCGGGCCGCGGGGGTATCCAAGGGCGGCCTGCTCTATCACTTCGGTTCGAAGGATGCGCTCGAGTCGGGAGTGATCGACCGACTCGACGCCCTGGTCACCGACGACATCACGGCCATGTCGACCGCGCCGGAAGGGCCGATCGCGTACTTCCTGAGGTCATCGGTCATGCAGAACGACCCGCTGGACCGCGCGATCCTCGCGACCTCGCGGCTCGCGCAAGGCGGAAACGTCTCTGCAAGCACCGCGCTGCGCGATGTGCGCGAGCGGTGGGGCGATGCGCTTCGTCCGCACACGAAGGACGCCGCATCCCTCGATCTGGTCATGCTCGTGAGCGACGGCCTTTACTTCAACAACGCGCTGGCCGGTGGCAATATCCCGGGTCCGGTGCCCCGCGGCGCCGAGATGGACGCGCTGATCGCGCTGGTGGAGCGCGCCGCACGGCGCTGAGTCACCCAGCGGCGACGCCTACGGCTCGGTGATCTCGATCTGCCGGAAGAGGTCGGCCTGAACCGCATCGCGCAGTTCGAAGAGCATCTCTTCGGGAACCAGTGAGTCCACGGTGAGCACCGAGAGCGCGCGGCCGCTCGCATCGGGGTGCGCGACTTGCAGGCCGGCGATGTTGATGCCCGCATCGCCGAGGGTCTTGCCGTAGATGGCGACGATGCCGGGGCGATCGGCATAGCGCATCACGATGTGGTGCTGCTCCAGCGCCACCTCGATCTCGTAGCCGTTGATGCCCACCACCTTGGGAACCATGCGGGTTCCGGCGAGGGTGCCGGCGATCGTGAGCACTGTCGCGTCCGAGAGCGTCCCGCGCAGGATCGTGAGGTTGCGGTACAGCGGACTGTCGGCCTCGACGATGAGCCGGGTCTCGATGCCGCGCTGCTCGGCGAACAGCGGCGCGTTCACGTACGAGACGTTCTCGCTGATGACGTTGGTGAGGATGCCCTTGAGGGCGGCGAGGCGGTAGACGCTGACGTCGTAGGCGGCGAGTTCGCCCCGCACCTCGATGTCGAGGGAGGTGAGCGCGGCGTGCGCGAGGCCGGTGAAGAACTGCCCCAGCTTCTCGACCAGGGCGATGCCCGGGCGCACGAACGGATCGATGATCCCGCCCGCGACGTTGACGGCATCCGGAACCAGGTCGCCCTCGAGCGCGAGCTTGACCGAACGCGCAACCGAGACGCCGGCCTTCTCCTGCGCCTCGTCGGTGCTCGCGCCGAGATGCGGCGTGACGACCACGTTCGGCAGGTCGAGCAGGCGCGAAGCGGTCGAGTCCGTGGCCGGCGGCTCGGAGGTGAACACGTCGAGGCCGGCACCGGCGATGACACCGGTGGTCAGGGCGGTGTGCAGCGCATCCTCGTCGATGAGACCGCCGCGGGCCACGTTGATGACGAACGCGGACGGCTTCATGAGCGCGAGTTGCTCGGCGCCGATCATCCCGGTTGTCTCGGGGGTCTTCGGCATGTGCACGGTGACGAAATCGCTCTGGCGCAGCACCTCGTCGAACGAGAGCAGCTCCACCTGCAGCTGCTGAGCACGTGTAGGTGTCACGTAGGGGTCGTACCCCACGACGCGCACGCCGAATGCGCGCAGCCGCTCGGCGATCAGTGCGCCGATGCGGCCCAGGCCGACGATGCCGACGGTCTTCTCGAAGAGCTCGGTGCCGGTGTAGGCGCTGCGCTTCCACTGACCGCCGGCGAGCGAGGCGTGTGCGTTCGGGATGTGCCGGGCGAGGCTCAGGATGTGGCCGATCGTGAGCTCGGCGGCCGAGATGATGTTCGAGGTCGGCGCGTTGACCACCATCACGCCCGCGGTCGTCGCCGCCTTGATGTCGACGTTGTCGAGGCCCACGCCGGCACGTGCGATGACCTTGAGCTGCGGCGCAGCGGCGATCGCCTCGGCGTCGACCTTGGTCGCCGACCTGACCAGCACCGCGTGGGCGTCGGCGAGTGCTGCAAGCAGCACGGGGCGGTCAGTGCCGTCGATCTGGCGGACGTCGAAGTCCGGACCCAGTGCGTCGATCGTGGCGGGAGAGAGTTCTTCGGCGATGAGCACAACAGGCTTCGTCACGACAGCGGATCCTTTGGAGCGTGGGCACGCAGGACGCGGCCGGGGAAAGACGAGTGGATGCTGCGCCGCACGCCATCGGGGCGCATTCATGTCACACTCTATCGGCTCGGCCCGCGCGGTCCCGCGCGTGTGACGACCGCCGAGGCGGGATCAGTTCAGCAGGGATGCCGTGTTCAGGGTCGTGTACGCGACGACATTGAGCCAGAACACCGCGGTCAATGCGAGCCCGGTGAGCATCACGAGGATGAAGTGATGCGCAGGTCGCCGCCACCCGATCGCGAGGGCGGCGCCGAATGCGATGATCGGAAACACCGTGGCGAAGATCCAGATGAACCAGCCGAGCGCGTTCAGGCCGGTCAGCAGCTGTGCGGCCTGGATCAGGTTGCCCAGCGCGTTCCACACCGCGTACGCGTAGAACAGGCCGAACACCCCGGCGATGGCGACGACCAGCCACGTGGGGTTGGTGCGCTTGAGCGTCGTGCTGCTCACTGTCCCACCGTCCCGATCATGACGAACGGCCACGGCAGCAGCAGCGCCGCACCGGCGATGAGCCATGCGAATCGCGCCCACGGCTTCGAGCGCATCGTGAGCAGGAAAACGGTGCCGAACCACAGGAGCGGTGCGAGGACGGCGAGCCAGAAGGCACCTTGGTACATCAGGTCGGTCAGCAGATACGCGTTGCGCGGAACGTCTTGGAGTCGCAAGCCCCCGATCACCCAGCCGATCGCGTAGATCAGGTACACCCCGCCAAGGATGCCGAGGGTGATCAGCGTCGCATTGCCCATCGGCGTGCGACCGCCGGGCATCGTGATCGACCCGTCCGCGTGGACGTGACCCACTTCGTCGCTGCCCTTGCCGACCGCGGTGAAGCCGTCCGGGAGTGCCTTGGGCTCGGCATCCGCCGTCGACGCATCCGGATGGGCCTCGGATTCGACCCCCGTGTCGGGCTCGGGCTCGGGCTCGCGGTCCGCCGGCGGTACGGTCGCGGCAGGCTTCGCTCCGACATCGAGCGTCGGATCGTCGTCACCGCCCCATGCGAGGGCGTCGTCGTCTGTGCCACGGGCCATGTTCTCAGCGTAGCCGCGCCGTCTTCGCGGCGCAGCGAGGTGCCCGGCCAGCGATCCTCCGCGTCGGCCGGGCACTCGGTCCTGAGAACCGCAGACCCGTTCACTGCGCCGTCACGAGCAGTCGCTCGATGCGAGTTCGCCGAGATCAGCCATGATCAGGGATTTCCTGCCCGAATCAGCATTGGTTCGGGCTGCTGGGAAGGAGTGGAACCCGCGTGGAAAGATACAAAGGGCCGCCCCTTATGGGGGCGACCCTTTTCGTACCGCGACATCGGAGATGCGCGCGGAACTCGGAGAATCACACCGATTCGATCCGAATCCGGCGCGATTCTCCGAAATCGCGAAAGGTCAGCGTGCCGCTGAACCCTCGATGTAGTCGGAGTCGGTCTGCTTCCACGCGAAAAGCGCGCGCAGCTCCTTGCCGGTCGCCTCGATGGGGTGGTGTGCACCCTTCTCGCGCAGCTCGAGGAACTCGGGGGCACCGGCATCCTGGTCCGCGATGAACCGCTTGGCGAACGCACCCGACTGGATGTCGCCGAGAACGGCCCGCATGTTCTCCTTGACGTGCGGGTCGATCACGCGCGGACCGGAGACGTAGTCGCCGTACTCGGCCGTGTCGGAGACCGACCAGCGCTGCTTGGCGATGCCGCCCTCCCACATGAGGTCGACGATGAGCTTGAGCTCGTGAAGCACCTCGAAGTACGCGATCTCAGGCTGGTAGCCCGCCTCGACGAGCGTCTCGAATCCGTACTGCACCAGCTGCGAGGTGCCGCCGCAGAGCACGGCCTGCTCGCCGAACAGGTCGGTCTCGGTCTCTTCGGTGAAGGTGGTCTTGATCACGCCGGCGCGGGTGCCGCCGATCGCCTTCGCGTACGACAGCGCCAGGTCCCACGCCGTGCCCGACGCGTCACGCTCGACCGCGATGATGTCGGGGATGCCGCGACCCGCGACGAACTCGCGACGCACGGTATGACCCGGAGCCTTGGGCGCAACGAGGATGACATCGACTCCCTCGGGAGCGTCGATATACCCGAAGCGGATGTTGAACCCGTGCGCGAAAGCGAGAGTCTTGCCCTCGGTCAGCTTGTCTTTGATCGAGTCGTTGTAGATTCCGCGCTGGTGCTGGTCGGGCGCGAGGATCATGATGACGTCGGCCCAGTCGGTGGCGTCGGCCACGGACTTGACCTCGAAGCCGTCCTGCTGCGCCTTGGCGGCCGACTTGGAGCCGTCCTTGAGGGCGACGACGACCTCGACTCCCGAGTCGCGGAGGTTCTGGGCGTGGGCGTGGCCCTGCGAGCCGTAGCCGACGATCGCGACCTTCTTGCTCTGGATGAGCGACAGGTCGGCATCGGCGTCGTAGAAGATCTCGGCCATGGGGTGTGCTTCTCCTTGTGTTTTCTGGTTCGTGTCTCGATACGCGGCTTCGCCGCTACTCGACAACCGGTGGTCAGCTGCGCAGGACGCGCTCGGTGATGCTCTTGCCGCCGCGGCCGATGGCGAGCAGGCCCGACTGGGCGAGCTCCTTGATGCCGAACGGCTCGAGCGCGCGCAGCAGGGCATCCACCTTGCCGTGGTCGCCCGTGACCTCGATCACCAGGGCATCCGGGGCGTAATCCACCACGGACGCGCGAAAGAGACTGACGACCTCGAGCACGCTCGAGCGGTTCGCGTTGTCGGCACGCACCTTCACGAGCACGTGCTCGCGCTGCACCGACGACGACATGTCGAGCTCGACGATCTTGATGACGTTGATCAGCTTGTTCAGCTGCTTGGTCACCTGCTCGAGGGGCAGCTCGTCGACGTCGACGACGACCGTGATGCGCGACAGACCCGGCACCTCGGTCACGCCCACGGCGAGCGATTCGATGTTGAAGCCGCGGCGGGCGAACAGCCCCGCTACGCGGGTCAGCAGACCCGGCTTGTCCTCCACCAGGAGGCTCAGCACATGAGTCGACATCGCTCAGGCCTCCTCATCGAACGACGGCGAGTGGTCGCGCGCGTACTGCACATAGCTGTTGCTGACGCCCTGCGGCACCATCGGCCACACCATCGCCTCCGCGCTGACCACGAAGTCGATCACGACGGGGCGGTCGTTGGTCGCGAGCGCGAGCATGATCGCGGCATCCACGTCCTCCTCGTTCTCGACGCGGATCGCGAGGCAGCCGTATGCCTCGGCGAGCTTGACGAAATCGGGGATGCGGACGGTGCCGTGACCCGTGTTCAGGTCGGTGTGGGAATAGCGGCCGTCGTAGAACAGGCTCTGCCATTGGCGCACCATGCCCAGCGACGAGTTGTTGATGATCGCGACCTTGATCGGGATGTTGTTGATCGTGCAGGTGGCGAGCTCCTGATTGGTCATCTGGAAGCAGCCGTCGCCGTCGATCGCCCACACGTGGCGGGAGGGCTCGGCGACCTTCGCCCCCATGGCCGCAGGCACCGAGTAGCCCATGGTGCCGGCGCCGCCGGAGTTGAGCCACGCGTTGGGGCGCTCGTACTTGATGAACTGCGCAGCCCACATCTGGTGCTGGCCGACGCCGGCGGCGAAGATGCCCTCCGGACCGGTCAGCTCGCCGATGCGCGAGATCACGTACTGCGGCGACATCAGGCCGTCGGCCGGCTGTGCGTAGCCGAGCGGGAACTCGGTGCGCAGTCCGTCCAGGTACGACCACCACGCCTCGGTGTCGGGGCCTTCGCTCGCGATCTGGCTGCGGAACGCCGCCTCGAGGTCGACCAGCACATCCTTCAGGTCACCCACGATCGGCACGTCCGCGGTGCGGATCTTGCCGATCTCGGCCGGGTCGATATCGACGTGCACGACCTTGGCGTTCGGCGCGAACAGTGCCGCGTTGCCGGTCACGCGGTCATCGAACCTCGCCCCGAGCGAGACGATCAGGTCAGCCTCCTGCAGGGCGAGCACCGCCGGAACGGTGCCGTGCATGCCTGGCATCCCGAGGTGCTGCGTATGCGAATCGGGGAAGGCTCCGCGCGCCATGAGCGTGGTCACGACAGGCGCGCCGGTCGTCTCGGCGAGGGTGAGCAGCTCAGCCGACGCCCGCGCGCGGATGGCGCCGCCACCGACGTAGAGCACGGGCTTCTTGGCCTCGGCGAGCATCTGCGCGGCGGCCTGGATCTGCTTGCCGTGCGCCTTGGTCACCGGACGGTAGCCGGGCAGGTCGAGCTTCGGCGGCCACACGAAAGGCACCTCCGCCTGCTGGGCATCCTTCGTGATGTCCACGAGAACCGGGCCCGGGCGGCCGGTGCCGGCGATCTCGAACGCCGCGGCGATCGCTCCAGGAATCTCCTCGGCGCGCTTGACCAGGAACGAATGCTTCGTGATCGGCATCGTGATACCGACGATGTCCGCCTCCTGGAAGGCATCCGTCCCCATCAGGGTCGAGAAGACCTGGCCGGTGATGCAGACGATCGGCACCGAGTCCATGTAGGCGTCCGCGATCGCGGTGACCAGGTTGGTCGCGCCGGGGCCGGAGGTCGCGATGGCGACGCCGACCTTGTTGGATGCCGCGGCATAGCCCTCGGCCGCATGGCCGGCGCCCTGCTCGTGGCGCACGAGGATGTGACGCAGCTCAGAGCTGTCCATGAGCGGGTCGTACACGGGCAGGATCGCACCGCCCGGCAGACCGAAGACGTCGGTGACGCCGAGCAGCTCGAGGGAGCGGACAACCGCCTGCGCGCCCGTGAGCACGGGCGCCGAGGCGGTGCGAGCGGGGGGCCGTGGGATGGCCGTGGCCGATTCGGCGGGCATGATGATGGTCCTCTGTCGAGAGATTGATGTCTGGAGGCAGGCGCTACCCCGTGACCGCGCCCTCCGCTGCGGAGCGCACGAGCTTGGAGTATTTGGCCAGGACGCCACGGGTATAGCGCGGAGGAAGCGGCTCCCAGCCAGAGCGGCGGGAACCCAGCTCAGCCTCGTCGACGAGTAGGTCGAGAGTGCGAGCCGCGATATCGACCCGTATCAGATCACCATCGCGCACGAAGGCGATGGGACCAGCGTCCACCGCTTCGGGTGCTATGTGGCCGATGCACAGGCCGGTTGTGCCGCCCGAGAACCTGCCGTCCGTCAAGAGTAGTACATCTTGTCCGAGCCCAGCGCCCTTGATGGCGGCGGTGATCGCGAGCATCTCGCGCATGCCGGGGCCGCCCTTGGGACCCTCGTAGCGGATCACGACGACATCCCCCGAGGAGATCTCGCCGGCCTCGAGCGCGTCCATCGCGGCACGCTCGCGCTCGAACACCCGGGCCGGACCCTCGAAGACGTTCGCGTCGAACCCGGCCGACTTCACCACCGCACCCTCGGGGGCGATCGAGCCGTGCAGGATCGTGATGCCGCCGGTGGCATGGATCGGGTCGTCGAGCCGATGGATGACGTCGCCGTCGACGGGGTCGGGGTCGAGTTCCCGCAGGTTCTCGGCGAGCGTCTTGCCGGTGACGGTCAACGCATCGCCGTGGAGCAGGCCCTCGTCGAGCATGGCCTTCATGATGACCGGAATGCCGCCGTGACGGTCTACGTCGTTCATGACGTACTTGCCGAACGGCTTCATGTCGGCGATGTGCGGAGTCTTGTCGCCGATGCGGTTGAAGTCGTGCAGCGTCAGGTCTACCTGCGCCTCGCGGGCGATCGCGAGCAGGTGGAGCACGACGTTCGTCGAGCCGCCGAGCGCCATGGCCAGGGCGATCGCGTTCTCGAATGCCTCCTTGGTGAGGATGTCACCGGTCGTGATGCCCAGGCGCAGCAGGTTCACGACAGCCTCGCCCGAGCGATGCGCGTAGTAGTCGCGGCGACGATCGGCGGCGGCCGGTGCAGCCGAGCCGGGCAGGCTCAGTCCGAGCGCTTCGGCGACGGAGGCCATCGTGTTCGCGGTGTACATGCCGCCGCACGCACCCTCACCGGGAGCGAACGCGCACTCGATGCGTTTGAGGTCGGCCTCGGTCATGCGACCCGCCATGCAGGCGCCCACGCCCTCGAACGAGTCGATGATCGTGATGTCCTTCCCTTCGCGCCAGTCAGCTGGGCCGTCGCTGAGCTTCACCCAGCCGGGCGCGATCGATCCGGCGTAGAGGAAGACGCTCGACAGGTCCAGCCGGGCGCTGGCCATCAGCATCCCCGGGATCGACTTGTCGCAGCCGGCGAGCAGAACCGTGCCGTCGAGGCGCTCGGCCATGACGACGGTCTCCACCGAGTCGGCGATGACCTCGCGCGAGACGAGCGAGAAGTGCATGCCCTCGTGGCCCATCGAGATGCCGTCCGAGACCGAGATGGTGCCGAACTGCAGCGGGTATCCCCCGCCGGAGTGAACGCCCTCCTTGGCGCCCTGCGCGAGCCGGTCGAGGCTCAGGTTGCAGGGGGTGATCTCGTTCCAGCTCGATGCGATGCCGATCTGGGGCTTGTCCCAGTCCGCATCCCCCATCCCCACGGCACGGAGCATTCCACGCGAGGTGGTGGCCTCGATGCCGTCGGTGACGACGCGGCTTCGGGGTTTGATGTCGATGGAGTTCTCGAGACCAGGCATCCTCCGAGTCTATTCCCGGCGGTCGGCCCGCATCCGCGCCAGCAGACTCAAGGCGGCCGCCAATTCTTGGATGCTTCCCACACGCACCGACGCCGCGGTCTGGCCCTGGCCGACCCGCACGCCGAGGTCGGCCGGACCGAGGCTTGCGAGCGCATCCTCGTCCGTGACGTCATCGCCGGCGAACAGCACGGCCGTCGCACCGAGACGCTCGCGCAGGGCAGCGATCGCGGAGTCCTTGCCCTCGTGCCGAAACGAGTACTCCACGATGTTGTGGCCCGTGCGACGACGCCAGTGCGGTGCCCGAAGGGCGACGAGCCGATCGGCCGCATCCCGAGCCTTCTGGGCGTCTTCGGCACTGGCGACTCGGGAGTGGATGCCGAAGCCGAAGGTCTTGGGCTCGACCCACACTCCTTCGAACTCAGAGAGTTGAGCGGTCATCGCATCGCGCAGCTCGTCGCGCAGCAGTGCGGCATCCTCGTCGTCCTCGGTGTCGAGGTGTCCTTCGCCGGGAACCCACAACTCGGCGCCGTGCGACCCGGCCAAAAAGATCTGCGCGTCGTCGGCGTGCTCGGCGATCTCACGGAGGTCGTGCATGCTCCTGCCGGAGACGAAGGCGACGGGGGTGTCGGGCAGCGCTGCAAGCGCGGCGACCGCCTTGGCTGCCACCGGCAGCGCGCGGGCTCGCATGGGCTCGTCCTCCAGCGGTGCGAGCGTACCGTCGAAGTCGAGTGCGACCAGCAATCGGTCGGCTGCCGCCACTCGTGTCAGCGCCTCGTGCAGGCTCGCTTCATCGGTGCTGCCGTGAACGCCGATCGTCCCGTGAGCATCGGTCATGGTCCTGCGCGGGTGGAACTCTGCCAGCGCCTCGAGGAACTCGCGCGACCAGTCCTCGACGCTGTGCTCGAGCACGCGACGGCGAGCGGCGCGCATGCGGCGCCCCTGTTCGCCCGGTGTCATATGGACAGCCCGCATCATGGCCGCCTTCAGCCCTTCGATGTCGTGCGGATTGACCCTCACCGCGGTGCCGAGCTCATCGGCCGCGCCGGCGAATTCGCTGAGGATCAGCACGCCGCGGTTGTCGACACGCGAGGCGACGTACTCTTTCGCAACGAGGTTCATTCCGTCGCGCAACGCCGTGACGAGCATGACGTCGGCCGCGAGGAAGAGCGCGACCATCTCCTCGCGCGGGTACGCCTGATGCAGATAGCGAATCGCCGTGTGGCCCATCGTGTCGAAGTCCCCGTTGATGCGCCCGACGGTCAGTTCGATCTCACCGCGCAGCTGGATGTACGCCGCGACCCGCTCACGACTGGGACTGGCCACCTGCACGAGCGTCACATCCTGCACGCTCAGCATTCCGTCGGTGAGAAGCTCGCCGTAGGCCTTGAGCCGGTGGCCGATGCCCTTGGTGTAGTCGAGTCGATCGACACCCAGGAAGATGCGCTTGGGATTGCCGAGACTCTTCCGGATCTCACGCGCTCGCTCCTGCACGTCGGGCCGGCGCGCCAGCTCGATATACGACGACGAGTCGATCGAGATCGGGAACGCCTTCGCCAGCACCGTCCGGGTCGTGCCGTCCGCCTCGGGAACGGCGATGCCCGACGCCTTCGTCGCGTAGCGCAGCTGCCGACGGACGGCGCGGGCGAAGTTGCCGGCATCCGCCACACGTTGAAAGCCGATCACATCGGCTCCGAGCAGACCCTCGAGCACCTGTTTGCGCCAGGGCAGCTGGGAGTACAGACCGTATGCCGGAAAGGGAATATGGTGGAAGTAGCCGATCACCAGGTCGGGACGGAGGTCGCGCAGCATCCGCGGCACCAGTTGCAGCTGATAGTCCTGCACCCAGACGGTCGCACCGTCCGCTGCGGCTCCGGCAGCGGCTTCGGCGAACCGGCGATTGACCCGCACGTAGGCATCCCACCACAGCCGGCGGTAGCGCGGCTCGGAGATGACGTCATGGTAGAGCGGCCAGATCGTATCGTTCGAGAAGCCCTCGTAGTAGCACTCGACGTCGTCGGCGCTGAGTGTGACCGGCACCAGGAGCGTACCGTCGAACTCGAAAGGCTCGAGATCGACATCGGGCTGCCCGGCCCAGCCGACCCACGCGCCGTCGGCCTTCTGCATGACCGGTTCGAGCGCGGTGACCAGGCCACCCGGAGATCTCCGCCAGCCATCCGCCCCGTCCGCGTCCACCGTTCGATCCACCGGAAGGCGGTTGGCGACGACGACGAACTCGGCCTTGTCCACTCGTACTCCTGACGCGGGGGAACCTCCAGGCTAACAGCGCCGGTTCGACCGCAACGGGTCACGGTAGCGTGGTCGTATGCGCAAGTACCTCTTCGGCACAGGGCTCGTCACAGCGGTCATCGGCGGCATCACGCTGCTGCGCGGATTGCGCAATGAAGAACGCTTCACGTGGCGCGATGCGCTGGCCTGGCTGAGCTGGGGAATCTCCGTCGCCCTCGTGATCGGCAGGATCAGCGATGCGCGGCGCGCTTCGGTGGGCAAGATGACCAGCACCAACTCGCGCGTCGCCCCGACGGCCCAGAAGCGTTTCACACGGCGCCGGGAGCCGTAGGCGCGAGGTCTATCTCGTAGTGGACGAAACCGGTGTCGGTGGCGACCCGGTCGTAGAGTTCCCGTGCCTTGTGGTTGCCGCGCTGGGTGAGCCAGTAGACCTTGTCGCAACCTGTGTCCGCCGCCCATGCGCGCACATGTTCGATGAGCGCCGCACCGGTTCCGCTCCCCCGCGCATCCGGGTGCACGAAGAGGTCCTCGAGGTAGCAGTAGGGTCCGACCGACCACGTCGAGGGGTGCGTCAGCCAATGGACGAGCCCGACTCCCCGGCCGGCGTGGTCGCGCGCGATCGCTCCGCAGACGGCATCCGCGGGATCGATCAGGCGGGCGAAAGTGAGCTCGGTCTGCGCCGTGGTGAGCTCGGCCTCGTAGAACTCCAGGTACCCCCACCACAGTGACAGCCAGTCGTCGTGATCGTCGGCGGTGAGAGAACTGAGCGTGGTCATGCCGCCGAGAATAGTCCCACTCAGCGGGTGAGGATCAGCGCGTCGCCCTGACCGCCGCCGCCGCACAGCGCGACCGCCGCCGTGCCACCACCGCGTCGGACGAGCTCATGGACCGCGTGGACGACCAGGCGGTTGCCCGAGGCGCCGATCGGGTGGCCGATCGCGATGCCGCCGCCGTGGATGTTCACGACATCGTCGGACAGACCCAGTTCGAACTGCGAGCGGACCACGACCGCGCCGAAGGCCTCGTTGATCTCCACGATGTCGAGGTCATCGGCGGTGATGCCCTGCTTGTGCAGAGCCTTCTCGATCGCCCGCGCGGGCTGCGCGTGCAGCGAGTTGTCGGGACCGGCCACCTGACCGGATGCGCCGACGACGGCGAGCACGGTCCAGCGGTTCTCATCGGCGTGCGAGCGAGTCGTGAGCACGACGGCGGAGGCTCCGTCAGAGATCTGCGACGAGTTGCCGGCCGTGATCGACCCGCCCTCGGCGAACGCGGCACGCAGCTTGCCCAGCGTCTCGACCGTGGTCTCGGGGCGGATGCCCTCGTCCGCGGTCACGACGATCGGGTCGCCGGTGCGTTGCGGGATCTGGACCGGAACGATCTCGGCCTCGAAGACTCCCGCGTGGGCGGCGGCGGCGCGCTGATGAGAGCGGGCGGCGACGGCGTCCTGCGCCTCGCGGGTGATCTCGAGTCGCGCGTTGTGCCGCTCGGTCGAGGCGCCCATGCTCTCGCGATCGTACGCGTCGGTGAGGCCGTCGAAGGCCATGTGGTCGAGCACCTCGATCGATCCGTAGGCCCAGCCTTCGCGCGAGCCCATGAGCAGGTGCGGCGAGCGGGTCATCGACTCCATTCCCGCCGCCACGACGACAGCGGCGTCGCCGACGGCGATCATGCGCGCGCCGTCGATGATGGCCGTGAGGCCGGAGAGGCACACTTTGTTCACGGAGCCCGAATGAACATCCCACGGGATGCCGGCGCCCACGGCCGCCTGACGCGCCGGGTTCTGACCCGCCCCCGCGGCGAGCACCTGCCCGACGAGCACCGCGTCGACCGACTCGGGCGCGATGCCGCCCTGTGCGAGCGCACCGCGGATCGCAGCGCTGCCGAGCTGCACGGCGGTCAGCGAGCCGAGCTGGCCCTTCAGGCGGCCCTGCGGTGTGCGGGCGGCTGCAACAATGACGACATCGTCCACGTTGTTCATGCATTCACCTTAAGCGCGTCGGAAATGTCATGGCAGACCCCGTGAGCGCGACCGCTTCGGCTGGTCCTCCCCCGCCTTGGGCGCGTCGACGGTGACGTCGATGAGATCCTGACCGCGGTCGCTCGACCAGATCGCCTCGAGCCCGCGGCTGCCGTGCTGCGCGGCGCGCACTGCGCGCTCGTCGGCCCAGCCGTTCAGGCGGTGCCCGGCGTGGCCCTTGACGTGCTCGAAGGTGACATCGGGCAGTCCGGCGGCGCGGCGTGCATCACGCGCCTCGATGAGCGCCTGCAGGATCTCGACGTTCTTCGTGGGCTCCTTCGTGCTGGTCTTCCATCCGCGGCGCGCGTGCGCGTCCATCCACGTCTGGTAGGTGTTGATCGCGTACATCGAGTCGGCCTGGATGTGCAGGTCGGCGACCGCGGCGTTGTCGCGGATCGCATAGAGCACCGCGAGAAGCTCGCCGATGTTGTTGGTGCCGGCCTCGAGGGAACCCGCCGACCAGCGGCCGTCTTCGCCGACCCATGCCCATCCGGCGGGACCGGGATTGCGCATGCATGCACCGTCGGTTGCGACGGTATAGGTAGCCATGGTGCACCCCCTGGGACTTGAACCCAGAACCCACTGATTAAGAGTCAGTTGCTCTGCCGATTGAGCTAGAGGTGCATGTTGTTTGTGGTCCGCCGCGTGGCGGACCGAGGGTAAACGTTACCATCAGGGTCACGTCACCCGGAAATCGGACCCAGACCTCGCGGTTAGGCTGGTAGACGTGACCTCCCTCACCCACCCGGTCTCATTCGGTGCGCCGTTCGACGGTGACCTGCAGGCAGATCTCGCGCTCGCGCTGCGGCTGGCGGATGCTGCGGATGCGGCATCCATGGCCCGCTTCGACGCCGCCGACCTCGACGTGCAGCTCAAGGCGGACGCGACCCATGTGACCGAGGCCGACCTCGCGACCGAGCGCGCGATCCGCGCGATTCTCGCATCCGAGCGCCCCGGTGACGGGGTGTTCGGCGAGGAGTTCGGGGCGACGGGTTCCGCACAGCGGCAGTGGATCGTCGATCCGATCGACGGCACCGCCAATTACCTCAAGGGCATCCCGATGTGGACGACCCTGATCGCCCTGTCGATCGACGGTGTGCCGCGGGTCGGCGTCGCCAGCCAGCCCGCACTCAAGCGGCGATGGTGGGCCGCGACCGGGCTCGGGGCCTGGACCAACACGCCCGACGGCTCGGCGGCGCGTCTCGGGGTGTCGGCCGTCGAC
>Ga0209066_10003967_pt1 | contig 16443 bp, 10 predicted proteins | sample All_14_2_FD_187198 | JGI IMG/M metagenome (GOLD analysis project Ga0209066, IMG submission 187198) | Freshwater microbial communities in response to fracking from Pennsylvania, USA - Allegheny Zone_MetaG_DW_15 (SPAdes) (version 2) ...
GTCCAAAACGGCCAACATCGCTTCGCTCCGCGAGTACTGCGTGAACGCCGTGGCGCAGACGGCAATGAAACTGGTGTTCGCGGCGGCCGGCAGGCTGAACGACTACACGCGGTTGACGGCGACTTTCGACCGCCGCTCGGCTCCCGCGTTCATCGAGTTGGGCCGCCACCGGACCTTGACCGTGTTTGGCGTCGGTAAAATCGGGAAACGTATTTACGAACTCGCTGTGGCGAACGGCTTGACCGTTCAGGGCGTCGACCTTCGTGAGGACGAACTGTCCGTTCTCTACGAGGCGGACGGGGTGCGTTTCGTTTCCAAAGAAGCGGCCCTCCGCTCGAGCGACGTGATCGTCAATGCCATGAGTCTGACCCGCGACAAAAAAAGCCGGTTCTTCAATGTCGCCTATTTCAGACGGGAGGATCTGGCGCGGGCGAAGAAAGGGCTGATTTTCATCAATGTCACGCGCGGCGAAATCGCGCCGGAATCGGTCCTGCTGGAAAGCTACCAGTCGGGCAGGATCGCGGGTATCGGCCTGGACGTGTTTTCACGGGAAGCCGACTTGGCGGAACGCCTCAACGGCGGACAGGTCGAAGGGGCTGATCTGGAGGCAGCCCAGACGTTGGTCAACCTATCGGTTCAGCGATGCGGCAACATCTATGTCCAGCCTCATCAGGGGTTTAACTCCGATGTCGCCGTGCGGGCGAAGGCAGTCGAGTCGATCCGGCATCTCGCCTCTTGGCACGCGAACAACGGGCAACGCTTTGACGAACAGTTGCCCTATTACTGACGAGAACCCTCTGATCGGCGAAGCGCGCTATCGCGTCTGGTTCGCGTCCGAATGGGTCCGGTTGCGGGCTGCGGTCCGGTAGCCGCTCATGGACGCGTTGAAGCGCTTCTTGAAGAGGCGGGCCAGATAGCTCTCGCGCTCGAAGCCGCATTGGCGGGTGATCTCTCCCACAGGGAGATTCGTTTCGGCCAACAGGGTGCAGACGCGCTCCAGCCGGACACGCTGAATCTCCTCCAGAATGGTGCGGCCCACCACGGTCTTGAAATGGGTTTCGGCGAAGCGGCGGGAGGAGCCGATCTGGCGGACCACGTCGGGAACGTGAATCGCCTGGCGTCCGGCTTCCCTCCAGATGAACTCCAGCGCGTGCGCGATCTGCCGGTCCGGGATGACGGTCGCATCGGTCGAGCGCCGGGTGACCACACGGGTGGGCTGGCAGAGGAAAACCCGCTTGCGCAAGCGCTCGCCGCGCATCAGACGGTCAAGGTGTTCGGCAATCATGTATCCGTCCTGCTGGCTGTTGAGCTGGATGCTGGACATGGTCGGGAAGGTGGCCTCGCAAATGAGCTCGTCATCATCGACGCCGAGGACGGCGATTTCGGACGGCACAGAGAGGTCTGAGCCCATGCAGGCGTCGAGCACTTGGCGGCCCCGGCCGTCCATGGCGGCGAAAAGGGCGATGGGCTTGGGCAACGCCTTGAGCCACGCCTGCATGCGTGGCTGCTCGACGGTCCAGTCGCGTTTTTCCTTCAGTGTGGGGTTGCCGTAAACGAGACAAGGCAGGCCCGCGGACTGCAGCGCGCTTCTGAACCCGTTCTCGCGCTCCTTGGACCAGTAAAGCCCGTGCGGCTCTCCGACAAAGGCGAACTGCGTGTAGTGCCGCTCCATGAAGTGCCGCGCGGCGAGCTGCCCGACAGCGAAGGAGTCGCAGCAGGACAAGGTGAAGCGGGCGAGCGGGTGCGAAGGGTCGCGCATGTGGGGCGGAGGTTCGAAAACAACCACGGGAACGCCCGCGCGGGCGATGAGCTCGGCCGCTTTATGACTACAGTCGCCGGTGATGATGCCCGTGCAGCCCCAGCGCTTGAGATCCAGCAGCTTCTGCTCGCCGGAGCGGCCTTCCATGCGGTACAGCCGCCAGGGGCCGTGAAGCCGGATGTATTGAAGGATGCCCCGCAGGGCGTCCTGCTGCCCCTTGAGGGTCAGCGGCGCCAGCAGGGCGACTTGCGGAATGCGCGGTTTGGCCATCGGCGTCTCCTTAACAGTTCGATTGAAAAACATACCGCAGAAACGTTTTGGGCGCAAGTGGCATATGCGCAAAAGTGCAAATAAAATTGCGCAAAACAGGCTAGATAAACCGTGGAGAAACAGACTACACTGCATTCACGGTTGGGCGAGGCTTGGTTGACAACTGCCGAACGAAGGAACACAAGGAACGCATATGACACATCCATTTTCACGCCGCGATTTTTTTAAGGGAGCTCTGCTGGGCGCGGGTTCCGTTGCGCTGGGGGCAACGGCCCAGACGGCCGCGCCGAAGATTCAGGGATTCGACGAGACGAACGCGGGCAAGCTCAGCGACCGGCCGTGGCGGCCGGTCTCGGACCGCAAGATCAAGGTCGGCATCGCGGGCTATGGCGTCTGCAAGTTCGGCGCGGCATTCGGGTTCCAGTGCCACCCGAATGTGGAGGTGGTCGCGGCGACGGATCTCGATCCGGCTAAGTGTGCGGAACTGGCCAAAGTGACCGGCGCGAAGAAGACCTACGCCTCCTGCGAGGAGATGTTCGAGAAGGACCAGGAGATCGAGGCGGTCTTCATCGCCACCGACGCACCCAGCCACGCGCGGCTCTGCATCGCGGGGCTGAAACGCGGTCTTCACATGGCTTCGGCCGTGCCCGCGATCCTCGGACAGGACCAATTGGAACTGGCCAGCGAACTGCATGAGACCGTCAAGAAGACCCAGAAGACCTACGCGCTGTTCGAGACCTCCGCGTTCCATGAGGACAATTACGCCATGCACCAGATCTACAAGGCCGGGGGCTTCGGCAAGCTCGTCTACAGCGAGGGCGAATACTACCACTATTCGGGGCCCGGGCACGAGGTGCCGTCGTACAAAGACTGGCGCAAGGGGCTGCCGCCGCACTACTATCCGACCCACTCCAGCGCCTATTACACCTGTGTGACCTTGGGCTCGTTCTTGTCGGTGACCTGTATCGGCATGAAGAGCCTCCTCGACGTATTCCAGCCCGCCGCGAACGCGTACAAGAACCCGTTCGCAACCGAGATCGCTCTCTTCCGGACCAGCGAGGGCGGCATGTCGCGCATGGCGGTGGGATGGGACATGCCCGGCGCGCACGGCGAGAAGGGCCGCATCTATGGACAGAAAGCATCGTTTGACGGGCGGTACAGCGGCAAGGTGGACACCTCGAAGGTTGACACGAACAAGTGGCAGTTGCCGAAGGGCATGGACGCCGGCGGGCATGGCGGCGCGCACGGATATCTGACCGACGACTTCATCACTGCGATCTTGGTCGGACGCCAGCCGCGCGTGAACGTGGCCACGGCGCTGAACACGACGGTGTCGGGCGTGTACGCCCACCTGTCGGCGATGAAGGACGGCGAGACGCTGAAGATCCCGCAGTTCGCGCTGTAAGCGGGGTCCGATCCGCAATGGTTTTCGGACAGGATTACAGGATTCACATGATTGAAGCAGAGTCCATTTTGTCTGGCCGCTTCTGCTCATTCAATGAATGCTGTTATCCTGTTAAGGGCGAGAGGTGGCGGCGTTTCCTTTAAGAAGGAGTTGACGATGAAACGGAAAAGTGTTTTCGCGTGTGCGGCGGCCATGGTGATCTGTGGCTGGATAACGGGTGTGCAGGCCGGCGTTGTAGCCTACTACGATTTTGCCGGTTCCGGTACGAATGACGCCTCCGGGCATGGGTACTCGCTCACCTCTACCGGCAGCGTAGTGTTTGCGAACCACACGGCGGTGTTCAACGGGACAACCGCGCCGTTTCTCTCGTCGGGTGCGCTGCTGACGGGCACCTACTCGAATCTGACGGTGGAGTTCTACATGAAGACCACGACGGCTGTCAACAAGCAGCTTCTTGAGCTGGGGCCCAGCGGGACGTCCACCGGCAACAAGGGCGCGTTCGATTTCTATTACCAAGGGTCAAGCGACTCCGGTAAGCTATATGCGTTCTATCAGGCGTCAGGCGGAAGCAATAAGCATGTTTCACCCGCAGCCGTGAATGACGGGAACTGGCACCATGTCGCCATGGTGATCGATGCGTCCAAAGCGGGCACAACCAACTATGTGTCTGTGTACGTGGACCGTCAGGCGATTCCCCTGAGCCCATCCGATAATGGCCTGAACAATATCAGGAATGACAGGCTCTACATCGGGGCGCGTGTCGGCACCGCAGACCCGTTCGCCGGTCAACTCGACGACATCCGGATTTCGGACACAGCCTTAAACACGAACGACTTCCTGATGGCGCGTTCGGAGTTCTCGGTTCTCGCGTATTACCGGTTCGACAGCACCAACGCGCTGGCGGATGCCTCGGGCAACGGGAAAGTGTTGACCTCGGCCGGCAATGTATCGTTCACCAACAACGTGGCGGTGTTCAGCGGAGGCTCTCCCAATCTGACCTCTGCGGCACTGGCATCGGGGGCCTATTCCAACTTGACCGTCGAGTTCTTCATCAAGACGACCGCGGCACAAAACAAGCAGATCCTTGAGCTTTCACCCAATCATGCCTCTTATGCGGGCGCTTTCGACTTTTACTACCATGGCTCAACAGAAGGTGGTGACCTGCATGGCATCTTCAATGCTGCGAGCGGGACAGACCTCCATGTCGACTCGAATGGCAGATCCGTCTCGGACGGGTACTGGCACCATGTCGCCATGGTGATTGATTCGTCCAAGACAGGGACCGTCAACTATGTCCAAGTTTATTTGGACAGGCAGCTTATCACTTATACGACGCCTCTTACCGTCTTGACGCCCATTTATAATGGCACGATCTACATCGGTGCACGCAGCGTCAGCACCGACAGCTTCACGGGTCAACTTGACGATATCCGGATTTGCACGTCGGTGCTGCCGCCGGAGCAATTTCTCGTCTCCCGCACGGGGGTCGCCGTTGTCCCGCCCGAGGTGATCGCCTATTGGAAATTCGACGACAGCAATCCGCTGGCGGATTCGTCGGGCAACGGCTATACGCTCACCAGCGCAACCGGCATGACAACCGACAAGTGCGCGGCGGTCTTCACTGGTACACAGGGCTGCAAGACAGCCAAGAATCTCAACCTCGTTCCTTATGGCGACCTGACCATCGAGCTCTTTATCAAGACCACGGCCGCTGAGAACAAGCAGATATTTGAACTTTCATCAAACTATGCTTCATATGACGGATCTTGGGATTTTTATTACCACGGTGCCACCGAGGGCGGGGCACTGCATGGAATCTTCAATACGGGAGGCGACGGATATAACCACCACCGTTCGACAGGGTCAGTGACGAACGGGAACTGGCACCACGTGGCGTTGGTGATCGACTCCTCGAAGGCCGATACCGCGGATTATGTTCAGTTGTACCTCGATAAAACGGCCTCCCCTTATTATGGCGGCGTTACTGAAACGCGCTGGGCGCGTAGTCCGTTGCGTTCGGACACGGTCTATATCGGCGGTCGCAACCTCATCGATTATCTTTTTACCGGGCAACTGGACGACATCAAGATCACCGCCGCGGCTCTGCCCGTGAGCGCGTTCATGACCAAACGGTCGTTTCCTCCGGGGTTAATGATCCGTATTCATTGATCAGTACGAAAGTTGGGCGAGGGGGGAGTCGGTGGAAGGCAGAAGGTTTTGAGCACGGTTGCGTATACAGCAACTTCAGCTCGCTGGACGCTGGCATCCCCATTTCTTTATGCGGGCAAGGAGGGTCGTGGGTTTCACGCCCAATAATTCGGCAGCGCCGTCAGGGCCTTTAATCTTCCAATTGGCCTTGGCAAGAACAGTCAGAAGGTTGTCGCGCTCGAGGCGTTGAAGTTCGGCATCCGTGAGGAATCCGGGTTCAGTCGCGGCCGTCCCCTGAGTCTCCACTCGTGAGTTGGGCAGAGGCGGAGGAGCTGAGGAAGCTGCGATGGGCAGATCGAAGTCCATCGGCCCTCCGCGTGCCAAAATGACTGCGCGCTCGACGACGTTGCGCAATTCCCGCACATTGCCCGGCCAATCGTAGCCCTGGAGTTTGGCCACGCCCGCCCCCGTCAGCCGGGGCTTCGCGCATTTCAGATCCCTCACCGACAATTCGACAAAATGCTTCGCCAGAATAGGAAGGTCATCCTTTCGTTCCCGCAGGGGCATAACGTGAATCGGAAAAACGTGCAGCCGGTAATACAGATCCTCCCGAAACCGTCCGGCGGCCACGGCTTTTTTCAAATCGCGATTGGTCGCGGCAATGATCCGCACATCAACCTGGCGCGTCCGGTCATCACCTACGCGCTCATATCGCTTCTCCTGCAAGACCCGCAGGAGTTTGCTCTGCATCTCCAGCGGGATTTCCCCAACCTCATCCAGAAAGATGGTGCCGCCATGCGCGGTCTCAAAACGCCCGGCGCGGTCCTTGAGGGCGCCGGTAAACGCCCCGCGGACGTGGCCGAAGAATTCGCTTTCAAAAAGGTCTTTTGGAACCGAAGCGCAATTGACGCGAACCAGCGGCTTGTCCTTGCGCTGGCTGCGACGGTGGATTTCATGCGCCACCAACTCTTTGCCTGTTCCGGTTTCACCCAGAACGAGCACGGAGGCGTCCGTCGGAGCAACCATGTCAATCTGGCTGACAAGCTGACGCAGCGTCGCGCTTTGCCCGATGAGGTCGCCGAACGCCCGGGCTTCCACGACTTCTTCCTGAAGATAGGCGTTCTGCAATTCCAGTTGGGACTTGAGCGCCTCGATTTCCCCGAAGGCCCGTCGCGTCTCTTCTTCGCTCTCCCGCAGGGCGTGATTGGAAGCTTGGAGTTCAGCGGTGCGTTCTTGGATTCGGATTTCCAGCGTGCTCTGGGCGTTGCGCAGAGCTTCCTCCGCGTGGCTCAGCCTCAAATGCGTGCTGACCCGCGCCAGCACTTCCTCGTCCTCAAAGGGCTTGGTGATGTAGTCAACGCCGCCGGCCGCAAGCCCCTTGACTTTTTGCTGCGTATCGCCAAAGGCGCTGATGAAGATAACGGGGATGCGGCTGCTCTTCTCGTCTGCCTTCAAGCGACGGCACACCTCATAGCCATCCATGGCCGGCATGCTGACGTCCAGCAGGATCAAATCTGGAATTTTGGCGGCAACGGATTTTAGCGCCAGAGCGCCGTCGGTGGCCGGCCGGACACGATAGCCTTGTTTGGCGAGCAGGCCGGTCAGCAGGCGTAGGTTGGCGGGGATGTCATCCACCACCAGAATGTCCTCCGCCGTTGAAGTCGGTTTGTTCTCTTCGTTCATAGCATCGGCCCCGTTTCAGGATGTTCTTTTTCCAACAACTTCAATAGACGCGGGTAGTCAAACTGCGACGCCAGCGCCGTCAAGGCCCGGCCCAGCGAAGCATCTCGCTCGGCGACCTGCCCGATGAGGACTTGTGTACGGGCCGTGTCCAGTTCGATGACGGTCTGACGCAGTTCCTGCAGCAGGTGCGCCGGCAGCGCGTCCAACTGTTCCGGGGTCAGGGGCAACTCCGGCGGCTCCGGCGTATTTTCCGGTCGCGGCGCCTTTTCGTAGATGAATTTCAGGTGCAGGTGCCGGGCCAAGGCACCGAAAAGTTCTTGCTCGTGAAAGGGCTTGCGCACGAGGTCGTCGCAACCGGCGGCGATAATGGGTTCTCGTTCTTCTTCCAAGGCGTGGGCCGTGAGCGCGATAACTTTGGTGTCGGCGCCAGCCTGGGTCGCCCGAATCCGCCGGACGGCCTCCAGCCCGTCCATCACCGGCATGCGGATGTCCATCCAGATCAGATCGGGATGCCATTGCTCAAACAGCGCCACGGCTTCCTGTCCGTTGGCGGCCTCGCGCAACTCAAAACCGAGCGGGGCCAGAAGCTTTCGCAGCAGCAGGCGGTTCTCCGACTGGTCTTCGACGATCAGCAACCGGTGGCGGGGCTGCCCCTCGGCCAATCCCAAAATGCGCGGGTGTTTCAGCTCATCGCGCTCCGCCACCGACGTCAGGAGGGTCACGGGAATCTCGAAATAAAAGACCGATCCCTTGCCTGGCTGGCTGGTCACGCCAATCTGGCCTCCCATGAGGTCGACATACTGCTTGCAAATGGCCAAGCCCAAACCCGTCCCGGCTTGCGCAGGAGCCCGGTCGCCTAATTGCACGAACGGAATAAAGATGCGCTGGCAATCCTCCTGGGGAATGCCGGACCCGGAATCCTCAACCTCAAACCGCACGTTGGCTTTTTCGGACCCGTGGATACCGGCGAGCTTGGCGCGGAGCTTCACCCCGCCCGAATCCGTGTACTTGATCGCGTTGCCCAGCAGGTTCAGCAGCACTTGGCGAAGTTTGCCTGTGTCCACGGCAACAAAGCGGGGCAGATCCGGCTCATCCTCCAAGGCGAAGCGGAGGCCTTTTTCCACAGCCCCGACTCCCATGAGCGACTGCATTTCGTGCAGTAACCGGCGCAAGTCAACTTCGGACTCCTTCAGGGCCACCCGACCGGACTCGATCTTCGCCATGTCGAGGACATTGTTAATTAGATTCAGCAGGTGCTCGCCGCTCCGGACAATGACATCCAACGTCTCCTGCTGCTGCGGCGTCACGTCCGGATCGTTCTTGAGCAGCCGGGAAAAGCCGAGGACGGCGTTGAGGGGGGTGCGCAACTCATGGCTCATGTTGGACAGGAACGTGCTTTTCGCGCGATTGGCGGCTTCGGCACGGGACTTAGCGTCAGCCAATTGCTCCGTCCGGTGCCTCACCATGTCTTCGAGGTTTTCCCGGTGCTTGCGCAGTTCGTCCTCGGCCAGCATGCGTTCCGTCACATCCATCGCGGTGCCGATATATTCGACGAGGTTCCCAGCTTCGTCGTGAACCGGATGGCCGATCGCATGGATGTGCTTGATGGTTCCATCGGGCAAGACAATCCGGTGGTCATGCTCGTAATCCATGCTTCGCCGCGCCACTTTCACAAACATTTCTCGGACACGGTCGAGATCATCAGGGTGGATCCGTTGCCAGAATGTGTCAGCGCTTGGCACACCGTCCTGCGGGTTGAAGCCAAAAATTCGGAACATTTCCTCGGACCAGTGCAAGGTCTGGAGAGTGGCGGGGTTCCAAACCCAACTTCCCGCGTGGCTCAGCCGCTGGCCTTCCGCCAGATTCGCCTCGCTTCTCCGCAGGGCCTCCTCCGCGCGCTTGCGTTCGGTGACGTCAACCACCGTGCATACGACTTCCACAAGCTCTCCACTGGCATTCAAGACGGGATGTGCCAGGCCGTAGATATGTTTGAAGGTTCCGTCGGGCAACATGACCCTGTATTCGACATCCGAATCCACTTTGTCATGGATCGCTCTCTGGAAAGCCTGCTGGAACTTGTCGCGGTCTTCCGGGTGGATTCGTTGTAACGGTTGGTCCCGCGTCGGCAGCCCCTGTTGCGGATCGAATCCAAAGATCCGGAACATTTCCTCCGACCAGTACACCGGCGCCGTTGTCGGATCGGCGACCGAAGTGCCCGTATGGGTCAGCCGCTGCGTTTCGGCCAGGTAACCCCAGATCTGCCGCAGTTCGTCCTCGGCCCGCTTGCGCTCGGTGATGTCGACCGTCGTGACCACGATTTCGATAAGCTCTCCACCGGCATTAAAAATGGGATGTCCTATGCCGTGCATAAGTTTGACTGTTCCGTCGGGCAACACGACCCTGTATTCGATGTCCACATCCGCGCGGTCATCGATTGCCCCCTGGAAAGCCTGCACGAACTTGTCGCTGTCCTCAGGGTGTATTCGTTGCATCGCTTGGTCCGCCGTCGGCAACCCCTGTTTCGGATCGAATCCAAGGAGCCGGAACAGTTCCTCCGAGTAGTACAAGGGCTCCCCAGTCGGATCGGCGACCGCAGTGCCCGTATGGGTCAGCCTCTGCGTTTCCGCCAAATAAGCCTCCCTTCTCCGCAGTTCGTCCTCAGCCCGCTTGCGCTCGGTGATGTCGCGCGCCACGTGGACGACATGTGTCAGTTCGCCGCTCTGGTCAAATACGGGGTCAGCGGAAACCAACAACCAAGGACCGCCCTCTCTGGCCAGAACCTCCTCTTCTTCATGCCTCCGGGACTGCCGCATTCTGGCGAGAGGGCATTCCGCAGGGGCCATGGACGTCCCGTGGATCAGGCTGAAGCAATGTTCCCCGACGATTCTGTCAAACGGCAGCTTCAGCAACTCCGCCGCTGCACGGTTGGCTCGCACGATCTGAAAATCCTTGTCGAGCAGCAGAACCAAGTCCTGCACCGCGTCAAAGGTAGCCTGCCACTGCGCGGCCGTCTGGCGCACCTCGTCCTCCGCGCGCTTGCGCTCGGTGATGTCCTGAACGGTTCCCGTTCCTCTGACTGCCTTCCTTTGCGTATCGAATTCGACTTCAGCCCTCTCTCGAATCCATTTCAGTCCGTCCCCGACCAAGATGCGGTGCTCGATGTCGTATGGTGCTCCCTGGAGGGCAGCAGCCCACGCGCGATCGACACGTTCCCGATCGTCAGGATGGACCCTGTTGAGGAAAGACTCATAGGTCAGAGCTGTGTCTCGGGGCATATCAAAGATACGGAATACCTCGTCTGACCAAGTGAGAAGGCTGCAAACGAGGTCGAGGTGCCAGCTTCCGATGTGGGCGATCTCCTGTGCCCGATTGAGATTGGCCTCACTTCGGCGCAGGGCCTCCTCGGCGCGCTTGCGCTCGGTGATGTCGCGCATGCTGGAGCGATGTCCGAGTCTCGGCCCTCGTGAGTCGTAAATGGGCTGCCAGGAAGCCGCCACCCATACCAACCGGCCATCTTTGTGACGCACCCGGAACTCGAAATCGTTCCTGCTGGATCCGTCAACCGCCTCTCTCACCTGTTGTGCGAGCGATTCGCGATCAGCCTGTGCGACGATGGGGAGCGGAAAATTCGGCATGGCCATGCATTCAGCGACCGAGTACCCGGTGATTCGCTCGACCGCTGGATTTACCCAGAGGAGTTTCCCGTCAACCCCGAACCAGTTCTCCCAGTCATACGTGTAATCCGCGATGGCGCGGAAACGTTCTGCGCTTTCGCGCCGCTCGTCCTCCGCCCGCTTGCGCTCGGTGATGTCCCGCACCAGGGCCAAGTTGTAAGCCCGGCCTCCATATTCGAAATAGTTGGCGCTGACCTCGACCGGGAAAATGCGGCCCTCTCGCGTTCGGTGGCGGCTTTCGAAAGTGAGCGACCGCCGCGCCTTCAGGTTGTGCCAATGCTCGGACCAGCGTTCGACCGGGAAATCGGGGTCAATATCCGCTATGCCCATGCCGAGCAGTTCCTCACGGGTATAACCCAGCCGGCGGCAGGCCTCCTCGTTAACATAACAAAGACGTGCCCCATCCAGCAGGAAGGCGGCTTCGTGTACGTTGTCCAAGGCGAAACTCAGCAGGGAGACTTCCTGCTCCGCCCGCTCGCGCGCGGCCCGGGAACGCAGCGTGACGATGCCGAACGCCAGATCGCCCGCCAGTTCCTCCAGCAGCCGGATCTCTTCTGATGTAAAAGCGTTGGGCTGGGCGGCATAAATGATAAGACAGCCAAAGGTGTTGGCCTGTTCGTCTTTGAGCGGCAGGGCAACGACGGAACGGAAAATGTTCCGTGAAGCGATCTCCTTCCAGGGCGCGACACGAGAATCCGTGACGCAATCCTCAATGCAAGAGGTCTTCCCGGTTCGAATGGCCGTTCCGCAAGGGCCGCGCCCAAGCTCGGTGTCGGCCCAGGTAAGGCCGAGCCTCGCGAGAACACCCTCCTCGACCCCGGTCCAAGCAACATGCCGCACACCCTTGGCCTCGTCGTGTTCGGCATAGCCCACCCACGCCGCGCGGTAACCGGCCTCCTCACAAACGATCCGGCAGATTTCTTTGAGCAAGCTCTGCTCGTCAGTGGCGCGCAGGAGGACCTGGTTGCAGGTACTGATCGCGCGCAGTTCACGATTCGAACGACGAAGGGCCTCTGAGGTTAGCTGAACGAACTGAACCAATCGCCTGATGGTGAGGTAGAGCAGCGAGGCGGTTACGAAGACAAAGGCACTGCCCTTAATCGTCATCACCGCCGGGGGAAGATGGAAACGAGCTACGACCGCATCACTGAACAAGATCCATAACGTTGCCACAACAACGTAGCCCAGTGCAATCCGGCCTGGACTCAAGCTCGAAACACTTTTTGATTCCATAGGCTCAAAAATTGCCATAGCGCGGACAAAATGTCAACAATATCAGGTTCAATTTATTGTCCGGTCAACTATTTAACCACGTCGACAACGTGATCATTTTGTATGCAACATAGAGCAAATGAACAACTTATGTCAATATTTACAGGTTGGCATGGCTCCTGCAAAACACCCATGACAGAAAGAACAGCAGTTGAAAACATGAGCGCAAAACAAAACAGAGCATGGTTCCGATTCGTTGATGAGGATACTTTCGAACAGGAAGTAACCCAATCAATCAAGCCCGTTCTAGCCGTGTTCTGGGCATCTTGGAGTCACCCGTGTCAGATGATTGACTCTGTGCTCGCAGATGTGGCGACAACTTGTGCGGAAAGCGTGACATTAGTCAAAGTCAATGCTGACGACAACCCCCATCTGTGTCTGCGCTATGATTTGTCATTCATTCCGACCCTGCTCTTGTTCGTGGCCGGGGATCTTCGTGAAACGATGGTCGGTACGGCAAGCAAGGAAGCGATTCTACGCCTGTTGCGCCGTCACGGCCATGCCGACTCGGTGCAACCTGCTGACGAAAAAGTAACCACACGACTCAAAGAAAGGACATTCGCATGAAAAAGAATGCGCCCGTTCACCAAGAATCCGCCGCGAAGAAAAGACGCGTTTCCTTCAGCGTCCGCGCCGAGGCCGGAGCTCAGGTTTTCCTCTCCGGAGACTTCAACGCTTGGAACCCTATCGACAAGGAGATGGCCGACAAAAAGGGCGACGGACTATATACCGCCACCCTGATCCTCGCCCCCGGCGACTACCAATACAAATTCGTGATCGACGGCACGTGGTGCGCGGACCCCGAATGCCCCGATTGGGTTCCGAATGAGCACGGCACGCTCAACAGCCTCCTGCATGTGGTCTAATGAGGTGAACGTATGACACACGACTTGCAGCAACTGTTGGATAGAATCCAGCGCGACGGGGTCGACAAGGCAAAAGCCGAGGCCGACAAAATCGGTGCGGACGCACGCGCCCAGGCCGAGGCCGCGCTCGACGCGGCCCACGCCCAGGCCGCGAAGATCATCAACGAGGCGCACCAGAATGCCGAGGCGTTCGAGCGCCGCGCCGAAGAGACCATCCGCCAGGCGGCCCGAGACACGCTGCTGAACGTCGAAAAAGCGGTGACCTCCCTCCTCACCCAGTTCCTCCTGAAGGGGGTGAACGCCGCGCTCGACGACAGGGCGCTGGTCGCCGGACTGGTCACCGATGCCGTCCACGCCTATGTGAACGGCAAGGACGCCATCGACGTCGCCGCCTCCGCGCAACTCGCCGACGACCTGCGCGCCCAGCTCGCGGTCCATGCCGCCCACGGCGTTACCGTGGTCACGGACGAAGCCACCGGCTCCGGTTTCCGCGTCCGCCTCGCCGACGGCCGCGTCGAGCACGATTTCACCGGACCCGCCCTTGCGGAGGCGCTCGCCAAGGGACTCCGCCCCCGCCTCGCCGCACTGATCAAAGGATAGAGACACGCGTCGCACGACGCACGATACACTCGGGAAATACGCTTATTACAACGACTAACCCTCCATTCTCTATGAGCCTCATTTACCTCATATCAAGTCTGCCGATGCTGAGCCTGGACACCGCCCCGGGCATGACGCCGGATGCCTTTCTGGCGGCCTGCCGCGAGCAGCTCGGCGAACAGGCGGTTGCGGCTGTCGAGGCGCTGTTGAACGGCCAGGCGCTGGCCCACCCGTTCGTCGAGGTCTGGTTGGACAAGGAGGCCATCCTGCGCAACGCCGTGGCCCGCAAGCGCGCCCGCGCCGCAGGCGGTGACCAGGACCGGTGGCAGCGTCCCGCCTGCGGTTGCGACAGCCAGATCGAGGCCGGCGTCGAGGACGCCTTCGAGGAGCCTGACCCTCTGACGCGAGAGAGGGCGCTGGACAAGGCCCGCTGGCTGATTGCCGGGGAGCTGCAGGGCACCGACCCCCTGAGCCTCAACGTCGCGTTCGCCTATGCGGTCAAGCTCGCGATCACCTCCCGCTGGCACGCGCTCGATGCGGCGCGTGGACAACAGATGTTCGACTCACTCACACGTGCGGGCGACATGTGATTCGTCCCAACCCGGGAACCCTTATGGACACAACAGGAAAAATCGTCGGTGTAAACGGCAACATGATCACGGTTGCGTTTGACGGCGCAGTCGCTCAGAACGAAGTGGGGTACGCCTGTATCGCCCAGAATGGCACCGCGCAGCGCCTGATGAGCGAGATCGTGCGCATCCGCGGCCGCCTGGCCGACATGCAGGTCTTCGAGGACACGCGCGACCTACAGGTCGGCGACGAGGTCGCCTTCACCGGCAACCTGCTCGCCGCCGAACTCGGCCCGGGATTGCTGAAGCAGATTTACGACGGGCTTCAGAATCCCCTGCCCCAGCTCGCCGAACAGTGCGGCTTCTTCCTCCAGCGCGGCACCTACCTCAACGCCCTCGACCGCTCTACCAAGTGGGCCTTCACCCCCGCCGCCAAGCCCGGCGACCGCCTGACCGCGGGCGAGACGCTCGGCACCGTCCCCGAAGGCATCTTCAGGCACCGCATCATGCTCCCCTTCGCGATGCGCGGCGTCTACACCGCCAAGAGCGTCGCTCCGGCGGGCGACTACACCGTCGAGCAGGAGATCGCCGTCGTCACCGACAGCGACGGCAAGGACCACAGCGTCACGATGATGCAGCGCTGGCCCGTCAAGCTTCCCATCACGTGTTTCGCGGAACGCCTGAAGCCGGTCGACACGATGACCACGCGCGTCCGCCCGGTCGACACCTTCTTCCCCGTCGCGCTCGGCGGCACCTACTGCATCCCCGGCCCCTTCGGCGCCGGCAAGACCGTCTTGCAGCAGACCACCTCGCGCTACGCCGACGTGGACATCGTGGTCCTCGCGGCCTGCGGCGAGCGCGCGGGCGAGGTGGTGGAGACCCTGCGTGAGTTCCCCGAACTCGAGGACCCCCGCACCGGCAAGCCGCTGATGGACCGCACGGTCATCATCTGCAACACTTCGTCGATGCCGGTCGCCGCCCGCGAGGCCTCCGTCTACACAGCCGTCACCATCGCCAGCTACTACCGACAGATGGGACTGCACGTCCTGCTACTGGCCGACTCCACCTCGCGCTGGGCCCAGGCGCTGCGCGAGCTTTCCGGCCGCCTGGAGGAGATCCCCGGCGAGGAAGCCTTCCCCGCCTACCTCGAATCCCTGATCGCCAATTTCTACGAGCGCGCCGGGCTCGTGCGCCTCAAGGATGGCACCGTCGGCTCCGTCACCATCGGCGGAACGGTCTCGCCGGCGGGCGGCAACTTCGACGAGCCCGTCACGCAGGCCACGCTCAAGGTGGTCGGCGCCTTCCACGGCCTCTCCCGCGCCCGTTCCGACGCCCGACGCTATCCGGCCATCGACCCGCTCGAGAGCTGGAGCAAGTACAAGAGCGTGATCGAGAAAGACCGCGTCGAGCGCCTCCGCACGATCCTCCGCCACGGCAGCGACGTCGCGCAGATGATGAAGGTCGTCGGCGAGGAAGGCACCAGCATCGGCGACTTTACCGCCTACCTCAAAAGCGAGTTCCTCGACGCCGTCTACCTCCAGCAGAACGCCTTCAGCGACGTGGACGCCGCCACCTCCGCCGACCGCCAGCAGGCCATGTTCACGGTCGCCGAGCAGGCCATGCTTGCAGACTACCCCTTGACGGACAAGCCTGCGGCACGCAAGTTCTTCCAGGCCCTGACGCAGGCGTTCATCGACTGGAACATGACGCCCTTCGACCAACCGGACTACGCCGCCCGCCGCGACGCGCTGAAACAGACGATTGAGGAGACCGCCACCCATGCATAAGGTTTACCACATGATCGACAACCTCGCCGGAAGCGTCATCACGCTCCGCGCCGAAGGCGTCAAATACCGCGAACTCGCCGAGGTCACCTCGCGCACGGGCACCTCGCTCGCGCAGGTCATCAAACTTGACGGCGGCACCGTGACCCTCCAGGTATTCGCCGGCGCGCGCGGCGTCGCCACCGACGCCAAGGTGCGCTTCCTCGGGCACCCCATGCGCGTGCCCTTCTCCGACGCCCTGCTCGGCCGCTCCTTCACCGGCAGCGCCGTCCCGCGCGACAAGGGCCCGGCGCTCACGGACAACCTGATCGATATCGGCACGCCCTCCGTGAACCCGGCGAAGCGCATCATGCCCCGCAACATGGTCCGCACCAACATCCCGATGATTGACGTCTTCAACTCGCTCGTCGAGT
>Ga0209066_10003971_pt1 | contig 16430 bp, 15 predicted proteins | sample All_14_2_FD_187198 | JGI IMG/M metagenome (GOLD analysis project Ga0209066, IMG submission 187198) | Freshwater microbial communities in response to fracking from Pennsylvania, USA - Allegheny Zone_MetaG_DW_15 (SPAdes) (version 2) ...
TCCCGCCGCCCTGCGACGGGAGGCCGTAGAATCATGTCAGCCCCCCCGCTCGGTTGAAGTCATACCCCCGGATGTCTATCTGGAGCCGCCTTCCGCAGCCCGCCCAGGATCCTCGACCCATGCCCCATACGATCCCCGCCGAATGGGCACCTCACCGGGCGATGTGGGTCGGATGGCCCAGCCATGGCGACCTGTGGCTGGACTATCTCGAGGCGGCGCAGGACGAGGTCGAGGCCCTGGTGCGCGCCCTCGCCGGTCCGGGGCGCGAGACCGTCAGGCTGATGGTCGGCAATCAGGACGCCCTGGCCGACGCACAGGGGCGATTCGACGGCATTGAGCGCGTCACGGTGGTGCCGGGCCGGTTCGGCGATGTCTGGCTGAGGGACACCGGCCCGATCTTCGGGGCGGGCTCGACGACCGCCGCCGCCTTTGCCTTCAATGGTTGGGGCGGCAAGTATGACTTTCCGCACGATGACGAGGTCGCCGACCAGATTGCCGAGTCGGCAGGTGTCACCCCGACCCGCCACGCCTTCATCCTGGAGGGCGGCGCCCTCGACCACGACGGGTCAGGGACCATCCTGACCACCCGCCAGTGCCTGCTGAACAGGAATCGCAACGCAGGCTGGACCGACGCCCTGGCCGAGGCGGCTTTGTTCGAGGCACTCGGCGCGACACGGGTTGTCTGGCTGGGCGAGGGCCTGCTCAACGACCATACCGACGGCCACGTCGATAATCTCGCCCGGTTCGTCGGGCCCGGCATCGTCGCTGTGCCGATGGGCTTTGGTCACAACGACCCCAATGCCGAGGCCTATGATGCCGCAGCCGCTGTCATCCGCGCCGCCACCGACGCGACCGGTCGCCCGCTCGAGGTTCTGCGAATTCCCTCGCCGGGCCTGATCCTGGACGAGGACGAGCGTCCGATCCCGGCCAGCCACATGAATTTCCTGATCGCCAACGGTGCGGTGGTCGTGCCGACCTATGGCAACGCCATGGCCGCGCGTCTGGCCTGTGAAGCGCTTGCTACCGTCTTTCCCGACCGCGAGATCATTCCCCTGCCGTCCAGCGCCATCCTGACCGGCGGCGGATCGTTCCACTGCATTTCCCAGCAGGAGCCCGCCTGATGCCCCGCACCCTCTCTGTTGCCGGCCTCCAGACCTCCTACGGCGAGGACATGGCTGCAAACATCGCCAGGACTGTGGATCTCGTTCGTTCGGCGGCGTCGCGCGGTGCCCAGGTCATCCTGCCTTCGGAGCTGTTCCAGGGCCCGTACTTCTGCGTTTCGCAGGAGGAGCACTGGTTCGGTACCGCCTACGCCTGGCGCGAACATCCGGTGGTGATCGCCATGGCGGATGTGGCCAGGGACCTCGGCGTGGCCATTCCCGTTTCGATCTTCGAACGGGAGGGGCCGCACTACTATAACTCCGTCGTCATGCTGGACGCGGATGGTTCGCCGCTCGGCGTCTATCGCAAGAGCCACATCCCCGACGGCCCCGGCTATCAGGAGAAATACTATTTCCGGCCTGGCGATACGGGATTCAGGGTCTGGCCGACCCGGTTCGGCAAGGTCGGCGTCGGCATCTGCTGGGATCAGTGGTACCCCGAAACGGCACGGGCCATGATGCTGATGGGGGCCGAGGTGCTGATGTATCCGACGGCCATCGGGTCAGAGCCGCACGATGCCGAACTGCACACCGCCGAGCCTTGGCGGCGGGCGATGCAGGGTCATGCGGTTTCCAATGTCGTGCCCGTGGTCGGGGCCAATCGCATCGGCCATGAACAGGTGACCCCCACCGGCCAGACCTTCTATGGCCATTCCTTCATCGCCGACCATCGCGGCGATCTGGTCGAAAGCTTTGGTGCCGGGGACGAGGGCGCACTGGTCCATACCTTCGACCTGGACTTCCTGGATCGCCACCGCGCAGCCTGGGGCTTCTTCCGTGACCGAAGGACCGATCTGTACGGGGCACTCAGTGCGCCGCGACCTGCGGGCTGAGTGCTGTGACCGAAACGGGTCTCACCATTCGCCCATATTGGGCATAGAGGCCCAGGGCTCGGCCGGGGCCAGGGCCTCGCCCTCCTGCAGCAGTTCGATGGAGATGCCGTCCGGCGACCGGACAAAGGCCATATGGCCGTCACGAGGCGGCCGGTTGACGATGACGCCTCCATCCATCAGCCGCTGGCAGGCCGCATAGATGTCATCGACACGGTAGGCCAGATGTCCGAAATTGCGCCCGCCCGTGTAAACCTCAGGATCCCAGTTCCAGGTCAGTTCGACCTCGGGCGATCGCTCGGCCCTGGCCCGCGTCACATCGGCATCGGCGGCCAGATAGACCAGGGTGAACCGGCCCTTCTCGCTCTCGATCCTTTTCGTCTCAGTCAGACCCAGGAGATCGCGCCAGAAATGCAGCGAGGCCTCGAGGTCGCAGACCCGAACCATGGTGTGAAGATAACGCATACTGCACCCGGACTTCATGAGGACGCCTCGGGCTATAGTCCGAAATGGGCGCTTTCTAAAGTGTCGCGACTGGGCGTATTCATCGGGTGGTTCAAGGCTTTGTGACACGGATCAAGGTCACGCAGGCCAAGATCGCCGGTCAGGGGGTCGGCGGACAAACGGCGTCTCGCGGGGGAACGCGCGGCGGGGACGGACAGTACACTCATGGCATCATTGCTTCGCGCAAACGCGGCCCGCGCCGCGTCCAGGGGCGCTTCCGCGCCCAAACCCAACACCACCAAAGGCCAGCAGGTCGGCGACGCCAGTCTGGGCGAAAAGCTCAAATACGAGTTCGACAAGTCCATGGCCGCCGGGCCGGTCGCCCTGGTCGGCTGGCTCAGCCTGGTGACCTTCATCGTCATCCTGTTTGCCGCAACCGTCCTTACCCTGACACATCTGGGCCCCGACGGCGGGTTCAACTTCTTTGAGGCGGGCTGGCAATCGTTGATGCGGACCATGGACGCCGGCACCATGGGGGGCGATGCTGGCTGGCCGTTCCGTTTCCTGACCCTGTTCGTCACCCTGATGGGAATCCTGGTCTTTTCGGCCCTGATCTCGATCATTTCGGCGGGGCTGGATTCGGCGCTGGACAGTCTGCGCAAGGGACGTTCGCGCGTGCTGGAGGCGGATCATACCGTGATCCTGAACTGGTCGCCCTCGATCTTTGACATCCTCTCCGAACTGGTCGTGGCCAATGAGAGCCGGAAACGACCGCGCATCGTCATCATGGCCAACAAGGACAAGGTCGAGATGGAGGACGAGATCGCGGACAAGGTGGCCGATCTCAAGAACACCCGTATCATCTGCCGCTCGGGTGACCCGACCGACCTGTTCGACCTGTCTCTCATCAATGCCCAGACCTGCCGTTCGATCATCGTGGTTTCGCCCGAGGGCGTCGATGATCCCGACAGTCAGGTCATCAAGACCGTTCTGGCCCTGACCAACGATCCCAAGCGCCGCGAGGAACGCTATCGTATCGCCGCCGAACTGCGCGATGCGAAGAATGCCGAGGTCGCCCACATCGTCGGCGGCGACGAGGTCCAGCTGGTTCTGGCCGACGACCTGATCGCGCGGATCGTGGTCCAGTCCAGCCGCCAGGCCGGCCTGTCCGCCGTCTATTCCGAGCTGCTCGATTTCGACGGCTGCGAGATCTACACGACCGAGCTGGAGGAGCTGGTCGGTGTTTCCTACGGGAACGCAGTGATGGGCTATGAGGACTCGACCCTGATCGGACTGCGCTATCCCGATGGGCGCGTGAAAATGAATCCACCGATGGACGAGATCATCGTTTCGGGAACCCGCGCCATCATCATCGCCGAGGACGACGCTGCGATCAGGCTGACATCCTTGCCCGAGGACGCCGTGGACCCTGCCGTGATCCGTAAGCCCAAGGCTTGCGTACGGACCGCAGAGCGGGTTCTGATCATCGGCTGGAACCGACGCGGTCCCATGATCGCCCACGAGCTGTCGCGCTATGTGAAGCCCGGTTCGGTCTTGACCGTGGCCGGCGACATCCCGGGATTCGAGGCCGAGATCCTGTCGATGCCGATGGGGTCGGAGAACATGGCGGTCGAGGCCCGGACGATCGATACCAGCCACGCGGCCTCGCTGGAGGCGCTGCAGCCCCTGACCTACGACAGCGTTATGGTGCTGGGCTATTCAGACCATATGGAGGCCCAGTCGGCCGATACCCGAACCCTCATAACCCTGCTGCATCTCAGGAAACTCTCCGAGCGGCTGGGAGAACACATTTCGGTGGTGTCGGAGATGATCGATATCCGCAACCGCGAGCTGGCCGAGGTGACCCGTGCCGACGATTTCGTAGTGTCCAACAAGCTGGTCAGTCTGATGCTGGCCCAGGCGTCAGAGAACGAATACCTGTCCGCGATCTTCGACGATCTGCTGGATGAGGAGGGCTCGGAAATCTACATGCGCCCGGTCGGCGACTATGTGGACCTGGCCCTGCCTGTCAGCTTCTACACGATCGCCGAGGCGGCTCGCCAGCGCGGCGAGACCGCCATCGGCTATCGCCGGAAGCGCGAGGGTGGTGTCGACGACGACCGCAACATGGGCGGGGTCGTGGTCAATCCGTCCAAGTCGGAACGGCTCGAGTACCTGCCCGAGGATCGGGTGATCGTTCTGGCCGAGGACTGATCGAGGATAGTCTACCCCCGCGTCGCGGGGGTAGAAGACCTTTACGCCTTGTTGTCGTAGGCCCCGCCGTTCGCTTCGGTGGCTGGAGCGTAGGCACCTGCTGCCGCAGCCTTCGCACCCGAGCCCTTGGCGGCGACAATGACCATGGCCGGTCGCACGGTGCGGCCGAACAATTCATAGCCGGCCTGCATGGTCTGGAGCACCGTACCGCCGGGAACCGTTTCGGACGGCTGTTCCATCATCGCCTGATGCAAGTGGGGATCGAAGACCTCCCCGGGACCCGGGGCGACCTGTTTCAGGTTGTTGGACGCAAATGCACCTTGCAGTGCCTTCTCGACCAGTTCCAGTCCGGTGACGAGGGCGGCGGCGGGGCCTTCGGAATCCTTGGGAGCCGCCTGCAGCGCGCGTTGCAGGCTGTCGGCGACCGGCAGCAGATCCTTGGCGAAGCGCTGTATCGCAAAGGCGCGGGCGTCGTTCTGCTGCGTCTCGGAGCGGCGCTTGAGGTTCTCCATCTCGGCGGCGACGCGCAGGGCGCGGTCCTTCCATTCGTCGCGCTCTGCGATCATCTGGTCGAGCGGAGCCAGGCTGTCGCCCGCACCTGCCGTATCGGCGTCAAGGATGGAGTCGGCTTCTGCCTCGATCGCGTCGAGTTCGGCCTGTGTCGGGTTGTTCTGAGTGTCGCTCAAGTGTCCTGTCCGTCCAGCATTCGCCCCAGCACCCGGGCAGTGTAGTCCACCAACGGAATGATGCGGGCGTAGTTCAACCTCGCGGGTCCGATCACGCCGATGGCGCCCAGGACCCGCTGTCGGCCGTTCATATAGGGCGCCGCGATCACGGCGGAACCGGAAAGTGAAAACAACCGCGTCTCCGCGCCGATAAAGATGCGAACGCCCTGGGCCGCATTGACTCCGTCAAGCAGGCCGATGAGCTGTTCCTTCTGCTCCAGATCGTCGAACAGGACGCGGACAAGCTCCAGATCGGCGGCGGTCTCATGGTTCTGCAGCAGATTGGCGCGGCCGCGGACAATCAGCGAGCGTTCACGATCGGGACCTCCTGACCAGGCGGCCAGGCCGTCCTCGACCAGCCGAGCGGCAGCAGCGTTGAGTTCCAGACGGGCGGCATCCAGCTCGGCGCGCATTTCGGTGCGGGCCTCCAAAAGAGGGCGACCCTTGAGCCGGGCATTCAGGAAATTGGACGCCTCCTGAAGCGTCGAGGGGGTCACACCGGCCGAAAGGGGCATCAGCCGGTTTTCAACCGTGCCGTCATCGCCGACCAGAACCGCCAGTGCCTGGTCGTGACCGAGGGCGACGAACTCGACGTGCTTTACGCCTGCATCGCGCACGGGGCTGGCGACGATCCCTGCGCCTCCCGCAAGACCTGACAACAGGGATGAGGCCGCATCCAGCGCCTCGTCGAAGCCGCGACCTTTCCCGGCCAGCCGCGCGTCGATCTCGCGGCGTTCGTCGGTCCCGATGTCGCCGATCTCAAGGAAACCGTCGACGAACAGCCTGAGCCCCGCATGGGTCGGTATCCGTCCTGCGGAGGTGTGGGGCGCGGCCAACAACCCGGCCAGCGTCAGGTCCTGCATGGTGTTGCGGATCGAGGCGGGCGAGAGCTGCACGCCGCCCCGCGAAATCGTCCTCGACCCGACCGGCTCACCGGTTTCCAGATAGGTCTCGACAATCCGGCGGAAGATGTCGCGCGCCCGGGCGTCAAGCGCGGACAGGCTGGCCCCGGACGCAGCAACGCCAGTTCCGAACGGCAGGGGGTTTGGGGCATACAGGCTCACGCTTTCAGGATAAGCAGCCCGACCGAACTCTCCAAGCCGTTCCGTAAGGACCTCGTGATGACTGCTTCTGCCCTCGTTTCCGATCGCCCGTCAGGTCGCACACCCGAACAGCTCCGTACGGTGACCCTGGAGACGGGCGTCAACCGCTATGCCGAGGGATCCTGCCTTGTCTCCTTTGGACACACCAGGGTCCTGTGCACGGCCTCGATCGAGGAAAAAGTACCCGGCTGGATGCGCAACTCGGGCCAGGGCTGGGTCACGGCCGAGTATGGAATGCTGCCCCGTGCCACCCATACGCGGGGCCGCCGTGAGGCGGCTGCGGGCAAACAGTCGGGGCGGACGCAGGAAATTCAACGCCTTATTGGACGCAGTCTCCGGGCCGTCGTCGATCTGAAGACGCTTGGAGAGCGCCAGGTCCTGATCGACTGCGACGTGATCCAGGCCGACGGCGGCACCCGCACGGCCTCTATCACCGGGGCCTGGGTCGCGATGGCATCGGCGCTTGGCTACCTGAGGGCCGAGGGCGTCCTGAAGGCCGATCCGATTCTGGATCAGGTCGCGGCGGTCTCGTGCGGCATCTGCGCTGACCAGCCGGTTCTGGATCTCGACTACGAGGAGGATTCCAGCGCTGAGGCCGACTCGAACTTCGTTCTGACGGGCACGGGAACTATCGTCGAAATCCAGGCGACGGGAGAGAAGCGTGGCTTCTCGCGAGGCGAGTTCGACCGGTTGTTCCAGTTGGCGGAGATCGGCTGCGCCGACCTTTTCATGCTTCAGCGGGCGGCGCTGGAGGCGGCTCTGAAGGGCTAAGCGGAGCCAGTTGCCGCGACAGGACCGCGCGAGACCGCCTAGCCCTCTTTCGCACCTGTCGGGATCGGGGCATCGTGGTCGTCGATGCTCGCCGGAGACGCGCCATGCGTACGACCCAGACCTCGCCTGTCTCTTGTTTCGTTCTCCTGGCCATCGTCCTTGGTCTTGGGGCCTGTGGAGATCAGGAATCGTCCCCCGCCAGATCCGTGACCGTTCATCCGACACAACAGGCCGAGCAGGCCCCAGTCATGCCCGAGGACGCGCCGCCCCAGGAAGAGGCCGTGTCCGAAGAGGACTCATTGGCCACTGACGATGCCTCTGATGAAGACGTGACCGCGCCCTGTTCGGATACGCTTGGGGCCGCTCCAGCCGCCGCCCTGGTCCAGCGCTGCATCGCCGTCAGCCCTGCAACCCACCCACCTTGTCATGTGTCGAATCCTTGTACCCTGATCCAGAACGAGATCGAGCGGTCCTGCGCCATGTATGGTCCGGGCGAGGACAGATCTGAGGCGTGCGCCGGATAGGCTGGCAAACGGCTCAGCGAGCAATTGTTGAGGGCCGGTTCCGCCCTATCGAACTCAAATGTCGTGACACGACCTTCACAGTGCGCGAGGCTGGGGCTGTTGTGATTCCGCAACACCCATCAGGGACCGTTACCATGAAACTCTTGAAGACCTCATCGGCACTCGCCGCCGTGATGTTGCTCGGCGCGTGGACGTCTGCGGCCGAAGCCGATGTCATCGTTCCCACCGACGACGCCCCGACTTGGGTTGCCGGCATGGCCGATATCGCCAGTGGTGCAGCCCCCGCCTACGCGCAGGACGCCGAGGAAGACGAGTGCGACGACGAAGAGGATGATGAGGACCACGACGAGGACGAAGAGCACGACGACGAGCACGAAGAAGAACATGACGACGAGCACGATGACGAACATGATGACGAGGAAGACGAAGACGACACGTGCGAGGACGATGAACACGAACTGACCTGAACTCGTTCGTTCAGAGGATGCCGGGGCAGCGATCGCAGGGTCGCTGCCCTTTTTTTATGCCCGTTCAGATCTTCAGGCGATCGGCATGAAAAAGGCCCCACTGTTTCCAGCGGGGCCTTTGCCGTTTCAGCGGTGAGGCCGAATCCTAGTCACGACGGGGACGGCTGCGGCCACGATCACCGCCGCCTTCACGCTTCTTGCCGCCACCGCCGGTATCTTCGGTCAGGGGGGCCTCTCCGCGTTCGGCGCGTTCGGCATTGATCTTGTCGGTCAGGTCCTCGCCCGTCGACTGATCGACGACCTTCATCGACAACTTGGTCTTGCCGCGATCGTCGAAGCCCAGGAACTTGACCTTGACCTCCTGGCCTTCCGACAGGACGTCGGCCGGGTTGGCAACGCGTTCCAGAGCGATCTGGGACACGTGGACCAGGCCGTCCTTGGCCCCGAAGAAGTTCACGAAGGCGCCGAAGTCGACGACCTTCACGACCTTGCCGGAGTAGATCATGCCGGGCTCGGGCTCGGACACGATCGAGGAGATCCAGTTCTTGGCGGCGTCGATCTTTTCCTGATCCGAAGCGGCGATCTTGACGGTGCCGTCGTCCTCGATGTTGATCTTGGCACCGGTCTTTTCGACGATCTCGCGGATGATCTTGCCGCCGGTGCCGATGATGTCGCGGATCTTGTCGACCGGGACCTTGATGGACTCGATCTTGGGCGCGAACTCACCCAGTTCTGTGCGGGCACCGTCGATGGCCTTGTCCATCTCGTCGAGGATGTGCAGGCGGCCGGCCGAGGCCTGGGCGATCGCCTTGCGCATGATCTCTTCGGTGATGCCCGTGACCTTGATGTCCATCTGAAGGCTGGTGATGCCCTCGCGCGTACCGGCCACCTTGAAGTCCATGTCGCCCAGGTGATCTTCGTCACCCAGGATGTCGGACAGGATGGCGAACTCGCCGGACGGCTCCAGGATCAGGCCCATGGCGATGCCCGATACTGGGCGAACCAGGGGCACGCCCGCGTCCATCAGCGCCAGAGAGGCACCGCAGACCGAGGCCATGGAAGAGGAGCCGTTGGACTCGGTGATCTCCGACACCACGCGGATCGTGTAGGGGAAGTCTTCCGACGACGGCAGCATCGGACGGATCGCTCGCCAGGCCAGCTTGCCGTGACCGATTTCGCGACGGCCCGCGCCGCCCATACGACCGGTCTCGCCGACCGAATAGGGAGGGAAGTTGTAGTGGAGAAGGAATTTCTCCTTGTACGTCCCCGACAGGGCGTCGACGTATTGCTCGTCCTCACCGGTGCCCAGGGTGGCGACGACGATGGCCTGGGTTTCACCGCGAGTGAACAGGGCCGAGCCGTGCGTCCGAGGGAAGACACCGACTTCCGAGACGATGTCGCGGACCTTGTCCAGCGCACGACCGTCGACGCGGTGGCCGTTGTCGATGATGTCGCGACGCAGGACGTGGGCTTCGCATTCCTTGAAGGCCGTGCCGAACTTGGCGGAATCGACGCCGTCCGGATTTTCGTCGGTCTTGACCAGGGCGGCCGAGGCCTTCTTCTTGGCGGTGCCGACGGCGGCATGACGGTCATGTTTGCCGACGTGGGTATAGGCGGCCTTGATGTCCTCGCCGACCAGGGCCTGGATCGAAGTCACGACGTCGGAGTGGTCCTCGGCCTGGAAGTCGAAGGGCTCCTTGGCGGCGTGCTCGGCCAATTCGATGATCGCGTCGATGACCGGCTGCATGCCACGATGCGCGAACATCAGGGCGTTCAGCATGACCTCTTCCGACAGCTCCTTGGCTTCGGATTCGACCATCATCAGGGCGTCTTGCGTGCCGGCGACGACGAGGTCGAGTTGCGACTCAGGCAGTTGGTCCAGCGTCGGGTTCAGCACGAACTCGCCGTCGATATAGCCGACGCGCGCGGCACCGATCGGGCCCTGGAACGGGACGCCCGAGATGGTCAGGGCGGCCGAGGTGGCGACCATGCCGACGATGTCCGGATCGTTCTCCAGATCGTGCTGCAGCACGGTGATGACGACCTGGGTCTCGTTCTTGAAGCCCTTGACGAACAGGGGGCGGATCGGACGGTCGATCAGGCGGGAGACCAGGGTCTCCTTCTCGGTCGGACGGCCTTCACGCTTGAAATAGCCACCCGGGATCTTGCCGGCGGCGAAGGTCTTTTCCTGGTAGTTGACGGTCAGCGGGAAGAAATCCAGGCCCGGCTTGGGCGCGCGACCGTAGACGACAGTGGCGAGGACGACGGTCTCGCCGTATGTGGCCAGAACGGCACCGTCGGCCTGGCGGGCGATGCGGCCCGTTTCCAGGGTCAGCGGGCGGCCGGCCCAGTCGATCGTCTTGCGTTTGATATCGAACATTCGTTTTCGTCTTTCGTATCCCGGGCGGCGTATTCCGGCCGGGGTCCCATCAGTGGGTGCGGATGCGTCGGGTGTTCAGTCCTTCGATCCATGGACCGGCCGCCCCATGGCGATCGATCCGGGAGAGGACCGGTCTGGCCCTCGCGTCATGCGCAGTAACAAACCGCTGCGCGCGGGTGGTTAGATACGGAAAGAGGCGCGGACATGGCCCGCGCCTCGAAACCGGTATCGTGGGGTGCGCTTAACGGCGCAGGCCCAGCTTGGTGATCAGAGCGGTGTAACGCGCCTTGTCGACCTTGGTCAGGTGATCCAGAAGACGACGACGCTGCGAGACCATCTTGAGCAGGCCGCGGCGCGAATGGTTGTCCTTCTTGTGGGTCTTGAAGTGTTCGGTGAGGTTGGCGATGCGTTCCGACAGGATCGCGACCTGGACCTCGGCCGAGCCGGTGTCGCCAGCGGAGCGGGCGTTTTCGGCGATGACTTCGTTCTTGCGTTCAGCAGTAATCGACATCGTAGCTTCCTTTCTGGGGGCTATCGCTCAGGACGCGGTCCTTCGCTGCTTGAGCCCCGGAAGTGTCCCTCCGGTCTCCGAGGAGAACGCGTCAGGACAGGTTAAAAACGCGGTCGGGTTCTAGCCGTCCGGCCCGCAACTGACCGAGAGCGACGAGGGTCTGCCCGTGAAAGGCGGAAACGGTTCTGGAGCCATCCCGGAGGTGGCTCTTGAGCGTCTCGACCTGTCGGGGGAGCAGAACGATCGGTCGTCCCTGACGAAGCGAGAAGGCGTCCTGGTCCGTAATGGCCAGCTCCGGGATGTCGTCCAGAGCGGTCGCTACGGGCAGCAGGCCTTCAAAGGCGGCGTCCCTATGCACCAGATCGGTCAGGAAATCCAGAGTGACCGCGTTCTCGACCGAAAACGGCCCCACGCGCTCACGGCGCAGGGCAGAGACGTGCCCCTCGGCCCCCAGCATCACCGCCAGATCACGCGCCAGGGACCGGACATAGACGCCCTTGCCGGTGCGGATGGTGATCTCGACCCAGTCTTGTTGAGGATTGGCGGCATCGGGTGCATCTGTGACCTCGGCCTCGTGAATGGTGACGCGGCGAGCGGCCAGCTCGAACTCCACACCCTCGCGGGCCAGGTCATAGGCGCGCTGGCCGTCGACCTTGATGGCGCTGAACTGGGGCGGGGTCTGGTCGATCTCGCCGACGAAGGTGGGCAGGGCGGCACGCACGGCCTCGACCGAGGGCCTGACGTCGGACCGGCCGATGATCTCGCCCTCGCGATCGACGCTGGCGGTCGAGATGCCCCAGTGGATCGTGAAACGATAGACCTTCTGCGCCTCCATCATGAAGGGCACGGTCTTGGTCGCTTCGCCCAGGGCGATCGGCAAGATGCCGCTGGCCAGAGGGTCGAGCGTCCCCGCATGCCCCGCCTTCTGGGCGTTGAACAGGCGGCGGACCCTGGACACCGCATCGGTGGACCCCAACTCGAACGGCTTGTCGAGACAGACCCAGCCGTTAACGGGATCGCCCTTCTTGCGACGAGCCATCTAGATCCTCCCCAGGAGCGAAGCGAACGGGGGAGGGGGACCATCCGAAGGATGGTGGAGGGGGCAAACCCACGCACCGTGTCTGGGGTCGCCCCCTCCACCACGCTGTGCGCGGTCCCCCTCCCCCGCGTGGACGCGGGTGAGGATCGTCATGCGTCGTCTTCCTCGACCGGCGGAACGACGTCCGCACGCACGCGGGGATCATCCAGCAGCCGGTTCAGGCGTTCGGCAGCCGCAAAGCTCTCGTCGTGGCGGAACCGGAGGTCGGGGGTGAAACGCATGTCGATGTGACGGCCGAGGGCACCGCGCAGGAATTTAGCGTGGGCGTTCAGGGCCTTGAGGATCTCGTCGACGTGACCGGCCGTATCCGACGTGTCCACGCCTGCACCCAGCGGCTCGACGAAACAGGTGGCGTGCTTCAGGTCGGGTGACAGACGGACCTCGCTGACCGTGATCGAGACGCCGATCAGGGCCGGGTCGCGGATCTCGTTCTCGCGCATGACCTCGACCAGGGCGTGGCGGATCATTTCGGAGGCGCGCAACTGACGCTGGCTGACCAGACCGGCGGAGGCTTTGGACTTCATCTTGGACATCGAGGTGATCCTTCTCTGTCGGGGGTCGGACCCGAGCGGAAAACGCCCTCCGGAAAGGGAAGTCGGGCGGTCTAGTCCCGGCTGGACGCGCTGTCCAGTTTCGCGCGGTCCAAGGTCCGTCCGACCTCGGCGGAGAAGACGGTCTGGACCGGACGTGTCGGCAGTCCTGCGGCGTTCAGAATCTCCCCCACCCAGTGGTTGCAAAGGTGCAGCACGGAGAAGGCCTCACGGCTGGCGAAGAAGCGGACAGGGTCTCCGGGGCGGGTAGCCGCGACGCGCGGAGTGCCGGTCGACAGGTCGAGACTGGCCTCGATGCGTCGGGCCATGCCGTCGAAAGCTGCGTCCGAAAGGATCATCCGGTGACGGCCCTCGCCGACGAACGCCTGTTCGGGGGCGACGGTCTCTGGGCGCAGCATGAGGACGGAACGGTTGCCGGGCCGAAAGAAGGCGCGGGCTCCGTCCGGCAGGCGGTCAGTGATCGGCCTCTGATCGACATAGAATTTTGCGTCACCCCAGCCGATCAGGATCCACTCTCCTGGCCCCAGGGTGGCGACGGCGTCGGCGAGGGGGCCCGGCCGAGACGCCAACGCCGCCCTCGGCACGACCATGTTGGTGTGAAAGCCGTTGTCGAGCAGGGTGACCGGGGTGGTCGCCTCATCTGGCGACGGCAGCCACAGAGCGGGATCGCCCGGCGCGGTCCATGTCCACAAGGCCGCCAGTCCGCCAAGGGCACCCGCGAGCATCAGGCTGCGCAACACGGTGATCAGGGCCTTGCGAGAAGGCCGTCGCCCTCGCCGCCGCCAGCCGCCTGACGGGGGGGCAGGGCCCATTCGCCGCGATAGGTATAGGATAGCTGTACACAGTGGCGAAACTGGCCATCGGGCCAGCGTCCGACCGCGTGGATCACCAGAGGTCGCACGGCGCGCACCAGGCCGACGACCAGATAGGTCTGATCGGCACCGGGACACAGGGCGCGGGCCAGGGGCCGGCCGTCGCCCTCGGCGGGGATGGTGTAGACGGTGGCTTCGCCCGAGTCCTCGGGCAGGGCGTCGCGCGCTTCATAGGGGCCGCCACGCAGGATATCGGCCGAGCCTCGCGACGAGGTCGAGATGATCCGCCGGATCGACACTGCCCCGAACAGCCCCTTGTTGACCTCGAGCGTCAGCCCCCGGGTCAGGGCCGTCGTGATCCGGTCCGACGGGTTGTAGGCCAGATAGCTGGTCCCCGCGAACGCCGGGGTGGCGATCGTCAGGGCAAGGACAGCAGGGATCAGGAGGCGCAGCATCGCTGATTGATCGACGACACGTAAGGCGGAAGCGTGGCAAAGAACGTCTCCTCACCAGCGATGGGGAGGAGACTTTTCACGCACCTAGCCGCTCAAGCAGCCAGGCTCCGAAGCCGCCCCGAACTACAGGGTCCGCTTGATCTCTTCGACCGTGAAGCACTCGATGTAGTCGCCGACCTTGATGTCCTGGAAGCCCTGGAAATGCATACCGCATTCCTGGCCCGAAGGGACCTCGTTGACCTCGTCCTTGAAGCGCTTGAGCGTGGCGAGCGTGCCCAGTTCCAGCACCACGACGTCGTCGCGGATGATCCGGACCTTGGCACCCTTGCGGACGACGCCTTCGGACACCCGGCAACCGGCGATCTTGCCGGTCTTGGAGATGTCGAACACCTGGAGCACCGCGGCGTTGCCGAGGAAGGTCTCGCGTTGCAGCGGGGCCAGCATTCCGGACAGCACGCCCTTCATATCGTCGAGCAGGTCGTAGATGATCGAATAGTAGCGAATCTCGACGCCTTCGCGCTCGGCCAGATCGCGCGCCTGTTTGGAAGCCCGGACGTTGAAGCCCAGGATGGGCGCGCCGGCCGACTTGGCCAGGGTAACGTCGCTTTCGGTAATGCCGCCGGCACCGGAATAGATGGTGCGGGCGCGAACCTCGTCGTTGCCCATCTTGTCGAGCGACCCGACGATGGCCTCTGCCGAGCCCTGAACGTCTGCCTTGATGAGGACCGGCAGTTCGGAGACCTTCTTGGAGGCCAGTTTGGACATCATGTCGACCAGGCTGACCTGGTTGATGCCGCCGGTCGCCTTCTCGCGCTTCACGCGGGCGCGATACTCGGTCAGTTCGCGGGCACGGGCTTCGGATTCCACGACCGCGAAGGGCTCGCCTGGCGACGGAGCCTCGTCCAGGCCCAGGATCTCGACAGGAACCGAAGGTCCCGCCTCGGTCAGTTGTTCGCCGCGCTCGTTGAGCAGGGCGCGTACCTTGCCCCAGGCTGACCCGGCCACGACGATGTCGCCGCGCTTCAGCGTCCCGCGCTTGACCAGAACGGTCCCGACCGGCCCACGCCCCTTGTCCAGCTTGGACTCGATGACCACGCCCTCGGCCGAGCGTTCGGGATCAGCCTTGAGGTCCATGACCTCGGCCTGAAGCAGGATGGCTTCAAGAAGGCCGTCCAGGTTGGTCTTCTCCTTGGCGGAAACCTCGATGATCTGGGTTTCGCCGCCCAGGCTTTCGGCGATGACCTCGTGCTGGAGCAGTTCGTTGACGATCCGGGTCGGATCGGCACCGGGCTTGTCGACCTTGTTGACCGCCACGATCAAGGGAGCGCCGGCGGCCCTGGCGTGCTGGATGGCCTCGATCGTCTGGGGCATGACACCGTCATCGGCCGCCACCACAAGAATGACGATGTCGGTGACATTGGCCCCACGGGCGCGCATGGCGCTGAACGCCGCGTGGCCGGGGGTGTCGAGGAAGGTGACCTTGTCGCCGCTTTCCAGACGCACCTGATAGGCCCCGATATGCTGGGTGATGCCGCCTGCCTCGCCAGAGGCGACGTCGGTGGTGCGCAGGGCATCCAGCAGACTGGTCTTGCCATGGTCGACGTGGCCCATGATCGCAACGACCGGCGCACGGGGCGTGATGGCCTCGTCGTCGATCTCATCGGACAGGAAGCCGGTTTCGACGTCGGATTCGGAGACGCGACGCACGGTCATGCCGAACTCGTCAGCCACCAGCTCGGCAGTGTCGGTGTCGATGACGTCATTGATCTTCATCATCAGGCCCTGACGCATCAGGAATTTGATGATGTCGACACCGCGCACGGCCATCCGGTTGGACAGTTCCTGAACGGTGATGACGTCGGGGATGACCACTTCACGAGCGGTCTTGGGCGCATCCGTGGACCCGCCCTTGCGTTTTTCCTTCTCGCGTTCACGGGCACGACGCACCGAGGCCAGCGAACGCATCCGCTCGGCCGTATCGCCGTCACCGGCCACAGACTGGATCGTCAGGCGGCCTTCGCGGCGCTTGGGCTCGCCACGGGTACGGCTGACGGCCTTTCCGGCGTCAGAAAACCGTTTGTCGCGATCATCCTCAGGCTTGAGCGGACGAGCGAAACCGCCACCCGCCGTGCGGCTCGGGCGCGAGACCTCTGCTGCAACGGGGGGCGCGTTCGGGGTCGGACGCCCGCCAGGGCCGGTGCGTGGGCCGCCAGGACGCGCCGCGCCGGGGGCCGGGCGCGGGTTAAGCGCCGAATAGCGAACAGGCTCGGCCGGCTTGGATGGGGCCGAAGAGCGCGGCGCGGTCGTCGGACGATCAGTATAGGACTTGTCACCGCCGCCCATGGCCTCTTCACGAGCCGAGCGGGCCCCGAAGGCACCGAATC
>Ga0209066_10003974_pt1 | contig 16423 bp, 12 predicted proteins | sample All_14_2_FD_187198 | JGI IMG/M metagenome (GOLD analysis project Ga0209066, IMG submission 187198) | Freshwater microbial communities in response to fracking from Pennsylvania, USA - Allegheny Zone_MetaG_DW_15 (SPAdes) (version 2) ...
AAGCGACAGCGTTCGCGTTCGGCCGCTACGATGGCGCAATCAAACGGGCCTCATACCAACTGCTCCACACCCTGCAATCGCTCTGATCCCTTAGCGTACGTTTTCGAACATTCTCTCACCGGACCCCCAAATGGCCAGAATGTCCGCTGCCCGCTCTTCCATCCCCCGTGAGCGCATATCCCCGCCGCGCGGCTTTGGGGCTATGTCACCCGTCTCGCGCTGCTGTGCCCGCCAGCGGACCGCCGTTGATGGTGCAACACCGAACCGGGCCGCCGCAGCACGGCAACTCGATCCACTGTTCACCGCTGCCAACAGCCGAGTGCGCAAATCCATCGAAAGAGCCATCTATGCTGGCCCCCTTCACCAGCACAGATCCTGAATCAGAAATCGCGCCCGAAGGGAATCCCAGGCCGATTCAGAACGGTCGAAAACCGCTCTAGCGAAATCTCCAGCGTAGCGCTGCGTCCGGCGCCGTTGTACTGGACCGTGAAGACCGGATGCGGCGTAGCATAGAAGCTATTGATGTCGTCCTTGATGACGTTCCCTACCGAACAGAGCGCACCACTGAGCGTGTCGTCGTAGCAGCCAGAGAAAGTGCAGCCGCGCACTAGGGTCGCACCTCGGGCAGGGTCAGCCACATTAGTGAAAGTGCATTCCGTGAACCACGGATTGTTGCGCACGGCCCATTGCACCGGCCTGAACCGGCCCTGCCACAGCGGGTTTGCACCGCTGCTGTCCGTGAACGTCACCCCATCAAACCAGTCGTTGCGGCCGTTGACCAGGTCGGTGCGTATCTCTGACATGTAGCGCATGTCGATGATGATGTTCGCCCCCCTGAAGTGGATGCCATCGAACTTCGGACGCACTTCGGCCGAACTGTAAGCCGTTTTGCCGATCGTCGCCGTCACGCCCGCCGCCGCCTCGACAGTCAGCCATCCGGTTGGTGCATAGGGGGCACTCTGGGACCAAGATGAATAGGTCGCCGTCTCCATCAGCCGGATACGGGGGTTCTTCGCATTCTGGGCGATGAGGTACGACAGCGCCGCAGCCGGGGTCTGATAGCGTGACCCTACGATCTGCGTCTGCGAGGGCGCAATGGTCAGGTCGTGATCGTACAGCGACGCTACTGGCGAGAACGGACAGGGGCCGATGACCCGCGCCTGCATCGACTTGTCCTTGGGTATGGCTTCGAAATAGAGATTAGCGGTACCGTTGCGACCATCGTGATGGAGTATAATCCACCAGCCAAAATAGCTTACATTCTGGCCGTTCGCATCCACGAAGGTGCGAAATCCGGGACTGTTGATGTCGACGATGGTACCTTCATAATGGACGCGGATTTTTTCCAAGCCCATGTTGTCGGCCAAGCTACCTTGGTTGTTGGCGCCTGCCCATACGCCGACGAGTAGTTTGTCGGCGTAGAACTGATCGGACGGCACAATGAGACGCAGCGCCGGTTTCGCGGTTGTCCGGACGGGATCTGCTGGCACGTTTGCGAAGCCGCTTCCTGCCGTTCCGCTCCAAGTTGCCGACGGCCAAGTAACAAGCGTGTATTGCGCGCTACTGACCTCTGCTATGCTGCGACTAGCTGATAGCGAACCATGGACAGATTCAGTCTCTGCCATCAGGCAAGTCCAATAAGATAGTTTGCTGAGGATCCTTGTGGCAATCCCTCAGCGCACGCGCACGTTAAGGATTGTGCTGATATTGAGATTGCGAGATAGGACCGGTGTGTTTGAACGGAACGGGACCAGGCTGACATCGCCGCTCTGGCCAATGGAGGGCCTCGTGGTTTGCCTTTGTTTGGGAGCGTCATTGGGAACGAGGGCATAGCAATGTTCGGGCGGAGCTTTCAAGCTGTTGGCAAAGTGGTCGAAACGATCCTAGAGTATCGCGTTTCCCCTATGTAAACAAAGTAGGAGCAAAAGCCGATCACCGCCTGTTAAATGTAGGAAAGTATTATCGCACTGGCCGCAGCCGTAGTCAGTCCGGTCGCGGGTCGCGTCGCGGATCGGCGCCAGGCGAGGCGAAACCCCTGACCCATACCCACGGCTTGAGCGCGGGCAGTGCACAACCCCGCGACAGCGCCCCGTATTTTCTTTTAAGCGGCGAAAAGCGTGCGCCAACGGTAAAACGGGCCAGATAGCCCAGCCACAAGGTGGCAATCGCAAGACTGGCATGGAGCGGCCCATGGTGGCGGTGCAGGAAATGCGCGTTGCCGATAGCGATGAAGCGGTTGCGAGTTAATGAAGATGCATTGCCGCTGCCTAGATCATGGAAGACTTTGCTTGCCGGCACGATGCCTATCTTCCCGCCGATATCGAGCACTCGCTTGCAGAGGTCGATGTCCTCGCCATAGAGAAAGAAGGTCTCGTCCAGTCCACCAAGGACTTCCCAGCGCTGCCGGGTGACCAGCAAAAAACCGCCGTGGACAACTTCAACGTCTTGGATTGCTCGGGCAGTGTCGAAGACGAAGGGCCGCCCGGCTTTGCCGACGAGCCCGCGCAGGAGTGCCTTCATCGTAGGCAATTCAGGATAGGCCTTAGTCTCGAATTGTCCCGCCCTGTCGACGACGATGCCCGCCAGTAGCCAGTAATCTGGATTGGCTTCGCCAGTCCCAATCAGGGCGTCGATCGCACCGGGGTAGACTTCGGTGTCAGGATTAAGAAGGATCATCCATTTACCGCGGGCATGGCGAGCCAATCGGTTATTCGCCTCGGCGAAGCCGACATTGCCTTGCGACGGTAGAATGCGCACGTGCGGATAACGCTCGGCGACGAAGTCCTCCGAGGCGTCATTTCCGTTGTTGAGGAACAGGATTTCGACGCTGTGGCTTTGGGTCGCAGCGGCGATGGCGCCCAAACACTTGTCGATATGCCGCAGCGAATTGTATCCTAGCACCAGAATGCTAGCACTGCATCCTCGCGCCGCGCCCGGTATTGTCGCGGTCTCGTCTTCCAGCATGCGGTTAGGGCTCCCCATCGGCGAAATTGGAACGGCAGCGTGCAAATCGGCTCATGCTGCTATTTCGAAAGCGCTGAGGATGATCTGGCGCTGGGTCTCTTCCAGCTTGAGGTTGGACTGGATCAGGATGGCGCAGTGGTGGGGCTGGATATCGCTAACGAACCGACGCACGTCGTCAGGGCTGTGCACGTCGTAGTGCCAAGAGCAATGGCACAATTCCTCCTGGGTCGTGGAAACCCGCTGCTGGTGCGGACCTTCGACACGCTCACAGAAGACACCGTACTCGATGTACTCGGAGAAACGGAAGTTGGCGATCAGCACGTCATACCACTTGCGGCCCGAAACGCTCTCGATGCGCTCGATCATGGCCCTGACGACCCCTGGATCCCAAATCACGCCAGTCGAGATATAGTCGAATCCCGTATAGCCTACGGCTGCCATCCCGAACGAGCGCATCGCAACGTCGTGCCACTTGCAATGCTCAGGGGCCTGGCCGGCACCGGGTACATGGTAGAGCTTGACGCGGTCGCCGTCGAAGATCTGCTCCAGCCGGATCGGTCGCACGAAGACAGCGTCGCTATCGACAATGATAGCTGCATCTTCCTCGAGCATACTAGCGATCCGAATCTTCGCTAGCTGCTGATAGATCCACCCGCGCACCACGCGGTGAGGCCAGCGCCACCACAGGCGCCGGCCCATTGCGTTGAACTCCTTGAATTGCGGGATCAGCTGTGAGCAGTCGACGATTACCCGGTTCGCACTGGCGTGGGGTTGGAACAAAGCAAGGTCGGAACGGTCGACCAGCACGTAATGCTTTACGTGCGGCATCTGGCGATCGATGCTCTTGCACAGCTGCGCAAAGGCGGGAGCGTCGCCATGATACGTTAAGGTGACTAGGCAAAAGGAACGGCTCATGCACGTTGTCCTTTGGACAAGGAGGGAAATTGGGGCCCGTGCGCGCCGGGCCGAGCAGCCCTGCCATGAAGCGTTACCGGTGCCCGGTTCGTACTTTTGCCGATCGAGACCGCCATGCCGACCATCATGATCAGCCAGACGAGAAGCCCTTCCCAGAGCAGCACGGTCAATCCACAGATGACCAAGGACACCATCGCAAAGGCTATGGCCATGCAAATGTCCCGTTCACGCTGCAGGGACCAGCGGTTGCTGCGTAGTGCGACGAATATGGCGGCGCCGATGATAAGAACGGCCATGCCAATGCTGACCGGATAGCCGTAGCGCATTGCCTGTAGAAGCCAATGGCTATCCACGGTTCCGCTCTGCATCCAGGCCGGGCGTATCCAGTCCCGTGTACCGATTCCGAACAGGGGATGCGTGTTGGCTTCTGCGCCCGCATATTGCCAGATCAGGATGCGATAATAGCCACTCGCCGAACTGAGCGACAATCGTCGCACAACGAACGACATAAGGCCGCCCTCTGAGCTTAATGATATGAAAACAACTGCCAAAAATGAAAAAAACCATAAACCTCTAAGAAGAGGCTTATGAACGTATTTTTGAAGTATATATACAAAACTCACAATTAAATTGATTAAAAAAGCCAGAAATCCCGCGGAACTGACAGAAAATATCATGCATAGCACGGCATACCAAGCCATCATGCGATATTTCACGCTCCGAAAGCAGAAGATCGCAAAGGGGATCAGCGCTGCGTGGAAAAGGCCTGCTAGAATGGGGTGAACGTAGGGGCCTGAAGCACGCATCAGCCCTAGTCGCACCTCGCCCGCTTCGAATGGAGGTGGGGCACCCGGAAACACGCTGAAAATAGGGTGCACGATCGCGCGGTGCGTCACGCTTTCTAGCATCATCAAAAAGCCTGCGACGACGATTCCCGGTAGAAACGCAACTAGCAGAGTGAAGAGATCATGTGGCGAACGGATGAAGATCCTGCCCATGGCGTAGGACAATCCGAAGGTGAACGCTACGTTCATACCGGTGGTAAAACCAGCAGCAATCGACGTGCTGACGCTCATCGACACGATGAACCAGAGGGTCACGAACACCGCCAGAGCATCGAACGCGGTGAAGGACAAGGGGCGGCGTCGCAAAGTTGATACCATCGCCGGCACCGAAAGCAGCATGACAATGAGATAGAGCTTCAAGTCGAACGATCCGAGCGGAAGTGCCACTTCTCGCGGCACCAGGCAGGAATAGGCTGTCAGGATGATCGGCATGAGCTGCCATCGGGTCTGGAAGCGTGGGGGTGTCGGGGCGTGGGCCATGTCCACCTCCTAAGCCTCCCTTGCCGACAGGTCGCGTGTCCAGATTGTTCCGCGACCGCACAGCCTGCTCCAGCGATGCAGGCCCTGGGCCAGCGCTTTGACCGCAAGATACACGGCTAGGTCGATGATCGAGACACCCTTACCGAGGCTGGCTGTCAGGCTCGCCGGGCTGGTGGTGCGTCCGCTTTGTGGGCTCGGGAATAAGTGGCGCACTTCATCGTCGCCGACGCGACGCCGCGCCTCGACCCGGACAAGGTCGCGCAAAGTCCGGGGGGGGGAGACGGTGAAGCAAATGGGCTTGCCATCTCGGTCCTTCGCCACATTGCGGCGTTCCGCGTAGGAAAAACGCGTCTTGAGCCAAATGTCGTCGCCAAAGATCGGTGGAAATTCGCCGATCTCGTCGAGTCCTTCCCGAGAGACACCGTAAAGTCCGGAACCGACCAGGCGATCGGTGACATAGGGCTGGCGGATCCAGACCCTATAATAGGCCCGAACGAGCGCACTGCATGGCGCGACGTCGACATGGAGTGCTGGCGATGCGGCTTTTACCTGCGGATCGAGGAGCGCCTGCGCGGTCGCGGCCAGTGCACGGTAATCGCACACGATGTCGGCATCGAGAAACAGGCGCGGGGTCAGCGTCGCCGCCCGGTTTCCGGTATTGAGCGCGGCTGATTTCGATCCTGCCGGCAGATCAAGAACCAGCGCTTCGGGGGCGGCCGCGCGCGCTACCTCCACCGTCCGGTCATAGCAGCCATTGGCCACGACAATGACCTCGGGGAGCGCGTCGGCGGGCGCGCCTTCGTAAATGCCGCGCAGGCACCGGGCGATCACGGCCTCCTCGTTGTGGGCTGGGATGATGACCGAAAAATGCATTGTCACAGTATCACGCCATCCCTCTAAACGAGTTCGCGCAGCGGTTCGCGACACGTGCTTGCGCCACAAACCGAGCGCTCTTACTTCTCCTCGTTTCCATAAGTGTAGTAGGCGTACTGATAGTCGTAGGACTGACCGGCGTTCAGTGCGACGAACTTGGTCAGCACGGCACCGATGACATTTGCGCCGGAATCTCGGAGCCGGCGCAGCGCAGCCTTGGCCTGCCCGAAGTGTGCCCGGTTGGCCTCGATGATGAACACCGTGCAGTCCGCCAAGCGCGCGATCGTCGGTGCGTCCGCCAGACCCATGACCGGTGGTGAGTCGAGGACCACGAGCGGATATTGTTGCGAGCAGCGCTTGATGAACTGCGAGAATAGGGGCGAAGACAAGATCTCGATCGGCACCAGCCCGGGCGCATTGCCCGCAGGGAGCACAACAAGATCGGTGCCCTCGACCGGGACCAGCACGCTTTCCAATGTCGCCGAACCCAGCAGCACCTCGATGAGCCCTGCGTCGGTTCTTAGGCGATCGACCATCCGCGCCAAGGTCGGCTTGCGAAGGTCGGTGTCGACCAGAAGGACCTTGCGGCCGTGGGCAGCCATCTTTTTGGCGATCATAAAGGCGCTGGTCGATTTGCCTTCCGAAGCTTGGCTGCTGGTGAAGGCCACTACCGTGTGATCGTCGCTGTTTCGCGACAAGGCGAATTCGAGCGAGATGCGCGCTGAAGAATAAGCTTCGTCGAGCGCCGAGCTATTCATGAGATTATGTTCCCCCTCGATCAGTGGGGTGACACCCAGCGTCGGCAGCTTGAGCTTACGCTCGAGGTCGGCGATGGTGCGCAGGCGATCGTCTAAGATTTCGAGCAGGAAGGCGACGCCCGCTGCCAAGCCTAAGCCCAGAACGGTGGCCAACAGTAGGTTCTTCACGATATTGGGCGAGGTGGGCTTGCCGGGCCTTTCTGCGTTGTCGAGCCGGGTGATCGTACTCGGCTTGATGTTGGCCGAGGCCGACAGTTCGTTGTAGCGGGTCAGCATACCGTCGAGCTGTTTACGGTAAGCCGCCGTTTCCCGCTCAAGCTGCCCGAACTGGACGCGGCGGGACTGCTCGTCAAGAGTTTGGTCCGAAATCCTGGATACTTCCCCGGCAAGCGAGTTTTCTTGACTTAGAGCCGTCTGGTAGGCTGCCTGTAACCCGCGCTTCACGTCATCGCTAAGTTGCTGGATTTGCCTGTCAAGCGCAGCGATCTGGGCCTTGAGCTCGCGAGCCCGGGGATAGTCCTCACCATAACGGGTGCGCAGGTCCGCCAGTCCGGCCGTAGCCTCACCGCGCTTCTGCATAAATGACTGGATCGTAGCGTTCTGCTGTACTTCGGGAAGGCTGCCCGCTGGAGCCTTGGCGGCGGACTTCCAGCGCTCTTCCATGGCGATGCGCTGGTTGCGGGCCTCGGCATAGGCTTGGTTGATCGCTATCAGGTTCGAGCCGGTAACTGTCTGCGGCGCCGCCGTTGAACTGCTTGCGGAATCACCCTGGTCGGTCGATCCGCCGCTGAGCATGCCCGGCGCGATAATCTTGGCGGCGCGCGCATAGGCAATGCTCTGTCGTTCCGACAAGGCCAATTTTGTCTGCAGTTGGTTGATCTGATCAAGCAGATACTTGCGCGAATATTCGCTTTGCTCGAAGCTTCGCTTGATATCGTCGGTCAGTAGGTAATCGACATAGGCGTTGGCCGCCAGCATCGCTATTTCGGGGTCTGACGACGAAAAACTGACGTCCATGATGTTAAGATCGGTCTGTGTATCGATGGACAGGCCGGCCTGCAGCTTTCCTATCGCGATCACTTGCTTTTGTTGCTGCCAGACCTTGTCGCTCATGTCCGCCGGCTTCTCGCTATCGGCAGGGCTTAAGTTCGAGAGCAGCGCGCGATTGCCGATGACGGTCTTGGCTGCGGAGCGGCTCTTTATGACGGCAGCCAGCGTTTCTTTGTAGGGGATGATGTCCCGCGAGGTTAGAGCCGTCGTATCCTGACCATCGATGATCTCGATCGGCTTGGGGTCCAGCTTGACCGTAGCGGTAGCCTGATAGATCGGAGTGGTCAGCAGTGTGATCACGAAGCCAATCAGGATGGCCGCGACCGTGATCGAGACCAGCGTGAACCGCTGGCGCCACATGATCCCACGGATCGCGGCGAAGTCGATCGAGAACGAGGTCTCGGAAAAATCTGCGGGGGGATGGGCAACGTCATCCCGCCATTCACGATACGCACCGGCCGGCTCTGAAGAAGCGCTTTGCATAATATTCATGCCGTTCCGTTAGTATGCGACAAAGCGGGCGAAGACCCCGAGGATGGGTGCGGTCGCAAGGAAATCCTGATAGGCTTGGGCCAGCCCGGAGGTGCCGACGATCACACGATCGTTTGGTAAGATCTCTGGATCGACCATCGCGCCCTGGCTGATGGCGGTATAGTCGAAGCGTGCAATCAGTAGCCCTTGCTCGTCAGGACGCAGGATGACCACCTGCTTCATCTTGGCTGCCCGACTCACCCCACCGGCAAGCGCGAGCGCACCGCTCAGATGCAGTCCGGGCTTGAATGTGTATAGCCCGGCGGTGTTTACGGCCCCCTGAACGTTGACGACGTGCGAGCCGTATTCGACGACATTTACGCTGATATTGGGGTGTAGAAGATAGTTGGGGCTCAATCCCGCGTGGATGGCCTCGGCAAGCTGCGCCGGTGTCTTGCCGCCAGCCACGATTCTGCCTAGCAGCGGAACAGATACAGTTCCGTCACTGCCGATCTGCAAGCTGGAGACTGAAAGGTCCGGTTCCCGGAACACTTGGAGCGCAATCACATCGTTCGGGCGCAACTCGTAGAGCGAATCCGCCTTGGCGATCATGTCAGTCTGACCAAGGTCCGCTACGGGCTGGGGATTCATCCGGCCGCCCGTCGCGACAGGAAGGCCGCCGCATCCGGTAGTGAGGACCAGTGGCAAGAAAAACGAGGCGGCCGCCAGCGGACGGATCAGATAATTTTCAAACATTTTTTGGCTCAAGGTCCTCATACCCTCGCATTCTTCCTTATCACGGTACCTCTAGACCTCAAGGTCAAAGGATATCGTTGCCTGAAACTAAGGAAAACACCGGTCTCGGGTTGGCCGTTCGCGCTTGACACGGGGGAAAAGCAAGCGCTCGGTTTATTCTTCCTGAGACAGCTGCTATCGCCGCGCGGGCGGGCTAGAAAGGGTTCCGAAACAACATGATCACACTGCTTAGCGTTACTGCTGGACTGGTGCACGGTCTGACGATCGTGGCTTGCCTCTACGCAAGCCGCAAGGCTGTTCCGTCCCACCGGTTCGTGGCGTTCTGGCTCGTGGGCGCGCTTTTCTTCGTAGCCCTGGCAGGGCTCGAGTTGTTCGATTTTCCGCAGCACCTGCGGATGTTTCTCAAGCTTATGGCAAAGGCCTCGGGCCATTACGACGAGCGTCGGCCCCTGCAGGTAGATCTGCTGCTCGCCTTGGCGCTGGTGTCTGTTTGTCTGGCTCTGCTCGGTGTTTACGCAGCCATGCGTGTACGCCGCCGCCACTCCGCGAGCGGGCTGGTCGCCATTGCTGTTGCCGGCGCCTTGGGGCATCTCGTGCTGTTGGCGGTGCGGATCGTATCGCTTCATGCCGTTGACCAAATCTTTGCCGTGACTCGGGCTAATTGGATTTTGTTCGCCGGCATGAGCACTATGGTCACCTATGCGGCGGTTCGCTTCGCCCTGCGTGGGCCGCAGAGTAATTTGGCAGATTCCCACTTTTAGTGCTAGGTTACGACGGACCATCAGCGTTGGAATGCGCGAAGATAGGCTGCGATAAGCGGCGCGATCTGCTGGCCCCAGTTCAACTCCTCTTCGACCCGGCGCCGCCCAAATGCCCCCATCGTAGCACGCCGTGTCGGATCGTCGACCAATTCGACGATCTTCTCCGCCATATTTATGGGGTCGTTAGCCTTGGCATAGAGCGAGGCCTCTTGTGCAGAAAAACGCCCTTCGGTGACGTCGAACTGCACCATCGGCTTCGCGAGAGACATGTATTCCATGATCTTGTTCATCGTCGATTTGTCGTTCATCGCGTTGACACGATCCGGGTTAACACCCAGATCCATGGTCGAGAGCACCTCGAACAGGTCTTGGTCGGGCGCGCGTCCGGTGAAGGTCACGTAGGCGCCAAGGCCGCGTTCGACAGTCAGCGCTTTGAGCCCTTCGAGGCTTGGCCCGCCACCCACGAGGCAGAACTGAATGTCGTGCCGGCCCATCGTGTTAACGATATGGTTTACTGCGTCGATCAGGAGGTCGATGCCTTCTTGGTCGCCCATTACGCCGACATAACCCACCATGTGCGCGCGACCGTTCTTCCAGGCAGCAACCGGGGGCACCAGCTTCAGGCGGCTGAGATCCGGGCCCGAACGCACCACGAAGACGTCCTCGGGCTTCTTGCCGCCACGTTCGATGGCGATCGCGCGATAGCTTTGGTTGGTGGCCATCGACACGTCGGCGCTCTTGAAGTTAAGCTTCTCGAACAGGACCATTAACTTCCAGAAGAAGCCGCGCTTGTTGAACTTGGCCTCATAGAGTTCGGGATTTATGTCGTGATGGTCGAAGATGTACTTCACACCGAACAGTTTGAATGGTAACGCGACGAGGAAGATCAAGTCTGGCGGGTTGCAGCCTTGGATTACGTCGATGCCGCGGATGAACTTGATCTTCCAGGCCAGCACCGTTTCCCAAAACAGCGCTGCGCTGTACTCTAGTAGAAAGCCCAGCGCCCCGCTCGCCTCTATCGGCAGGGAATGGCGGTGGATGTGGACACCGTCGATTTCCTCATAGCTTTTCTCGTAGCCTTTGCCCTTGGGGCAGATCACCGAGACCGTGGCGCCTGCTGCCTTGAGTGTTCGCGCTTCCTGCCAGACGCGCCGGTCGAACGGCAACGGCAGGTTCTCGACCACGATCAGCACTTTCTTGCCATCCAGCGGCCGTCCGGCGATCTCGGTCGGAAACGCGAAGTCGTCGCTGTTCGCAGCGGCGTTCATGCAATCTTGCTCAGGTCGATGACCGGTAGGTCGCCCAGATTCAAGTCCTTGACCACGCGGTTGGTCGATACGATCAGGTCGTAGTTGCCGCTCTCGGCCGTGGTTTTGTCGATCAGCACAGTGTCGATGGTGGGCAGGTAAGCATAGGCATAGCCTAGGTTCTGGCCGATCAGGTTCTCAGGCTCAAGCGAAGGGTCGTAGACTTGGACCTGGTAGCCTGCGTCAAGCAACTTGCGTACCATGTCGACTGCGGGGCTTTCGCGAAGGTCGTCGGTGTCGGCCTTGAACGAAAGGCCCGCCAGCAGGATTCGCGCACCCGGCGCTAGCCCTTGAGTCACGCGCTGGAACTGATGGTGTTTGTGCGCCTCGTTGCTGCGCAGTAGGGAATCGACGAGGTGTGTGTTGGAGCCGCTGTCGCCAGCGATGTACTGCAAAGCGCGCACGTCTTTCGGCAAGCACGATCCTCCGAACGGGCCGCCCGGCCGCGTGTAATAGGGCGAGATGTTTAGCTTAGTGTCTGAGACGAATATCTGGTGCACTTGGGTAGCGGAAATTTCCAGGTTCTCGCACACTCGACCGATCTCGTTGGCGAAAGCCACTTTCACTGCGTGCCAAGTGTTGTCGACGAACTTGGTGATTTCTGCTTCGCGATAGCCGACATGGAAGATAGGGGCGTCGATACCGTCGTGCAGCGCGTCCATGGTGGCGCAAGGGCCACCGTCCTTCGTACCGATGACGATCTTGGGCGGGCTAAAATAATCCTCGATTGCGGTTGCTTCGCGCAAAAACTCGGGATTGTAGACCAACTCGATGCTCTGCTCGAAGGCGGTGCCTAGCGAGGCCGAAAAAATCGGCGCGATCATCATGTCGATTGTGCCGGGCCGCATCGTTGAGCGGTAAGCGACCGTCAACGGGACCGCCCTACCTGGCTTAACTGCGGCCGCGATGGCACGGCTGACCTGTGCGATATAGCTCATGTTGTGAGCACCATCGACGCCGCTGGGGGTGCCAACACACACGATGGCGATATCGGCATCGTTTAGCGCATCGCCTATCTCGACAGTCGCCGAAAGGAGCCCGCCTTCCTTGGCCTTGGCGATCAGTTCGCCCAAGCCCGGCTCGCGAATGGGAGAATGGCCAGCATTTAGCGCTTCCACCTTCGCTGCGCTAACGTCAACGCCGACGACGCTGTGCCCCTGACTCGTGATGCAGCCAACGGCCGTGCATCCGACATAACCAAGCCCGAAGATGACGACTTTCAAAACTTGCTAACCCCCTTGTTGTCTTACGCCGCCTCTCCCTAAGCAAAGAAACGGAACGTGAGTGCGGGACATCTGCTTTGACGTGAGAGCAATATGTCCTTCAGCCTAATTCGCATAAATGCCTAATCTACGCCCGGTCTAATGCATTTTTGCTGCGTTGCAATATCTACCATAGCCACTGCCTAGCTCAGTGTATCGTTCACGTGTCTCCGTTGATCGCCGCGCGCAGGTCCGACGGCCGGAATGAGCGCGTTCGAACGATGTGACGGACCTCCGGGCTCCAAGCGTAGACCCACAGTCCTGCCAAGGCGAACAGAGCCATCATCGCGACAGCACCTGGTAGGGTAGTTACATTCAGTAAGCGTTCCGCCGCGATCGTCGCAATCAAAAGCAGGAAAGCGGGGCCGGCGAACTTCATCAGACGCCCCAGCAGCCCTGCCCGCTGGACCAGCATGAAGAAGTCGGCCAACGTGCGCACGTTGCGCCCTACGGTCGCGCCGACCAAACCCCAAGCCCGGATCGCCGGAACCGCGACAGCGGCATAGGGAATGATCTGAAGGAACATGATCGCTGCGGTTTCCTTGGGCCTGCCTTGCGCCTGAAGTAGGTTAAATGGGATCAGCGCCATCGCGTTGATCCACAGCGACAGGGCGATCATCTGGCCGACGATTGCCGATTTTTCCGCGAATTCCGCACTGATCCAGATTGACAGGAATGGCTCTAGAATCAGAATGCCGATCATGCACGGGATTGCCATGAACAGGCCGTTGAGTCGGATTCCTTTCCATGCCAGTTCGCGCGCGCTGTCCGGGTCCAACCGGGCCAAGCGCGGAAACAGTGCGTTCGAGAGCGAGCTTGACAGGATGGAGGCTCGGGTCACCAGTTGGTAGGGCACCACATAATAAGCAACCGACTGCGGTGTCATCACACTGGCGATGACAAAACGGTCTAGATTGTCAATCAACGGGATGAGGAAGCTCGTCAGGCTGACCCACCCCCCATAACCGAGCAAATCCTTCATCATCGCTCGACCGCCGCATCGCGGCTTCAGGCTTGCCGGTACCGACTTAAACGCGATGAGCGCCAGCGTTGAAACGCTGATCATGCGGGCAATGATCGTCGCCGGCACGGCAACCTGCAACGAGGGTGAAATCGCCCAGACGCACACGATCGGCAGCAACTGCGTGATCGCCGTGCCCAAGATTTTACGCGCGTTGAGCAGTAGGAATTTTTCGCGCCCTGTCAGTGCGCCGGAAAACACGCCCTCGAAAGTTAGCAGCGGAATCGAAAGCGCTAGCCAAGGTAGCGCAGGGCGCAGCTCCGCGCGCAGTTCGGGCGTCAGGTTGAACACATGATTGAACAGAAGCGGTGCCACTGCCAGCATGATGATCGCACCGATCAGGCCTAAACCGCAGTTAATAATCAGCGCTGTCCAGAACGTGGTGGCGCGCACCTCGTCGGAATCATCCTTGTGGCGAGCGATAGCATAGGCCGTGGCTTGGCCTAGCCCGAAATCGAAAAAGCTGAAGTAGCCACACAGGACCCAGACGATCGCCAGCACGCCGTAACGCGCCTCGCCAACCAAGTGAATGTAGGCGGGAACCGTCACCAGCATCATCACGACAGAGCTCAGCCCGCCGCCAAGGTTATACATGGTATGACGTTTGGTGCTCATCCGTGTGGTGCTTCCATCGTCCTGTCGGCGAGAGGCCGTGCATGAGGCAGGCAATGAATTCGCGTGTCCCGGGCCGCCCCCGGCCAGTGCAACCCGCTTTGCGCTGCGGCGAACTGCCCCCCCCTATTTCGCGCGACCAGCTTGCAAATTTTCACTTTCTGCAAGTTTCCTTTAACAACGCATTGCAGCATCTACGAGCTTTGTCGTAAATATCCAGTGCCTTTGTAGTGGGCGGTGGCGATCCGCTATCCTGATGGTAGACAATGGCTGCCGTGGCGGCGCGCGCACTTTGCCTTCTGATTTCAGCGGGTCGGCTGCCCTGCCTTGGCCGCAAAAGGGTAATGGAAAATGGCTAGCGGGTATTCGATGCTGTGCGGATCGTCGATGCTGCGGTTGGGATACCATGTGACCGAGACGCGCGCGACATCGCCGCCGACCTCGGCTACCAGCGCTCGCATGCCAGCCTCGGCGCGTGCGGGCTCTAGGCGTTGCACATCGGACATAATGGCCAGCACATCGCACCGCCGCGTGCCGTCAAACAAGTCACCGAACAGCGCACTATGCTGGAATCCCGGCCGGTAGGCACCCTTGAAGAGCATGACTGGGAAATAAGTTCGGGGTGGGCTTTGCAGGTAATACCCGAAGCGAAGCCGGTACATGGCGTCAAAATAGGCCAGTTTGGTTTCGCGCTCGGCCTCGCTTTTGGCGGCTTCGGGCTCCTTCGTCACGTCACGCAGGATCGCGATGTTGCTGTTCCGGCAGGCGGGTTCGCCGTAAATGGCCTCCCCTATCGCTCGAAAATCAGGGCGCTTGTTACGCGGATTCCACGGTTCCTGCATTATCGCCATGCGCAGAGGAGCGAGCAAGCACAGCAATGCGAATAGGGATGCTCCGGACGGGCGGGCGGCTTGGAAACGGTCAAACAGTCCGATAAGGCCAAGCCACACGAGGGGCGCCGCGAGCTGAGGCCCGCGATAGGTCATAACAGCGACAATGCACTGCGACAGCATCGCTCCGATAACCCCGACCATCACCGAAGCCAGCAGCAGTGCTAAATCCGGACCGATTCCCGCGTTGGACTGGCCCCCACGCAAGCCAATGCGAGTGAACGCTATGCCCGCGACCAGGCTAATGATTGCCAACGCTGCCCCGGTCTTGGACAACGTCGAGCGAAAGCCCACGTAGATTTTGCTCAGATCGTTGCCGAGTGAGGCTTCAAACATTTTGTTAGTGACCTCGAAGTTCTGCAGGGCCAACTCCTGCCAAGCGTAGAACGCAAGGATGATGCCGCAGCCGATCGACGCCACCAGCGCCGGCGCAAAGGCCCTCCAGCGCAGTGTGACAAGTGCAATACACAGGTAGCCGGCAGTCAGTATGCCAAACAGGTGCAACGTACTGGCCAGCCAGCATGCGCTAACGAAAGCGACCGCCCAACGCCGTTGGCTCCTACCCGATGCCGGATCGGTTAGGGCAGGATCGTAGGAGGCCAAGCGCATAAATGCTACGCCGGCCAAGGCGATTACCGGAAACGAAATGGCGTAAGAGCGGGCCTCACCCGCATGCTCCAGCCAGACGCTAGCCGTCGTCGCAAACGCCGCCCCGGTGAGCCGCGCAGACCAGCGGGTTCCTGGACGCGCGCCCATCATCAGGATGGTAATGGCTCCGCCCGAGGCCAGTGCGGACGGCATGCGCGCCATCACTTCGCCGGTGCCAGCCAGCCCGATCCAACTGCGGAGCAGGACATAATAGGTGACGGGATGAGTATCAGCGGCAGCGGTCCGCAAGAAATCTCGAAAATCCCGGAGCATGGCGACATGCATCGAATAGATTTCGTCCTGCCAAAGACTGTCGACAAGGAGGGATGCGAACAGGTACCAGATCGACAGAGCCAGGGTCAGGCCTGCGAGGCCCGCAACTGCGCGCGTGGGAAGGTCGTCCAGCCAGCGATGTTCGTAGACCGGACGGTGAAGCTCGGGAGAGTGGGGCATGCGGTAGGAAAAGGCTTTCATTATTAGGCGCGGGATAGAAACCATTGGCGCATCGCATCGGGCAGACGTCAAGAGGTCGCTAGTGCGTGATGGTGGGCAGATCTGGCCGAGGCGCTGGCAGGTGCCGACTATGTCATCGTCGCCACTCTGACGAACTATGGCGTTTATACCGACAAGTTTGATACCTCCTCGGTCTAAGGAGTGGTTCGCGCTGCCGCGCCCGAAGCTACGTAAGCGCGCATTTCGTAGCACGTTGCTTCCGGAGGCAGTGCGGCCATCATAGTTGACGCTGGACGAGCCAGACCACCGCAACGACGTCGGCGGGTCAGGCGGGTCTTTCGAAGTTGAATGGCAGCA
>Ga0209066_10003975_pt1 | contig 16423 bp, 7 predicted proteins | sample All_14_2_FD_187198 | JGI IMG/M metagenome (GOLD analysis project Ga0209066, IMG submission 187198) | Freshwater microbial communities in response to fracking from Pennsylvania, USA - Allegheny Zone_MetaG_DW_15 (SPAdes) (version 2) ...
GAAACGACAAGCGTGCCGGAACCGGTCTTGGCGACACCGAAACCGGCACTCGTGATCGGCACTTCAAGATTTAGCGTTCCGCCGTCAACACGTATCTCGCCGAACCGGTCCGCCGGAAAGAACGGGGCGTTTGCGAAACCCATCGTGTTGCTCCCGGCGAGTGTCCATACGGCGGCGGTTGAGGTGTTAGAGAACAGCAGGGCTCCCGCAGCCGTATAGTTGGTGATCGTCACCGTCTCTCCGGAGCCTAGCGCCGAGAAATCCGCAACGTCTCCTTCCACTGCGTTTGTCCTTGCGGACACCGGCACAACCCCGTCCTGCCAGTTGTTCGTGTCCGCCCAGTATCCGCCGGACACATTTGTCCAGACGCCGGTCACCGCCTCTGCCGTCACCGCCATGCATACCAGCAACAAAACCAACCGATAAGCCCAACTATCATACGGTTTCATTCTTATGCTCCTGTCTTTGTTATTATTTTTTATCCGCTCTATCGCGTCGCCGACTCCGCACCCACGGCTACTAACCTAACCCATCACAAACCATCCAACACCGGCCAGGGTCGGGGCTACTTCCCATTCCTACCCGAAACCGCCACGGACCCATGACGACCGCTATTGCGCCGTCGATTATTGTTTTCCGACAAAATATCCGTACGCGGCCAGTTCGAAGACGCCCTGATCACCGGCGGCCGATCCTTCCGACACCAGCGGTTTCCATGCGCCTGCCGAGCCCTTGACCGTCACCTTCACCGGCTGATTCGCCAGGTTGATCACCGCGACGATCTTTTCGGAACCGCACGTGCGAACGAACGACACAACCGTCTGCGGCGCGTCGCTGTCCAGCCACGTCAGCTCGCCTTGAGTCAACGGCTTCTCCGCTTTGCGCATCGCGCACAGCTTCTGAACGAAGGCGAAGCGTGCCTTACCTGCCGCTGTCTCGCCGTTTGCCCAGTTGATCGCCGCCCTACCGAAGATGCTGTGCCGGGCGGCATCGGCCACCTCCTGCCCGTTATAGAGGAAGGGCACGCCGTCCAGCGTGAACAGGCCGACCAGCGCGCTGTTGACGCGCGCAGCGCCCCACCGCTTCTCAAGGCGTTTTTCGTAGTCGTCGTTGGTGAAATCGTGATTGTCGATGAAGCGTACAAATTTTGATCCGCCGATCGGGCGCTCGGCCCGAGCCGACTCCCACAGCTTCCGGATAGCCGCCGCATCACTCCACTCTTTGAAAGCCTTACCCCAGCCGTAGCAGAGATCGAACGCCTTGAGCTGGTTTTCTTTTTTCGTGCCTTCCGCCAGCATGCCGACGTCCGGGCGGATCTTCTCAAGCCGCTCGCGACCGGACTCCCAAAAATCCAGCGGCACACCGTCCGCCACGTCGCACCGGAAACCGTCCACGTCGAAGTCCTTCACCCACCACTCCATGTTTTTCCACAGGTACTCGCGCAGCTCGGGATTCGAAAAATTCAACCCCGGAAACGCCCATGCCGCGTTGACCGCCTTGCCGTCCTTGTCGCGCTTGATGAAGTCCGGATGGTCTTTCAAGAACACGGCTTTGGGCCCGCAGTGCAGATAGACCATGTCCAGCATCACCCGCAGCTTAAGCGCGTGCGCCGCCCTCACAAAATCCTTCAGATCCTGATCCGTGCCGTATTCGGGATCGACGTGGTAGAAATCCTTCATGCGATAAGGATTGCGCGGGTTGTTCATGCCCGACTTCTTCTGACGCGGGCTCCAGAAGGTCAGGTCCATGTCGTCGTCCGCCACAAAGACCGGACACAGGTAGAGGACCGTCACGCCCAACTCGGCCAATTTCGGCAACCGCGCCTCGGCCGCCTTCAACGTGCCTTCCGGTGTGAATGCACGCGGCTGGATCTGATACATCACCCCGTCCGTCACCCAGGCCGGCGAGGTCCGCGCCTGCCGCTGGTTCAGCGGCACCTTGTCTGCGGCCAGTGCCGCACACACGGTTACCATCATGGCTAAGACTCCAAATCCCTTTTTCATTCTCTCTCCTCCGCGTTCTTCGCGTCTATGCGTGAATTTCTTCCGACTCTCGACTCGCAACACCCGACTCGCGGGACTTCGCTCATTGCCCATCGCCGACTGTAATCTCATACCACACCGTCTGATACTGCGGGCCGATCACGATCTTCGAGCCGCTCGCAACCCGCTCCACCGGCACTTCCGTTTTGCGGGCACCGTCCGGCCCGAGCACGAAACATTTGGTTTTGTCCGGATCGGACGGCAACGTCACCGTGGCCGGGACACCTTCAACCATAACCGTGCCGTCGCCCCAAGCCAAGCGATCCCGGAAAGTGACCGCCTTGCCCGACACCTGCTCAATCACCTTACCCTCGTTCTCGGCAAGTCCGGTTGCCGCCAACAGGATGCTCGCCGGTTTTCCCGACTCGCCGAACCCGCTCGCCCGGCGCGAAACCAACGATACCGTCGCCCAGTCGAGCCGTGTCTTTCCTATGGCCAGTGCGACGGGCCCGAGCGCCACCGTGCGCCCTGCCGGAAAACCGGAGAACAGCTTGGTGTTCGGCGTGTTGACCGTCCAATACGCCTTCCCCGCGAGCTCGGTGTTCCAAGTCAGTTCACCCGTGTCGCTGACGAGCACCTTCCCTTCCGGCTTTGCGCCCTTGACGGGCACTGTCCCACGCTGGCCGGTCAAGTCCACCGCCGTCTTGTGGATCAAGGTCTGGCGCGTGTCAAACCCCAGCGAGCCGACATCCACGCCGACCGCGTTTGACGCAACCCAGCGCTCGAAGAAGGCCGGGTACGCCGCGTTAGCGACGACCGTTTCCTTGGCCTCGCTCACGTCGCCGCGCAGATACATCGCGGCGCAGGCCGGCATGTGCGCGAGCACATCCGTCCGAGCGATCATGCTGAAGAAATACGTGTTGCGCTTCGGCTCGAAGTCAGGGCTGTGGTTGTAGGTGTACTCGAACACGCCGTCCCAGCCCTGAAAGGCGCCGTACGCGCGCAGCATGGGCTGTCCCTCTGCGCCGTATTGGTTCGGGAAGGGGTGGTTGTACTCGCTGACCGTGTACGGCTTGCCGAGCACGCGCTGTCCCGCCAACCCCTTGATGCACCCCATCGAGTTGACCATCGGCTCGTTGCGGATTAACCACTCTTTGCTGACCGGACTCGGGTGGCACCAATAGGAGTGGATGTCGATATAGTCCAGCTCCGCCTGCACATGCGGCGGCCCATAATCGATCTGTGTGCCGGAGACCACCGGCTTGGCCTTCAGCTCTTTCTTGAGATAGTCGTAAAGGCCAACCCAGTAGGCGCGCTCGGTGTCGAACAGGAACTGATAAAAATCCCGCCTGGCCTGGACCGGCGTAAAACCGGCCTTCTTAAACACAGGGACTGTCCCGTCCTCAATCCGTGCCGCCGCGCTGAATTCGCTTTTGGCACCGCTCCGCAACGAAAGGTCGTCGATCTCGTACGTGCCGGCCTTGAACCGGGTGAATTGAACCTGCGCCTTGTCGGAATCGTCGCCTGCGACGAAGGCCAGCTCGAAATTCTTCCAGCCGGCGCCTACTGTAAACTGCTGATGCAAACCCAGCGACCGCCACCCGTCCTTTGCGTCGGCCACCGCCAAGCCCAGCGACGAGGAACCTGCGCCCCGCGTGCGGCGGATCTTGAACGCCAACGTGTATGGCTGTCCCTTCTTAACCGACACGGCGCGAAAAAGTTTAGGGAAGAACTCCTCGCCCTCGCGCGTGACGTCGAGCGCCAGCACGCCCTTGTCCGACGCGCATGTCGCCGCGGTCGTGCCTTTCGACAAGATCCACGTCTTGTTGTCGAAGTCCACCGGTTGATCAAAGCCGCCCTCGGCGATCTGCTCATCGCATAACGGAGTCGCCACCCACTGCCAAGCCTGCTTCAAGGTTTCGGTCGACGTATACTTCTTGCTCAGCCAAGCATTCCACTGCCGCCGGAACTCGCTCGAGCTGGGCTCGGGCAAATGATCGACGGCTCCCCAGCTGTAGGCGGCCCATAGCGCGTTCTCGTTGTTGATCTCGATCACGGCCACACAGGGGTCATCCGTGTAGGCGAGCCCGGTGTAGGGGTTCACCCGGGACAGCAGAGCCTTGGCATAGGCTTTTTCAGAGGCGATCATGCGGGAATCGATGAAGCTGTGCCCCTTCGGAAAACGGGCGACGTGCAGGTTCATGTCCACGTAAATGCCCCGCTTCTTGAGCGCGGCGACCAGGTAATCTTGGCGATCCACCTGTTCCGGCGCGAACTGGAAGGGCAACGACGGGTCAGCCGCAAACGCCTCCGGCAGCGTACCGCCCTTGCCGAAGATTCCGGTTTCCTTTCCGGTCATAAAATTGCCGTATTCCGCATCAAAGTAATGCAGGCGAACGCAGTTGATGCCGAAGCGCGCGAGCCGCGCCGCCAGCTTGTCCGACTGCTCATGCGTCGGGAAGTTCGCCGGGCCGGTCAGGTTCGTGGCGTGCAGCTTCACAGCTCCCTTATTGTCCACAAAATGCCCGTTTTCGACACGGACGAAACCATGCTTGCCAGCCGGAGCGTCAAGCAGGTGCGCCACGCTGGAAGCATTGTCTGGCGCATCGTAGGAAATCAAAAACGGGAACAGCGGCGCAAGATCCTCCGCCGCGCACGCCGCCAAAGCCAGCCCCATCACCCCCGCCGAACCGATTATTTTCCTCAGTCTTCTCATTTCACTCCTCCGCGTTTTCCGCGTGAGCCCCTCTCGATTTCATTCCCGCGCACAGTGCGCGAACCTCAAAAAAATCCGCATTGGGCTTGCTTTACTGTTAATCGTACTATACGCGCCGAAGGCAAGTTCCACTAGGGGGTTTTGCGCAAAATAATCTGCTGTTTTGCGCAGACCCTCCTTGACTTTTTCCCGTGCGCAGGCCATCCTTCCCAACGTTCAAAACATGAGCTAACGCATTCCCGCACTTTTCCCACCATGTCCAGAACATTGAACAGCACGCCCCAGGTGGCCGTCTTGTTGCCGACCTCGGTGAAAGTCTGCCGCGACATGCGCCGCGGCATCCTGCAGTATGTCCAGCGCCACGGGCCATGGGGACTCCACATTCTCGAGGGGCGACAAGGGGAACAGAAACTCATCCGCATGGCGGAGTGGGGCTGCACCGGCATCATCGGACGACTCTACACCCCCGAACTGGCCAAAGCCGCACTCAACGCAAACGTCCCGGTGATCATCATGGACCCTGCGCCCGACCTCCTGCGTCCCGGACAACCCCTCGCCCGCCACAGCGTGGTCCGGAGCGACACGGCGGCCGTCGGACGTCTGGCCGCCCGCCATTTTCTTGAGCGCAAATTCACCCACTACGCCTACGTCGGCGAGGTCCACGGGCTCGCCTGGTCGGTCACCCGCGGCGAAGCGTTCGCGCAAACCATCCGCGAAGCGGGATTCCGCTGCCACACATACAGCGTGCTGCCGAAGGCGGAACAGGAGGATGCCGGGCTCGAGCGCGACCGCCTCTGCGCCTGGCTGGGCGCCCTGCCCAAACCCGTCGCCATCCTCGCCGCCATGGACAACCGCGGCCGGCAGGTCATGGACGCCTGCGCCCGCGCCCATATCGCCGTCCCTTCCGACGCCGCAATCCTCAGCGTCGACAACGACGAGGACCTGTGCGAGACCACCACGCCGCCGATGTCGAGCATCCTGTTGGACGCCGAACGCGCCAGCTATGAAGCCGCGCACCACCTCGACGACCTGATGCGCCGGGCCACGCGCAAGCGGAGAGAGATCACTTACGGGCCAGCCCATGTGGTCTCGCGCCGTTCGACGGAAACCACGCAGATCGCCGACATCGTGGTCGTTCAGGCGCTCGAATTCATCGCGCTCAACGCTTGCTCCGGCATCGGCGTCCCCGATGTGATCCGGCGCCTCAACGCCTCGCGCCGCCTCGCCGAGATCCGCTTCCGCAAAGAGCTGGGGCACACCATCCTCGATGAGATCCAGCGCGTCCGCCTGGAGCGCGTCTGCACCCTTCTCCGGGAGACGAACCAGCCGATCGGCGAAATCATCCGCGCCTGCGGGTTCGACTCCGAAAGCCACGTCAGCACCCTTTTCCGCAGGCGTTTCGGGCGCACCATGCGCGAGTTCCGAAAAAACCGTTAGTCCGGTTATTCAAGAAGCGCTGGACGGCGGCCACGCCATCGACTGGCCCTTTCGAGCAACCGCCAGCGCCCTCCGGCCTAATGGACTAACGAACGGACAACACCATCTTTCTCCAAATGAAACTCCGCGCTTTTCGCCGCGCCGGAGGCGTCGGTATAGGTCGCGCGGTAACGGCCTTTGAAGCCGCGGAAGGCCACGGTGCCGCCTTCGCCGGCTTTCACGGTGAGCCGCGTCTTCCACTCGTCGTTGATCAGTTTGTTCAGCGCATGGAACGACGGCTTGGGTTCCATGTCGCGCGAGAAGATGCCGGAAACCGACGGCTCGCCCGGCGCGCCGCAGTCGTCCACCACGTTCCACCAGGTGATGCCCATCATGGGCTTGATGCTGAACCACAGGCGGTAAAGGTTGCGGGCGATCATCGCCTGAATCGCCTGGCCGCGCTCATCGTTGTTGGGCGAGGTGATCGTGATCTCGCTCACGTGGATCGGCAGTCCGGCCTGCGCCAAGGTCTCCATCCGCGACCACACGACATCGGGCGACTCGATCGGCTTGCCGGCTGCGATGTCCAGGCACTGCTGCGGATTGAACAGGTGCATCTGCGACCCCAAGATATCGATGCGGCACCCTCTGGCTTGCAGGTCTTTCACCTGCCGCACGTAGGCCTCGTTATTCAGGTAATCGTTGATGTTGAGTTTCACGCTCTTCGGGAACAGCCGGCCGGCGGTCTGGAAGGTTTGCCAGGTGTAGTCGCCCGGCATCAGCCCGTAGGTGCTCTTGCAGACCGCGTCGCCGGGAATCATGAGCCCTTTGCTGAAATCGGTCGCGCTCTCGTTGACCACGTCCCAGCTCTGGAGGCGTCCCTTGTAGTGCTCGATCAGCTCCACCACGCGCTTCTCAAAAAGACGCTGCATCTCTTTCGTGTAGACAGGGGCCAGTTCGGCGATCTGTGCGGGCGTCAGCTTCCGCCAGCCGTCCTTGCCAAGCGCTTCGAGCTTCGCTTTCTCGTCCGCAGGGCAGAATCGCTCATACACCCACTCGGGATATTGCCACTTCGTATTGCCCCAAGTCAGGTTGTGACCGTGCAGGCGGATGCCCTTGCTTTCGCAGAAGGCCACCACCGGATCAGAGGCGGGGCGGCGCCAGTGCGGCTCCTTCTTCGGCTCCTTTACGCTGTTCCAGTAGGCTTCGGTGTCGCGCTCCTCCTCCGCGAAGCGCGGCCTGCCCGGCTCCATCTCAAACTTTTTCCAATAGAACGCGATGGTCGCGGAGTTGAATAGCGTCCCGTACAGCTCCTTGTATTTCCGGTTGCGCTCGACCGTCCCCAACTGGTTGAAATTGAAGATGTGCGCGCCAAATATGAAATCGTGCGAAAGCTGTTCGACCTTGACCTCTGTCCCTGAGGGAATCCCCGCCAGCGTAAGAACCGCGTCCGCCTTGCGGTTCTGCTCGATGTCGCGGTCGATGCGCGCCTGGACCTCCGGGTTCCAAAGCTTCCAGTAGGCCTCGCTCATCACTCCTGCCGGCTCTGCCCCGTATGCCGCCAGCCCCATCAAACCCATCAGCCCCACCCATGCCATCTTCATTGCTTCACTCCTTTACGCGTTCAGCTCTTTGCGACTATGGATCTCGGAAGGTCACCATCCCGCTCGCCACCGTTGTTGTTTACTATACGCCATGTTTCACAAAAGAAACTAGAGGCTATTGCGCAATTTTTTTATCTGTTTTGCGCAATACCGATCCTTCTTCATCAGCCTTGAGTCCGCGGCTACGCCGACACATGCCAACCCGCGCCCTTGCCCGACAGCCTGCCAAATCGGGGGTTGACTCTTTTTATCCGACTTCCGCATAATATAAACAAATTATGGGGATCGAACTTTCGCGGTCTTCTTAATTCATAGCGTGAAGAAAGAGCCCATCGTGCCAAGTGTCGTACGTTTCATTGCGGCTGACACACGACGCCGCTAGCGAGTCACAAAGGAATGCAGGGATGAAAATGATGAACACTCTGAAAGACGATTCGGTCAGGCTGTGTCGTTTCTTTAGTACGGTTTGCGCATATGGAGGACCTTTACTTTCGGCCATCTGTATTCTTTCGTCGGCGGCACAGGCAGGCAACCTTACCTGGGACACGACTCCCGGTGACGGCGCGACGATCACAGATGGCAACGGCACCTGGAGCAACGGCGGAGGAAATTGGAACAACGGCTCAGGTGACACGACGTGGAACAATACCGCACTCGACAGCGCCATCATCGGCAAAGGCGGCAGTGGCACGGTCACGCTGACTGGGCCTGTTTCAGCGACAAACGTCACCTTCAACAGCAGCTATACGCTTGCTTCTTCGAACGGCTCCCAGCTGCTCATCAAGGACGGAGGTAACGGCTATGCCGATCTCATCGTCAATAACGGCGCGACCGTCACCTTGAATACGGGCGTCATCACGGACGGCGATTACGCTAATTTCACTTGGACCGTGGGGAGCTCTGGCACACTGATCGTGAACACCAATGCGGTGGGAACCGGACCGAAGCTTTTGCAGGGTTCTGCTTACACCAACGGCACGGTTCTGATTACGGCCTCCAACGCTTTGGGCACAGCCGGCCACATTTTAGACATTCAATGCAATCTGCACATTCGCGACACGGATGTGGCCAGTCGTGCCGACTGGGGGGCCTATCTCTATGGCTCGCTCACGAGCATCAACAGTTCGGGGGGCACAAATTTCTTTTATAATAAGTTTTGTGTCGGAAGCGTTTCCTTGCCGAGCGTGAAGGTGGAATCCGGGTCATTCTGTATTACCGGATCCGATATGGGCTCCTACCCCAACGTATACCGGGGCTTCAAAAAGACCGGTCCCGGAACGTTGATCATCAACGTGAGGACACCGCTGGACGGAGCGGGCACCGGCGGCGGAGTCGCGATCGACGTTGCGGAAGGAACTCTGTTTCAAAACGGCACGGCGGTCAGTTCGCAGCAGACAAACAGCTCGATTGAGGTGCGGAGCGGGGCCGTTTTTGGCGGGACGGGCTCATGGAACGCCAAACTCAACGCCGCATCCGGTTCGACGGTCGCACCCGGAAACGGCAGAGTGGGGACCTTCACGCTGTCATCGTCTTACGGGAACGCGGCACTCAACGGCAAACTGCTGATCGACATCAGCGCCGCATCCGCAGACAGGCTGACGGTGAGCGGCAATCTGAATATTTCCGGCGCCACGCTGGATTTCAACGTGATCTCGGCACCGACCGCCGCCTCGTATGTGATTGCCAGCTACGGGTCACTCACAGGGTCGAATTTCGCCGAAGTGCTGAATCTGCCGCAAAATTACATGCTGATGTATGGCTATGGCGGAAACAATATCGCGCTTGTGCGTCTGATAAACGACGCGACAACGTTCTGCTGGGACAGCGATACCGTCACGGGCAGCATACAGGACGGGAGCGGCTACTGGGATGAAAGCACCGCGAATTGGTGGAACGGGACTTCAAATCAGACGTGGGTTAACACAACGAATAGTGCCGCCTTGTTCGGCGGAAGACTGGGCACCGGAACCGTCTCAATGACCACGGCCATCAACGCCAAGAGCCTGACCTTTTTCAGCAACTATACGCTCGGCTCCAGCGGCGGCCAGATCCTGACATTCGGAGACGATGCGGGCAGTTCCGCGATGCCTGACTTTGCGATCTACAACGGGGCCACGGTGGCCGTAAACGTTGCCATGACACGGCTTGGGACCGGCGACAACATGGACTGGAACCTCGGGTCCGGCATGGCGATTCTCAACGCTAACTCGACGGGTAAACTGATCAAACGGCTGAACTCCGGGACGATGCGTCTTGCGAACGGCACAACCAACGCAATGGGTAACGGCAATTCGAATGTCGATGTCATGCTGGGAGCGGCCCTTGAACTAGATCATGCAAATCTCTCAGGACTTAGCCGCATCAGCCTTTCCGGCACGTTCCGCAGCGTCGGAGGAAGCAACATGTTTTCAGACCTGCTCGCTATTATTAAGACCAATGCGACTGTGGACGTGTTGTCGGGTTCCCTAACAGTCAACAATATCACCGGATGGAATGACCCCATGTCTTTGGCAAATAACCGGGGGTTTAGAAAACTCGGTGGCGGTGACCTTATCGTGAACGGCACGCTTGATCTGACCGGCACGGTCGACAACGCGATCAATGTGGACGCGGGAAAACTCGTGATCAACGGAAACGCCAGTGTGGTGACCGGGCAGGTCAACATTGCCGCCGGTGCCACGGTGCAGATCGGCAACGGCGGCACCAGCGGTGTGGTGGGAGCTTCGCGCGTGTTTGTCAACAACGGGACGCTCGCTTTCAACCGCTCCGACACGCTGACGCAGGGGACAGACTTTATGGGCATGCTCAAAGACTCCGGCTCGATCCTGCAGGCGGGGTCCGGCACAACGGTCTTGACGGGGGCCAACACCTATGGCGGCTGCACGACCATCACCAACGGTGTCGTGCGGCTTGGGGCGGATAACGTTCTGCCCGGCACGACGGCCGTCGTGCTCTCGGGCGGCACGCTGGATTTGAACGGCCGAACGAACACGGCTGGCACGCTTCAAGTGGTCGGTGAAGCCGCGTTGGCGCTCGGCGACGGGTCTGCCCGATTGGCTTTTGTGGGCAACACGCAGTCTCTCGGCTGGACCGGAACGTTGTGTTTGACCGGAAAACTAAGCAAGGCCGCACCGACAGCACTCCGATTCGTCGGCGGGCTAACGGCTAACCAGTTGTCGCGGATCACGCTGGGGAACTACATGCTCCGGCTAGGTGAGGACGGCTACCTTCTCGCATTCCCCCCAGGAACCCTCATCTTTCTTAACTAACTTCAAACGACGTTCGTTCGGAGCCTCAGCCATCCCGTCAGGGCGGGTCACTTTCTGCCGACAAAATAGCCGTATGGTTCCAAAGAATAACCCTCTTGAGGAGCGCCTGTCGTGCCGCGAGCCAGCAGCGGCTTGTACGAAGCCTCCACACCTTTGAGCGAAACTTTCACGGGCGTTCCCGTCAGATTGACGACCGTCAGAATCTGCTCGCCGCCACAGACGCGCCGGAACGACAGCACGGCCTCCGGCGCGTCGTTGTCGAGCCACACCACCTCGCCCTTCGTCAGCGGTTTCTCGGCCTTGCGCAGCGCGCTCAGTTTCCGGCAGAGTTCATATCGCGCCCTGCCGGCCGGCGTTTCGGCGGCCGCCCAATCGATCGGCCACTTGGCGTAGAGGCTGTTGCGCGAAATATCGGCGAACTCCTGGCCGTTGTACAAGAACGGCACACCGTCGAGCGTGAAAAGCGCAACCAGCACAGCATCCACGCGCGGCACGCCCCACGCCTTGTCAAGCCGGTTCGTCCCTTCATCTTGCACGAGGTCGTGGTTCTCGATGAATCGGGTGAATTTCGCGCCGTTACGCGGCCGCTCAGCCCTCATGCGCTCCCAGGACTTTCTCAACTCGGCGGCATTCTCCCACTTGCGGCCCCACCAGCCATAATCAAGGTCGAACGCCTTGAGCTGATCGGCTTTCCGAGTCCCTTCGGCCAGCATCCCGACATCGGGCTTGATCCGCTCCAGACGGTCGCGGGCGGTCTCCCAGAAGTCGAGCGGGATGCCGTCCGCCACGTCGCACCGGTAACCGTCCACATCGAACTCCCGCACCCAGTACTCCATGTTCTTCCAGAAATACTCGCGCAAGGCCGGATTCGAGAATTCAATCGCCGGGAACCCCCACTGCGCGTACTTCAAGGACCCGTCCTTTTCGCGCTGCATGAAATCGGGTTGCTCCGAGATGATCCTTGCCTTCGGGCCGCAGTGCAAATAGACCAGATCCAACAGCACGCGCATCCCGAGCCGATGCGCCTCTTTCACAAAGGCGCGCAAATCGTCCTTGGTCCCGAACTCCGGATCGACCTCCCAATAGTCCTTGATCCGATAAGGGTTGCGCGGATTGTCGGTCTTGCGCTGACGCGGCGCCCAATGAACCTTGTCCATGTCGTCATCCATCAGACAGACAGGACTCAGATAGACGATCGTCACTCCTGCCCCTGCCACGCTCGGCAACCGCGCGGCGGCCGCTTTGAGTGTCCCCTCCGGCGTGAACCCACGCAGCCAGAGCTGATACATCACGCCGTCCGTCATCCATGCGGGCGAGACCCTCGCCTCCCGCTGGCTCAACGGCACTTTGTCTGTGGCCAGTGCCGCACACACGGTTACCATCATGGCTAAGACTCCAAATCCCTTTTTCATTCTCTCTCCTCCGCGTTCTTCGCGTCTATGCGTGAATTTCTTCCGACTCTCGACTCGCGACACCCGACTCGCGGGACTTCGCTCATTGCCCATCGCCGACTGTAATCTCATACCACACCGTCTGATACTGCGGCCCGATCGCGATCATCGATCCGCCCGCGGACCTCTCCACAGGAAGCTCTGTCTTGCGGTCACCATGCGGATCCAATGCATAGCATTTCGTCTTCGCGGGATCGGAAGGCAGCGTGAGCGCGGCAGGGATACCCTCCACCATCATCGGCGCGTGCCCGCGGTCCGTCAGCGTAATGTTTTTGGCATCGACCTGTTTCATCACGCGTCCCGCATTGCCCGCATCCCCCGTCGCCGACAGCAGGATGCTCGCGGGCGCGCCCTTCCCGCCGAACCCGCTGGCGTTGCGCGACACCAACGAGACCGTCGCCCAGTCGAGCCGGGTCTTGCCGACCGACAACGTCACATCTCCCAATGTGATGGTCCGGCCTTGCGGGAAACCGGTAAAAAGCTTCGTGTTCGGCGTGTTCACGGCGAGGTAGGAAGCCGCCGCCTTCTCTCGGTTCCACACGATTTCCCCTGTATCGCTGACGAAAACATTCTGGTTGGCCGGGAACGTGACCGCCGGATCCGGCTGACCGTCGCCAAAGACCACGCCGGCGCGGTGAACCGTCACCAGCCGCGAGTCGTGGCCCTGCAGACTGACACTGTACCCGCTCGACCGCATCGCGGCCAGCTGGTCGCGGCAAGCCGCCTCGCTGATCGGCGCCGCCACCGTCTCGATCCCCTCGCGCACATCGCCCCGCAGGAAGATGGCGGAGCAGGCCGGGAAATGCGCCAGCACGTCCGTACGTGCGATCAGGTCAAAGAAACACCACGGCATCGCCTGCGGTTCGAAATCATCGACGTAGTGGTTGTAGCTGTATTGGAAAATTCCGCCCCACCCTTGGAACCGACCATAGACCGCCAACATCGCTTGTCCCTCCGCACCGAACTGATTCGGATAGGGATGGTTGTACTCGCTGACCGTGTAGGGCCGATTCAGGACGCGCTGACCGCCGATATGCAGGACGTTGCCCAGCGAGTTGACCATCGAATCGTTGCCGATTGACCACGGCTCTTTCGCCGTCAGCGAAATCCAACCGCCCGACGGATGGCGCCAATACCCGTGGATGTCCACATAATCGAGCTTGGACTGGATGTAAGCGGGGCTGTAGCCGAGCTGCGTTCCGGAGATCGGCGCTTTGGCCTTCAGTTCGTTTTTCACGTAGGCAGCCATGCCGGTCCAATAACGGGCCTCGGTGTCGAACAGGAAACGCACAAAGTCCTGCCGGGCCTTCGGCGGGAACTGGCGTCCGCTCATCGAGAGTGACGGCACGGTTCGGTCGTCGTATCCGCCGACCGGATCGGTCGTGAGCACCGCACCCCGCTTCAGCGAGAAGTCGTCCACCTCGTAGCTCCCGACTTTGAAACGCGTCAGCTGGATGATCGCCTGTTTTGTGTTCTCGGGCACCTCGAACGCGCACGCCACCTTTTTCCACTCGCTCCCCACATTCACCATCTCCTGCAAGCCGAGCGACCGCCAACCGTTGTTCTCGGTCGAAGCGGCCGCCACGCTGAGCGTCCAAGCCCCCTTTGCCCTCGATCCGGCGAATTTTGAACGACAGCGTGTAAAGCTCGCCCTTCTTCAATGTGGCCTTGCGGATCACCTTGGCGAAATACGTCCCGCCGTCTTTCGTCACGTCAATCTTAAGAACGCCGCCCTCCGCCTTCGCGCACCCTTCGCCCGCGCCCGGATCGAACGACCACAGCTTGCCGTCAAACACCACCGGAGCCTCGAACGCGCCATCTTCAAACTGCTCGTCATGCAGCGGCTCGTTCTTCCACGACCACGCGGCACGCATCGCCTCTGCGCTGGCGTAGGTCGCGTGAAGCCAATCGTTCCACTGACGCCGCAACTCCGACGCGTAGGGCTCCGGCAGCCGGTCGAACGTGCCATCAAAATGGTAACGCGTCAGACCGTCCTCATTGCTGATCTCGATCATCGCCACGCTCGGCTCGGCGGTGTAGGCGTTGCCGGTATAGGGGTTGACGTGGGTCAGCAGCTTGCGGGCATACTCCTTCTGCAGCTCGATCATGCGGGGCTCGAACTGCCCCACCGCCTTGTTTGCCCACGGCAGGTGTTGCGTGTTGGCAAACCCGTCGCGCTCATCGAGCGTCCGCCCCACGTGAAGGTTCACGTTCACGTAGATGCCGCGCTTCTTGAAAGCGGCGATCATATAATCCAGCTTCTCAAGCTGCGCGGGATCGAGATTCCGCTGGGTCTGCGTGTCGTCGGCCAAGATCGCCTGCGTGGGCTTCGGCATGAAGTTCACGTACCACGTATCCATGAAATGCAGGCGCACACAATTGATGCCGAAGCGGGCCAGCCGCGCCGCCAGCTTGTCCGCGTCCTCGTGTTTCGGGAAATTGGCCGGCCCCGTCAGATTCGTCGCATGGAACCGGATCGGCCCCACGTCCGTGACGAAATCCCCGTCCTTGACTCGGACGAAGCCGTGCTTGCCGGCCGGCGCATCGAGCAGATGCGACACGCTGGAGGCGTTGTCCGGGCCATCGTAGGAGATCACGAACGGGAACATGGGCGCGAGCTCCGCCGCCGCGCAACGCGCGGCCACCAACCCGATCACCCCCAGCCAGCCAATCAGCAGTTTCATTTTTTCTCCGCATGTTCCGCGATGCCGCATGCCGACAATCCAGAAAAAAATTGAAACAGCAGACGACTCGCAACCCCAATCGTTGTCTCCACTATACGCCCCAGCGGCAAAACAAACTAGTCAGTTTTGCGCAATAAATCTTTCTGCTTTTGCGCAAAACCGCTACCCGACAGACCTTGCGCGCTATTGCTCTTGGAAGCGGAAAAGTCCCCAGAGGTTGGGTTGTACGCCCGCCTCGCTCGGCAGGTCGGACATGATGGCGGTGTTCTTGTTGGCCCAGTAGAGGCGGTTGGCGGCGCGCGTGCCGGTTGTGTCGCTCAGCACGCGTCCGACATCGCCGCGCGTCTCCCCGAGTTTGGCCGGGTCGAGGTGGATCGCTGCCAGCGGGATCGCGGCCTCGGCCACGTACGAAGCCCCCTGCCGCTCGACCGCAACCTTCGCCTCCTTGAGGATCGCTACCCGGTCGCACCAGAGCGTCCGCCACGGCGAGCTGAACGGCACACGCTGCCCTTGGAAACCGGGGACTTTGAAATCGTAAAGCACACAGCGCGGCTCGCCCTCGAACATCGCCAAACTCAGGCGGATATCCCCTTCGCCCGCCTCCGTGCGCCGCGCCGCAAGCCCCGCTTTCGTCTGAAGCATCACGTCCAGCACATCGCCGGTCTTGAACAGCTCCATCGGGTTCACGCCCTGATTCTCGAATGTGGCCCGATCGTCGTGACCCTGATAGAGCACGTAGAGATTCGCGCTGTCGTAAGCGAGGCCGAACCCGTCGATCCGCGCCTCGCCCTTTGGCCACTCGCCGGCCTTGCCGTCGACGCGCACGGCGCCGTCGGGCACGCGTTTCACATCGTAGACTTTGGGCTGCGCCGTGCGCGTCGACGGCAAGGCCGGCGAGTGGCCAAAGGGTGCGATCTGTCCGGGCGTCACCTCAAGCGCGCCTCCTTCAAGACGCCGGATATCCTCCAACCCCGTCAGCTCGATCACGGAGCAGTGGTTCTTGCCGCAGACGTAGTAATAGTGATCCCTGCCGTCGTTGCCGCGCACTTTCTGGAACGTGCCGCCGAAATGTTCGTCGAAAAGGCTGGTCTCCGCCAGCACCTCCGGCGCGGGCGGGGTCGGCGAATTCCACAGCAGCCCCACCCGCTGGTCCCGGAACACGCGGTCGATGAACAGCCCGTCGCGCGCGGTCATCAGGTAGGTGCACCCCAGGTTCGAGTTGAAGGCCGCCACCTCGCCCAGCTCGCGGCTGACCGGCACGATGCCCCACATGCGGGTGGGCGCGATGAGCACGCCCGGCT
>Ga0209066_10003976_pt1 | contig 16422 bp, 18 predicted proteins | sample All_14_2_FD_187198 | JGI IMG/M metagenome (GOLD analysis project Ga0209066, IMG submission 187198) | Freshwater microbial communities in response to fracking from Pennsylvania, USA - Allegheny Zone_MetaG_DW_15 (SPAdes) (version 2) ...
GCAGTGGCAGTCCGGCGGCCAGCGCACCGGCCGCCGCGTCGCAGGCTCCTTGCGGACCGGATGCGCTCGCCGCCTTTTCCATGTCCCCAGTGCGGCAGCCGCGCCGCTTCGCGTCGAACGGCTGCCACGCGCCTGGCCGCGGGCTCTCAGCCCCGCCGCTACTTCGCAGCCACACCGGGACCGGCACCGGCTGCCGCACGGCGTTGCGGGCTGATAATCATGAGCGCACGTGCGGCAGCCGTTGAGCGCGGAGCCTGTCGGCAAGCTCCAGGCGTCCGCGCTCATCCGGCCCGGTACGGTCGCCGGCGGTTCTTCCCGCAGCGGCATTACGGCTGAAGGTGTGCCGTCCGCCATCCTCACTGCGCAAGCTTGTTCGTCGGCAGCCGTCGCGCCCGCCGCCCTTTTCAGTTCCCCAATGTGGCAGCCCCGCCGCTTCGCGTCGAGGGCTTGCCGCCGTTTCGAGGAGTGCCCCGCACAGTCCCTTCGGGTATGGGCACAGGCTTTTCGCTCCGCTCAAAACCCCGGTCATCAAGGCCGGCACGGTACACCGCCGTTACCGCCGACTCATGCCGCTCCCGGTCCCAGAAGCCGCGCCGTTGCACCCGGTCACGCCAACGCTTCGGCTACTCGCGACGGCGGGCTACCGCCTTTGTCATGCCCGTTGCCCACGGCGCGTCTCGTGGCAGGCTCCCGGTCATCCGTCCCTCCTGACCGTCCGCTTCCCTGATCCCCAATGTGACGGACACGCCATCACCGTCCTGTCTGCAATCCGCCGTTTCTGAACGCTGCACAACTTCCCCCGTTCCCTGACCTTCATCCGAGTACGGGTGAGGATGAAGGCTCAAGGAACAGGGCAGCGTTATGAATCAGAAACTTTACAGATTGCAGAGCAGGGCCGGTTTGAGTTTGGCGATCACGGCGGCGGGTGCCGCCAGTGAGGATTCCGGCTCAGTCAGAGCAGACGTTTTGTCACACCTCGTTGGGTGTGAAGAAAGGGACCACCGCCATGAATAGCACGTTCAGCCCGTACAGCTCCACCCGCGCCGCGAGGCGTTACGTTTCCCCCCGCACACGCCCCTTGAACGAGTACGAGCGCGAGACCCGCGCCCTGTCTTACATGCTCAAAGAGGCCGATTGCCCCGAGGCCGCCTTGCAGATCGCCGCCGCCGAAATGGCCGCGCTGGTGTGGGGGCCTTGCCACCTCATACCCGCCCCCGACCACACCGGCGACACCGCCGCCAACCGCAGGCTTGCGAAGGCCATCGCCGCCCATGTGAAGGGAGGGGCCGAGGTCCACGACATTCTGACACGCACCGCGCCCGCGCCCTCGTCATGCGACCGCCACCGCTCGAAAGGCCCCGCCGTCAGCGTGGAGGAGCACAACATCACGCGCAAGGACGCGAAGCCCATTCCCTGCCGCCGCACCTTCATCGTGGACAACGTCCTTGTCGGTGGCAACACCATCCGCGCCTGTTTCAACGCGCTGGGCTTCGGCACCGGCCTTGTTTTCGGCGACGCCTCTTTTCATCACGAATAACCGGAAGGAGCCACACCCATGAAACGCAATCCCGACACGCTCGCACTCGCCATGGACTACGCCGCAGCGATGGAGGCCTGCGCAGCCTATGTATCGGTCAAAGGCCCCGCCATCCGCGACCCCGAAAGCGCTTATCGCCTGTTGCGCCCCGTCATGAGCGCCGCCACGTCCGGCGACTCTCAGGAGACCTTTTTCACGCTCCTTCTCGACACGAAAAACAAGGTCATCGGCGCGCCCGTCGAATGTTGCCGCGGCCTGCTCGACCAGTGCCCCGTACACCCCCGCGAGATCATGCGCGAGGCGGTCAGACAGAGCGCCGCCAGCGTGATTCTGGCGCACAACCACCCGTCAGGGGACCCCACGCCCAGCAAGGAAGATTGCGACATCACCCGCCGACTGGTCGAAGCCGCGAAGATTCTCGGCATCCGCATCGTTGACCATGTGATATGCGGCCGCCCGTCCGACATGACCCCCGGCTTTGTCAGCCTGCGCGAAAAGCACCTTGTCGCTTTTGAATGAACACCGCGCCCGCCCGTGGGCATCGTACGCGGGCAGAAAGGCCACCATGAACACACCCGCGAAACATCCCGAATTCCATCAGAAGTGGCAGGCCCTCATGCATCAGCTTGAGGCCGTCCTGTCAATCGCCCACGAGCGCGAACCCAACCGCACCCAATACCGCGAGGCTATTTCAAGCGCCAAGCACCACTTGACCCAGCTTGACGCACTCGCCGACTAAACCCAGCGCCCGCCCGTGGGCATCATACGCGGGCAGAAAGGCCACCATGAGCACCACCGAAAAGCGCAAGGCAACCCAGATCCGTTTTGAAGGCCCCGACGCCGACGTTGACCGCATCAGCGGCGACGAGATCCCGCAATGGTACGTCTACGCCGCCGATCCCGACAACGAGCCCACCGGCAAGGTTTACACAGTCCGCAAGTCTTTCGGCTTTGCCGCCGCCCTTGCCGGCCGCATGGCCGACGAGCGCAACCTGCCGCTTGAGATCGAAGCCCAACCCGCCTAAACGAAAGGAACACGCCCCATGAAACGCAAACGCTACACGCCGCCCGAGAAGCCCCACGAACTCGACATCCTGAAAATGCTAACCCCGCCCGCACAGTACGAGGCGATCATTCAAGGCATGATGGGCGAAGAAGGCGACCACTTTGTTGAGTTGATCGACCACATACACGCCATGTGGCAGGCCATGCCCAAAACCTACGAGACCGACGGCCAAGGCTGCGACGCCCTCGCGCGGCTTCACTACTTCACCGGCGGCTGCGACTGGTGGATCGTGGAGAAAGACGCCGACCCCGACCACGCGGGCCAGGTGCAGGCCTTTGGAATCGCCGACCTCGGCATGGGGCCGGAGGCTGGCTACATCTCAATCCCCGAACTCCTCGAGAACGGGGCCGAACTGGATCTGTATTTCACGCCCAAGAGAATGGGCGAACTCCTCGATTGAATCCCGCACGGGCGGCCTCGACTGGCCGCCCCCCTTTTTGCGCCCAAAAAATGCGCCGCGCCCGTTGGGGGCGCGGCCTTTATTTTCCCGCGACAGCTTACCCATCTGCCGCAGGTCCCGAACAGCGAACAGCCAAGAGGCGATTTCAACGCCCAGCCTCTGTTTTCGGCCCCTCCGTTGCGCCGCACACCGACAGCAGGCTGCGCCACTCGACCACGCGGTCCCCGCCTTCCAGCACGCCCTTACTTTCCTTCGGCAGCAACGGCATGACGATGTTCACGAAGAACCACAGCGGACGCTTGCGCAACGCCCCTTCAAGCGCGGCCTCCAGAATCTCGATGTTCTCATCCCTGGCCACGATGCGGTCCAGCGCGCCCAGCGCCTTGGACCTTCCCGACACCAAGCCTTTCGGCTTGCCCGCCGGGTTGCCGGACGTACCCGGCTGGAAATGTCCCGTTTCCGTTCTCTCGATATCGCTCATGTCATTCCCTCCCGTTATACAGCCCCGTTCAACATCGCCGCCATGTCCGTCACCTGACGGAACCGTTCCCCGTTCGGAGGCAGGCCCGCGTTCGCAAGCAGTCAGACCAGCGCCGTTTCTAGGTCCGCCGTGCTCAACGTGTTGCCCGCGCCCTTTTCCGCCTGCCGCTCGCACGCGTACTTGCCGCATGCCAGCACCGGATCGTACACATGCCCCGGCTTCTCCCCGAAGTCCGGTGGCCGCCGCCAGTAGACCGTCGCCTCCGACGCGTCGCGGATCACCGCGCCGCACACGTCGCACACCGCGACTGGCCCGGTGCTCCCGTCCTTGAACAGCATCATCTTGATAACCATCGCCGTCTCTCCTTCCGCGCCCAGTCAAAGGCCGGTCGCCGCCGCCTTGTCATCCTCATCCAAAAACGCCTGCTTCCCCCTGCTCTTTGCAGGGCGGGCCGCCGTGCCCGTCAAACGCCGCCTTTTCGCCGTGTGTGTGGTGCCCGGCGCGTCCCGACGGGCCGCGCTGCCGCAGGCTGACCGCCTGCCATCCTCACTCTGCCACCATGCCGCATCTTCATCTCCTTCCAAACCCGCGAGCCCAGCCGTCGAACTTGCGACACGCATATAATATACGCGTGTCTCAAGTTCGCTGGACGGCTATTCAGACGAACCCGATGAACCCGACGGCGGCATCGTCGAATTCGTCAAATTCCTGAAGCTCTCCGGCGTGCCGATCAGCCAGGTGTTGCCCTTTTCGGCCTTCCGCTCGACCAGCTTGCCGGTCCTGATCAGCGCTTTGATCCCCGCCCGCGTGTCCAGTTCCGTCACCTTCCAGCCCCTGACCGCCGCATGGAGTTCGGTCTTCGTGAGCGGGGCGGTGCACACCAGCCCAATCACGGCGTCGGGATCGAACTTGACGGATGCCCTTGTCGGCGTCAGCTTCGCGGCGGCCTTGACCGTGCTCTGCCACGCCTCCACGTCCAGAACCTCGACTACGGAATAGGTCATGTTCTCAGGATCCAACCGTATCCGCAGCGGCTCCGTCCGACGGGCGTTGTTGTTCTTGGCCGGTACCCAGCACAGGTCGGGATTTTCGGAAGCGTCATAGGGGGCCAGGTTGACAACCGCCCGGCTGCACGAGTACAGCGCCTTGCTGTCCTTGCCGAAGTTGGCCGCATCGAACCCGGTCGCCTGTGCGATGTTGGTGGCCCCCGTTCTTGCGTGGGCAAGAACGACGATTCCGCAGTCGGGGTTGACCTCGCACGCCAGCTTGCGCAGGGTGGAGAGGGTCGAGCGCACGTCTCGGTCGAACCCGTCGCCCTCCAGCACGTCGCCCCACGGGTCGACATACAGCACGTCCGGCGGCCACGCCCGTAAAGTCTCGCGCCACTTCGCGACGGCCCGCTCGTCCCCGAGGTTGATGTAGCAATCCTCGGCGTTTTCCAGCGTCGTCACGCGGATATGTTCCTCTAGCCTCGCGAGCGCAGGCCCGTCGAGGCCGCGGCTCATGGCCCGCATGTCCCACTGCCAGCGATGGATGTCGTTCTCTGAGCCAACAAACAGGTGCCGCAGCGGCGCGTCCCCGGTCGGCATGTCCAGAAAAGGAAGCCCGAGCACCTGGTTCCTCGCGATGTTGAGCGCGATGCGCGACTTGCCGAGCCCGCCCTGGCCGAACAGCGCCTGGACCTGCCCGCAGGCGAAGAGGAGTCCCACGAAGAACCGCTTGGCGGCCAGGACCGCTCGGACGACCTCTCCCCACGTTTTGACCGTGAAGCCGCGCCGCCCCTCTGTCGCCGCCTCACCGGACAAGGGGGCCTTCTGTTCCGGCGCGCCCGACCAACCCGCGTTGTAGGCCAGCTTGAACAGCGTCCCCATGCCGATGCCCGCACGCTGGCCGAACGACCGCCAGACGCGCTCAAGATCGGGCTCGTTGAACTTGGCACCCGTGTCGTTGAACTCCGACCACACGCGCCACAGATTCAAGCCCTCCAGCCCCGGCGCTTCGCTGTGGATCGCCATGCCCACGTCGAGCCACGCCTGCCGGTCATCGGGCGAGACCCGTTCCAGCGCCGACAGGATCTCCTCGCGCCGCCCTTTCGCCAAGGCCGGTGCGGCCGCGCAGAGCAGGCCCGACCGTTCGCGCTCCGGTTGCGGCTGCGCCGCCAGCGCGTAGTTCCGGAAGACGCGAGGCGAGGGATTTTCCGCCACGCCGGGGTCATGCGACAGAAAACGCAGGCGCGACACATCCCGGCACGACCGGTCGGCCGTCAGCCCGTAACGGATGCGGAAATGCTCGCGCAACGCGTCGAACGCCTCCGCGTGGCGCTCGGGCTCGATGCGGCAGACGGCCGCCACGCCGTTGCCCGAGGCGCTCACAAACGCCAGCATCGCCACCTCGTCCCTCGCCAGCCGGTCACGCCACTCCCCGGCGCGACCGGCCATGTCGGGGTTGTCGGCCGCGTCGAAATCCACGCAAAGCAACCCCGAGTGCCGCACCAGGTGTTCGGCCTTGTGGCCGCCTGCGAACTCGCCCGAGATCGTCACGCATGGCAGCCCGCGCTTGAGCTCCGACCGCCGCGCCTTGTCTGGCTCCGCCCTGATCCGGTCGACCAGCTCCGCGCACAGACCCTCGCGCACGAACATGCGCAGGTCCGCCAGAGTCACCGTCTCGGGCGACGTGTCCGCCAGCGAGCGGAACATCGAGAACCTGTACTCGCCGGGCAAGTCCTCGCCGGGGGACCCGGCGGCGCTGATGGGTTCGGGGCCGCTCATGGCTACTCGGCCTCCGTCGCCTGCCGCCCGTCATCCACATAAGAGGCGATGTACGCCCGCAGCGACGGCAGGTGAACCAGCCGCATGCCCGGCCGGATCTGTCCCGGCTGCTTGATCGCCGCCGATTTGACCTTTCCGTCCCTGATGAGCGCGAAGAGCTGCGAGCGGTAGAACCCCTCCAGCGTCTGCCCCACGCGCGGGATCCGCGCCCACTCCTGCGCCGCCGGGTTGCTGCCGAGCCGCGCCGCCGTTTCAAGAACCTGCCGCCCAAGTGCCATAACCGCCTCCTTCGTCCTGTTTGATCCGCCACTTGCGGACACAAGGGCAGTAAAGGCCATTTGGGCGAGAAATATAATACGGGTACGCCATCCCCAATGGCGGGGGATAGAAAAATCAAAAACCCCCTGCAAAAGCAAGGGGTTCAAGGTTATGCACATCTGAAAAAGGGGATGGGCGGGGGATGCTTATTTCGTCCGCAGGTAACGCTTGCCGTCGGGCGCGGTCTTCACGATGTCAGAGTAAAAGCGCCGATGCTCATTCTTAAAGGCGTCACCCGCACGGGCAGGCAGCTTCACCCCATGCCCTTCATACGCGTCCGCCTCGATCATGCCGGACACGATTTCCCAAGCTTTCCCGCTTGGCACGGTGTAGGTCTCTTTGCCGAAACCAAACACGGCAGGCTCGCGCCCGTTAGGCAGTTTCTTCAGGAGCAACTTTCCACTCTTCCATCCGGGCAGAACGGCTTTCTTTGCTTGCCCCAACTCGGCCTTTACCGCAGATGCCTCTTTCTGATCCGGACCAGCCGATGCCCCCTCAGTCGCATCCCCGACCGCAGATTCGTCGATCTCCTCACGGAAACTCTCGATCAGCCATTCGCCACCGCAGACGTCGATCACGACGCCAGGCTTTATCTCACACGGCGTGGCCCATTCTGGTATAGACAACTTGCCGGACGGCAGCACGCTGATCGCAGCCTTCAGGGTATAATAGACCATCGCCCGGACAAAGCGGTTCGGTGGTACCGTCTCGATCTCGAGCGCGCAGGAGTGCCTTAAAAAATCGACCTGTCGCCCGTCCGGCGTGTACTCCAAAGAAGGGGGCAACTCATCATGATCGCACTTGATCAGACGCACCTTTTTGCCCATGCAGAACAGAAACTTGCCACGGGAACCTTCCACATCGGCTGCAGGGGTGTGGGGAGCAGCATTATTTGGCTTTGGCCGTGTCTTCTTATCTGTCCGGAGCACCGGGCCCGCCTTCGGTGCCCTTTTCGACTTTTCGCTCATGAGCGTTCCGCCTTTCATCATCACGCTGACGGGTAATAGAATATCGAAACCGGAGCGTCAGACACAAGCGGCACTGCGTGAAACTAAAGGGGCCTTGATGTAACTCCTGATGTAACTTTGCCGTTTTTTGGCAAAAAGAAAGGCCAGCGATTATCATAACTCGCTGGCCTGCAACAGGTTCTTTCAGTTGGCACCCCCTAGGGGAGTCGAACCCCTCTTTCCAGGATGAGAACCTGATGTCCTAGCCGATAGACGAAGGGGGCAATGCCTATAAAAAAAGAACTGGATGGTGCACCCGGAGGGATTTGAACCCCCACGTCTCTCGACATAAGAACCTGAATCTTACGTGTCTGCCAATTCCACCACGGGTGCAGAAAAGTGGAGAGCAGTATGACAGAAGGGCGTCCGATCGTCAACCCCCCAATTTCAAAATTTTTTTGCTGAAGAGCCCGCTTGACTTTCCGCCCTCCTAGCCGGTATATTTACCTCCGTTTTTTTAAAGCCAACGTAGCTCAGCTGGTAGAGCAGATCATTCGTAATGATCAGGTCGTCCGTTCGATCCGGATCGTTGGCTCCATCTGAAACCTCGAAACCAGCAGACGTTGATTTCGGGGTTTTTGTCTTAAACGGGGCGCCCATGCAAACAACCTGCCCGGCCGGGACCCGCCGGTTCATAACCTCCGTCCTCGTTCCCGACCGCGTCGGCCTGCTGCGCGATGTGACGCAGGGCGTCTTCTCGCTCGAAGGCAATATCGGCCGCATCCGCCAGACAGTGGTCGACGGCTACTTCAACCTGGTCTTCACCTCCGAGCACCCGGGGCAGGTCGCGCCGGAAGCGCTGCGCGCGCTGCTGAGCGCCTCGCTGGAGTCGGAGGCCGTGGTCACGGTGCTGGACTGCCCCGAGGCGCCGCAGCCGGTGGTGCCGACCGGCTCGCGCTTCGTGGTGATGACGCGCGGCGAGGACAAGCCGGGCACGATCTTCGCGATCACCTCGTTCCTGGTGGGGCACGGCGTGAACATCGAGGACTGGATGGTCGAGGAGGAGGACGGCAAGGTCGTCTACATCGCGCAGGTCGCGGTGCCCGAAGCCGTGGATTTCCGCAAGATCCAGGAGTCCTTCCGCGCCGCGATGGCCGAGCGGGGCCTGACCGCGATGCTCTGCCACGAGAACATTTTCCGCGCCACGAACGAGATCGGGCCGATCAAGAGCCTGATCGGGACGTGACGGCCGCCACCCGCGCCTGAGCGCTTCCGTGGAGGCGTGGCTGAACCGCCCGCCACGATACGGTCCCAACAGCAACGTGTAACCTGCAACTTCTAACCCGCAACGGGGTCCTGCCATGTTAGCCAGACAAGACGTGCTTTCAACCATCCGCATGGTGCGCGAAGAGAACCTCGACGTTCGCGCCGTGACGCTCGGCATCAACCTCAACGTCTGCGCGAGCCGCGACCCGGACCAGCTGGTGAAGGCCGTCTACGCGCGCATCGTGGAGAAGGCCGGCAACCTGGTGCGCTTCTGCGACGAGGTGAGCGACAAGTACGGCCTGCCGATCGTCAACAAGCGCATCGCGGTCTCGCCGGTCAGCATCCTGCTCGAGGGCCACACGGTCGAGACGGCCGTGCGCGTCTGCCAGGCGCTCGACGCCGCGGCCGAGCAGGTGAAGATCGACCTGCTGGGCGGCTTCTCGGCGCTGGTGCAGAAGGGCATCACGCCCGGCGAGCGCACGCTGATCGAGTCGCTGCCGCAGGCGCTCGTGGCGACGCGCCGCGTCTGCTCGTCCTTCAACGTGGGCACGACCAAGGCCGGCATCAACGTCGACGCGGTGGCGCTGCTCGCGCGCAAGATCATCGAGACGGCCGAGGCCAGCCGGGCGGCGCGCGGCTTCGGCTGCGCGAAGATCGTGGTCTTCGCGAACATGCCCGAGGACAACCCCTTCATGGCGGGCGCGATGCTCGGCCCCGGCGAGCCGGAGTGCGTGATCAACGTGGGCGTCAGCGGGCCGGGCGTGGTGAAGCGCGCCGTGGACCGCCTGGTGCAGCAAGACCCCGGGGCGACGCTCAACGAGATCGCCGAAGAGATCAAGCACACGGCCTTCCGCGTGACGCGCACGGGCGAGCTGATCGGCCGCGAGGTGGCGGACCGCCTCGGGATTCCCTTCGGCGTCGTCGACCTGTCGCTGGCGCCGACGCCGCGCGTGGGCGACTCGGTGGGCGAGATCTACCAGAGCATGGGCGTGCGCCTGATCGGCGCGCCCGGCACGACCGCGGCGGTGATGCTGCTGAACGACGCCGTCAAGAAGGGCGGCGCGTTCGCCTCCAGCGCGGTGGGCGGGCTCTCGGGCGCCTTCATCCCCGTGATGGAGGACCACGCGCTCTCGAAGGCGGTGACGGACGGCACGCTGACGCTGGAGAAGCTCGAGGCGATGACGGCGGTCTGCTCGGTGGGGCTGGACATGATCCTGCTGCCGGGCAACACCAAGGCCGAGACCGTGGCGGGCATCATCTTGGACGAGGCCGCAATCGGCATCACTAGCCGCAAGACCACGGGCGTGCGCGTGATCCCCGTGCCCGGCTCGAAGCTCGGCGACTACATCGATTTCGGCGGGCTCTTCGGCGCGGGCGTGGTGACGCAGCCGGCCAGCCCCGAGGGCGCCGAGGCGTTCGTGAACCGCGGCGGGCAGATCCCCGCGCCGATCCACAGCCTGATGAACTAAAGCGGGTTAAGGGAAAGCCTGGCCGGTGTCCAAGAAAGGGTAGGGCGGGTTCTCCGAACCCGCCGCGGCCGCCTCGGAGATGCGGCCCTGCCCCAAACGGCGACCCCTTTGAATGCGCCGCGCTAGCTCTTCATGCGGACTTCGAGCTGCGGGAACGGGATCTCGATGCCGTTCTTGTCGAAGGCCTCTTTGACCGCCTGGTTGACGGCGAAGAGCACGGTCCAGTAGTCCTCGGGCTTGGTCCACGGGCGCAGGCAGAGGTTGACGGACGAGTCGCCCATCGAGAGCACCTCCGCGATCGGCGCCGGGTCGGCCAGCACCAGCGGGTGGCTGCGCAGCACGTCGAGCGCGACGCGCCGGGCCTTGCCGATGTCCATGCCGTAGGCGACGGCGACCGCCAGGTCCACGCGGCGCTTGTCCATGGCCGTGTAGTTGGTGATGGGGGCGCCCCAGATCACCTTGTTCGGCACGACCACCTTCTTGTTGTCGCCGGTGGCGAGGGTGGCGGCCATCATGTTGAGCTCGCGGACCGAGCCCTCGATGCCGCCGACGGCGACGTAGTCGCCGACTTTGAAGGGCTGGTTGATGGCGATCATCATGCCGGAGGCGAGGTTGCCCAGCGACTCCTGGAAGGCGAAGCCCAGGATGAAGCCTGTGACGCCGAGGCCGGCGATCAGCGGCGCGATGTTCACGCCCAGGCGCTGCAGGACGATCATCAGCAGCAGCACCCACGCGGTCTTGTTGACCACGCTGCAGAGGAAGACCTCCAGCAGGCTGTTCACGCGGCGCGTGCGCTGCAGGGCCTTGCGCGTGGCGCCCGTCAGGAGCCGGATCGCGTACGAGCCGACGACCAGCAGGAGCAGGGCCACGAGCACGTTCACCAGGAAGTTGATGCCGTTCTCGGCGAGCCACTTCAGCGCGATGTTGAGCATCTCGCGCCCGTTGCTGACTTCGGCGCCGAGGGCCTGGGTGACTTCCGTCACCTGTTTCTGGACGACCGCGACGGTGCCGGTCGCGAGCTGTTCGGTCGTGTTGGTCATGCGGGTTTGGCTCCTTCGAACTCGAGGGTCACTTTCTCCAGCCACGCGGGGATGTCGATCGACTGCGGGCAGTGCTTCTTGCAGGCGCCGCAGCGGATGCAGGCCGAGGCCTTCTCGTTCGGCATCACGCTCTTGTAGAGGGCGGGCTGCAGCGTGTGTTTGCGGTCCACGAGCAGGTGCTTGTTGTAGAGGTCGAACATGAAGGGGATCTTCACGCCCACGGGGCAGCTCTTCAGGCAGTAGCCGCACTTGCTGCAGGCGATGGGCACGTTCTCGCGCATGTAGATGCAGACTTTTTCGAGCACGGCCTTCTCGCGCTCGGTGAGCACGCCCGTGTCGGCGGTCTCGACGGCGCGCAGGTTGTCCTTCATCTGGTACTTCTCGCTCATGCCGCTCAGCACCACGGCCGGCTCGGGCTGGTTCCAGATCCAGCGCAGCGCGCTCGACACGGGGTTGACGCCGTACTCCTCGAAGAGGCGGCTCGCGCCGGGCGGCATCTGGGGGCCGGTCAGGAAGCCGCCGAACAGGGGCTCCATCACGGCCACGCCGAGGCCCTTGGCGTGGGCGTACTTGAGGCCGCGTACGCCGGCCTGGATGTCGCTCTGCGCGTAGTTGTACTGGATCTGGCAGAAGTCCCAGTCGTAGGCGTCGACGATGGACTTGAAGACGTCGAAGTCGTCGTGGAACGAGAAGCCGGCGAAGCGGATGCGGCCGCGCCGCTTCTCCTCGTCGAGCCAGGCGAGCGAGTCGGACTTGAGCACGTTCTTCCAGTAGCGCTTGTTGAGCGCGTGGAGCAGGTAGAAGTCGACGCGCGGCGCCTGCAGGCGCGCGAGCTGCGTCTCGAAGCGCGCCGCCTGGTCGCCGGGCTTCTCCAGCTCCCAGACGGGCATCTTGGTGGCGACGTAGACCTTGTCGCGCCAGCCGTTGTTCAGGGCGCAGCCGACGACCCGCTCGCTTTCGCCGTCGTTATAGACGTAGGCGGTGTCGATGTAGTTGATGCCGCCGTCGAGGCCGGTCTCGATCAGGTCGATCGCGCGCGCGTCGTCGATCTGGCCATCGTTCATGGGCAGGCGCATGGCGCCGATGCCCAGCATGGAGACCAGCACGTCCGTCTTCGCTCCGAAGGGGCGGTAGCGCATGGTCGGCTTGTAGTTCCGGATTTCCATAAGTCCCCTTGGGCGGCGCGCGGGGCGCCTATTTGCGCTCGGTCATGGGCTTGTAGGGGCGCTGCTCGAAGATGGCTTTGTAGGCGGGGCGGATGATGGGGCCGCCGTTCAGCAGCTCCTCGATCCGGTGCGCGCACCAGCCGACCACGCGCGAGATGGCGAAGATCGGCGTGTAGAGGTCGATCGGGATGTTGAGCATGTCGTAGACGAAGCCCGAGTAGAAGTCCACGTTGGCGCAGAGGTCGCGCGGCTTGGCGCGGTTCTTGTTGAAGATGCCGGGGCCGATCCGTTCGATCAGCTCGTAGAGGGCCATCTCCTCGTCTCGGCCCTTGGACTTGGCGAGCAGGCGCGCCTTCTCGCGCAGCATGTCGGTGCGGGGGTCGGAGAGGGTGTAGACCGCGTGGCCGAGGCCGTAGATCAGGCCCGTGCCGTCGCCGGCCTGCTTGTTGAGGATCTTGGTCAGGTAGTCCGCGACCTCGCCCTCGTTGTCCCAGTTCTCGACGTGCTCCTTGATCTCGCGCATCTGGCCCATCACGCGCAGGTTCGCGCCGCCGTGGCGCGGCCCCTTGAGCGAGAGCGTGGCCGCGGCGATCGCGGCGTACGAGTCGGTGAACGAGGAGGTGACCACGTGGGTGGTGAAGGCCGAGTTGTTGCCGCCGCCGTGCTCGGCGTGCAGCACGAGGCAGAGGTCGAGCAGCTCGGCTTCGAGCTGGGAGTAGAGGCCGTCCTCGCGGATCAGCATCAGCAGGTTCTCGGCGGTGCTCTTGCCCTTCTCCGGGTAGCGCATCATCAGGCTCTGTCCCATGTGGTAGTGGGCCTTGGCCTGGTAGGCGTAGGCGGCGATGGTGGGGAACTGCGCGATCATCTCGATGCTCTGGCGCAGGGTGGTCTCGACGTCCAGCTTGTCCGGCTCGCTGTCGTAGGTGTAGGCCATCAGGACCGCGCGGGCGATGCTGTTCATCAGGTCTTTGCCCGGGGCGCGGATGATCGCGCTCTCTTTGAAGCCGTCGGGCAGGCGCCGGTAGTGGTCGAGCAGGTCGTTCCAGACCTTGAGGTCGGCCGCGTTCGGCAGCTCGCCGAAGAGCAGCAGGTAGGCGGTCTCCTCGAAGCCGAAGCGTTTCTCGCTCTGGAAGCCGTGCACGAGGTCGTTGACGTTGATGCCGCGGTAGAAGAGCTGGCCGGGCACGGAGACCTTCTCGCTCTCCGAGATCATGTAGCCGTGCACGCTGCCGATGCAGGTCAGCCCGACCAGCACGCCGGTGCCGTCGGCGTTACGGAGGCCGCGCTTGACGTTGTACTTCTCGTACAGGGCCGGATCGATCTTGCCCGTCGCGCGAATCTTGTCCGCGTACCCCTTCAGCCAGGTGTCGTCAAGAATGGGATTTGCGGATTGCGATGTCTTCATCTCTGACTCCTTATGCGGAAAAAACTCCCGCGCCTCTCGTAATAGGCATGTGCTGCTCTAAAAGACACGGAAGTGTAGCGTCTTTCGCGGGCAGGGTCAATCCGGCAAACAAAAAAACGCGAGGCCGGATGCGACAAAATTGGCGGATCTGCGTGGCCGGCGGGGGAGTCTCCGGTCCTTGGGCGGAGGCCCGGACAAAAGGGTCGTGGCGCCGGGGCGGGCTACGCGTAGAGCAGGGCCTGGGTCCGCGCCGCCTCGAACGCCTGGCGCTCGCGCGACCAGTCGGCGAAGAGCGGCGCGAGCGGGCCGCCGGTCTTGACGTAGGCCCGGTCGCGGTCGTTGGCGTAGAGCTTGTCGAACCACTCGGGGCGCACGCCTTTGTGGCGCCAGACGCGGGCCGCGCCGTGGGCCTCGGCGAAGGCGCGCAGGAGCAGCAGCGAGGTCTCGGCCGGCCGGAAGCGGGCCGGGTCGGTCACGGTCAGGCGCAGCGCGTCGAGCTCCTTGCCGGCGTAGAGGCCGGAGGGCGAGACGTAGCGGTAGGGGTGGAAGGTGACGCCGGCGGGCTGCTGGCGCGCCAGCAGGTCGCAGAGCGGCTCGGCGCGCAGCCAGGGGGCGCCGAGCACGCGGAAGGCGAGGTTGGTGCCGCGGCCGCAGTCGATGCCGGGCAGCGCCTCGGAGAAGACCGTGGCGGCGTAGGTCATGGCGCACTCCCAGGTCTTGATGCCGGGCGAGGGCGGCATGAAGGCGGGGCGCGCGCCGTCCCAGGCGGCGTCCGCGCGGCGCCAGCCGGCCATCGGGACGGTCGAGAGGCGCACCTTCAGGTTCAGCGCGGCCTTCATCCAGCGCGCGGTTTCGGCCGGGGTCATGCCGTAGACCAGCGGCAGGGCGCAGGGCGCCACGAAGCTGGCGAAGCGCGGGTCGGTCATCGGGCCGTCGACGACATCGGGCAGGGGGATCGGCCGGTCGGCCACGATCACCTCGACGTCGGCCTCGGCGCAGGCTTCGAGCATGTTGCGCAGCGTGGCCAGGTAGGTGTAGCAGCGCACGCCGAGGTCCTGCAGGTCGCAGACCACGGCGTCCACGTCGGCCAGCATCTCGGGCGCGGGCTTGCGGCACTCGCCGTACAGCGAATAGACGGGGATGCCCCAGTCGGGGTGGCGCTGCGTGTAGGTGTGCTCGCCGGCGCCGGCCTGGCCGAGGAAGCCGTGCTCGGGACCGAAGAGCGCCACCAGCCTTTTGCCCAGGGCGCGGTGCAGCAGCTGGGCGGAGGTCGCGCCGTCGGCGGCGAGGGCGGACTGATGGCTCAGCAGGGCGACGCGCTTGCGCTTGAGCGCGCCGAACGCCTGCTCGCGCAAGACGTCGATGCCTGTCTTCATTTCGCTTTCTCCCCGTGGCGCAAGCGGTGCGAGAGCACGGCCAGGCTGGCCGCGAGGTCCTCGCGCTTCACGATGACGTCCGACGGCACGGAGAGCTGCACCGGGGTGAAGTTCCAGAGGCCGCGGATGCCGCCGGCGATCATGGCGTCGGCGGCGGCCTGGGCCTGGTCCGCGGGGACCGTCAGGATGCCGAGCGACACGTTCAGCTGGCGCACGACGTCGGCGATCTGCGAGGCGGGGTAGACGGGCACGCCGGCGATGGTTCCGCGCTTCTTGGGGTTCACGTCGAACGCCGCGACGATCTTGAAGCCCTGGTGCTGGAAGCCGGGGTAGCCGAGCAGGGCGGAGCCGAGGCGGCCCGCGCCGGCCAGCACCGCTTCGGTGCTCGCGTTCCAGCCGAGATACCGCTCGATCGCGAGGATGATCTCGCCCAGCGGGAAGCCGACGCGCGGCTTGCCGCGCACGCCGGTTTTGGACAGGTCTTTGCGCACGACGATCGGGTCCAGCGCCAGCGCTTTCGCCACGACGGCGCCCGAAGCGAAGGGCTCGCCCTGTGCGGCCATCTCCCGCAACACGCGCAGGTAAAGAGGAAAGCGCTTGACCATCCGGTCGCCAATTTCAGCTTTTCGTGCCCCGCTCATCGTACCCAGACCTTTCTTTGCGATGATGCGGGCCATGTTACCGGATTCTTTCTAAACAATAAAGCGCAATTCAGATTCGGGTTGCGCCGCCCTCCGAATTATCCTACACTCACCCCCGCTTTTCCGGATCCGATTCGGGGTGTTGCACAGCCTGGTAGTGCGCCAGCTTTGGGAGCTGGATGTCGGGGGTTCAAATCCCTCCGCCCCGACCAGCCTTCGCTCGCCGCTGGCGCAGCGAGCTACGGCTCGGCACGCCAGCGGCGAGCGAAGGCTGCCGCGCCGCAGTTCCGCAGCGTCAGCGAGGAGACGAAGGCGGGCCAAGGCATGCTGGCTCGGCACGCCAGCGGCGAGCGAAGGCTGCCGCGCCGCAGTTCCGCAGCGTCAGCGAGGAGACGAAGGCGGGCCAAGGCATGCTGGCTCGGCACGCCAGCGGCGAGCGAAGGCTGCCGCGCCGCAGTTCCGCAGCGTCAGCGAGGAGACGAAGGCGGGCCAAGGCATGCTGGCTCGGCACGCCAGCGGCGAGCGAAGGCTGCCGCGCCGCA
>Ga0209066_10003977_pt1 | contig 16416 bp, 12 predicted proteins | sample All_14_2_FD_187198 | JGI IMG/M metagenome (GOLD analysis project Ga0209066, IMG submission 187198) | Freshwater microbial communities in response to fracking from Pennsylvania, USA - Allegheny Zone_MetaG_DW_15 (SPAdes) (version 2) ...
ATATACGTTGGAGCAACACCGAGAGACTACGTTGATATTTCAAAAAGATAAAACAAAAAAATCCCGCTTCAATGAAGCGGGATTTTTTTTGAACTAACTATTTTCTTATTCTTCAGTTTTCACGTCTGATTCCGCTGTTTCTTCCGTATCAGTTGTTCCATCCGTTTGTTTACTTTGTTTTTTCGAGCCATCATATATAGAGAATTTTCTAAAGCTACATTCCAATTCACCATTGAAGACTTTGATTTTTCTATCCGGCTTTAAACCGATTGTTTTAAATCCTTCCTCACTAGCTGACAAAACCCAACAATCGAAACCTTTCATTTCGTGCTTCATCCAACTTCCTAATTCATCGTACATTTCTTCGATTTCTTCACCCATTCGAATTCCGTATGGAGGATTCGTAATCATCGTACCACCACCTTCTGGAACTTTTACCTCTTGAAAAGGAAGTACTGCCGTTTTTACAAATCGACCGAATGGTAACGCTCTTAAATTTCTTCTTGTTTTCAGAATCATTTCGTCGCTGATATCAGAACCCATTATTGTACATGGCAATTCTGTTATTCTTTTTTTAGCTGCAGCCAACATTTCTTCCCATGCTTCTGAATTGAAATTCGATAAATTTTTGAACGCATAATGCTGACGTTCTATATTCGAAGGAATTCCCGTTGCTAAAAATGCTGCTTCAATCAAAAGCGTTCCCGATCCACAAAAAGGATCTACGAAAGTTGATTTACGGTCCCACCCACTTAAACGAACCAATCCTGCAGCCACAACCTCATTTAATGGTGCTTCACCAGCGCTTTCACGATATCCTCTTTGAAACAAGGGAACACCGCTCGTGTTAACAGAAATAGTTGCCTTTCTATCTCGAATGTATAAATCAAACATCACTTGTGGTGTTTTAATATTTACATCTGGTCGTTCATTTAATTCTTTTCTAAATGTATCTGCAATAGCGTCCTTAACAACCAAATAAGGAAATTGAGTATGGTTAAACAAATCGGAAAAAACAGCACCTTTCACTGCGAAAGTCTTATCAACACTAAAAATAGAGGTCCAATCGATTCGCAAGCACTGCTTGTACAAATCATCTTCATTTCTCAATTCGAAATCGGCTATTTTTACCAAAACAGAAATCACACATCGACAATGTAAGTTCAAACGATACACGTCGTTCCAATCACCTTTTAAATATACAGCTCGATTGGCAGCAACCATACCTGTAAACCCTAACTCCTCTAATTCTTGCATGACTGCTTCTTCCAACCCGAACACCGTTTTAAGCGTTATTGTTAATTTACGTGTTGGCAAGCTTGATTTATCTTTCATTTTAGTAACTTTAAGTGTTGAAACACTATTTTTGTACAAAAAAACGAATTTGAACGCAATAAAGCGCCATTTAACTTTCATCACATTCACTATTTGCTGTTTTTATTCTTATTCACAGCAGAAAGTCGGGCTCGTATTGAGTGGTGGTGGAGCAACTGGATTTGCGCATATTGGTGTTTTAAAGGCTCTCGAAGAAAGAGGAATTCCCATTGATTATATAACAGGCACTTCAGCTGGAGCCTTGGTTGGATCCATGTACGCTATTGGTTTTAGTCCCGAAGAAATTGAAGCATATGTCCTCAATGAAGAATTTCAAATGATGACAAAAGGCAAGATTGATGCATCTCGAAGATTCGTTTATCGAGAAGACGAAATTAATGCAAGTCTATTAGATGTGTCTTTTTCGAAAGACAGTATATTAAGTAAATCATTACCAACCAATTTTATTACCTCATCTTACCTTGACTTCGAAATGATGAAGTTCTTGGGTACGACCATCGCGTCATACGACAATCAATTTGATAATCTTTTTGTGCCTTTCCGTTGTGTTGCATCGGATATAACCAATAAAAAAAGCATTGTTTATTCTTCCGGGAACCTACAAAAAGCGGTAAGGGCATCTATGACATATCCATTTTATCTAAATCCCATTCGAATTAATGGACTCCTATTATTTGATGGTGGTTTGTATGATAACTTTCCTGCTGGGACAATGTATCATGAATTCAATCCCGACTATATTATTGGTAGTAATGTTTCTTATAATGCCGCACCACCGAGCGAGAGCAGTCTCATAAGCCAATTAACAAACATGCTTGTTTCTTATTCTAGCTTTGAACTTCCCTGTGAGGCTGGCTACATTATTGAGCCCAAAACATCTGTGACGACATTTGATTTTGATGGTGTTCAACAAGCAATTTTAGATGGTTATAATTCAACTTTAGTTTATCTTGATAGTATCGAGATCCATATGGAGCGTAAAGTAACTAAGGAGGAATTAACTGCAAAAAGATTGGCTTTCAAAAGTAAAATCATTCCACTTCAAGTAAGCTCCATTTCAAATAACTTTAATAAAAAGAAAGATATTCGATACGCAAGAGCATCAATGATTCGGCCTCGTAAAGAGGAAGTTCTAACTGCTGAACAAATTGAACAGCGTTATTTTAGATTGTATGCTACTCCACAAATTGATTTTATTTACCCATCCATTTCACTGAAAGCGGATAGCACCTATAATCTCGATTTAGAAGTAAGAAAAGCAAAAGATTTTAAATTGGATGTTGGTGGACATTTTTCATCAAGAGCGGTTAATACTGGCTTTATTGGCTTAACGTACAGAACGATTGGTCGATTAGCAACCAGTTTTCACGGTGAGTCTTATTTTGGTAAATTTTATGGTTCAATAAAGACGAGTATAACAACTGAAATACCTTCTATTTTCCCAATCAGTGGTTCTGCCTATTTCGTTATGAATCGTTGGGATTATTTCAAGAGCTTCGCAACATTTTTTGAGGATGTAAAACCTTCTTTTTTGATACAGAATGAAATGTATTATGGGTTGAAATTTAAACATCCAATTGGAAATACAACAAAAAGTACGTTTGATTTTAGATTGTTTAATATTGAGGATGATTATTATCAGACCGATGAGTTTACAAATAAAGACACCACTGATTTCACCACTTTTGATGGTGGTTCTATCAGTTGGGAGTTCGTTCAAAATTCGTTAAACCGCAAACAATTTGCAAGTGGTGGACACTTTGTTCAGGTGAAGGTTAGATACATAAATGGAAAAGAGCAAAGTACTCCAGGTTCTACATCACCACAAAATCTACCACAAAGTAAACTTCATTCGTGGATTAACGTTAATGCCGAATTTCAAACGTTCGTTATTAATAAATCTGCATTTCATTTTGGTTTGCATGGCAGAGGTGTTTTTAATAGCCAGTCACTTTTCTCAAATTACACAGCGACTTTATTAGCGATGACTTCTTTTTCACCAATTGCAGACGCTGAAACCTATTTTTTACCAGAATACCGCTCTCCACAGCATGTCGGCGCTGGATTCAATATGATTTTTACATTCAACAAAAATGTAGATTTGCGTTTTGATGGCTATTACTATCAACCTTTTGTACAATTAATCAGGAATAATGATGGTACAGCAAGTTATTCTAAACCATTTAAAGGGGATGCTTTTATCGCATCATCTTCGCTAATCTATCACTCTATTATTGGTCCAATAAGAGCTACAGTAAACTACTTCCCTAAACAAACAGCTCCAATTGCTTTTCAAATAAGTTATGGCTGGGTATTATTCAATGAACGAGCAATACGTTAAGCCATTTTGATTTCTATCTTTGTCAAAAATTAGCCTTCTCAATGGAAAAAATCATTTGTGGAATACAACAAATGGGAATAGGTGTTCCCAATGTCCAAGAAATATGGAAATGGTATAGAAAATTTTTCGGCGTAAATGTCCGTGTATTCGAAGAAGCTGCAGAAGCACCTTTAATGACCAGATATACAGGAGATACTGTTCATTCTCGCACAGCAACCCTTGCTTTAAGCATGGAAGGTGGTGGTGGATTTGAAATCTGGCAATTTACAAGTCGACCTACTGAAAAGGCAAGTTTCGAAATTCAAGCAGGCGATTTTGGACTTTACAGTTGTAAAATAAAATCACGTAATGTTGCTAAAAGTTTTGAATACTTTAAATCAAATGGTGCGAACATTTTAGGAAATCTTCATACACTTCCAAATGGGAATCAAACGTTTTTCGTGAAGGACCCGAATGACAATATTTTTCAAATTGTTCAGGGACGCGGTTTCTTTAGAAATACAAACCATCCATCAGGATGCGGCGGTGTTGCTGGATCTGTAATTGGTGTGAGTAATATTGATAAATCTTTAAAACTTTATCAAGACATTTTAGGATACGAAACTATTGAATACGATGTTACTGACACTTTTTCTGATCTAGCTGAATTACCTTCTGGGCAAGGTAGATTTCGTCGTGTTTTACTCACACACAAGGAAGATCGCAGAGGTCCATTTGCTCGATTGTTAGGTCCAACTGAAATAGAACTGATTCAATCTCTTGACCGCACTGATTGTCGTAATATATTTGAAAACCGCTTTTGGGGTGATTGGGGCTTTATTCATTTTTGTTTCGATATTCAAGGAATGGATGCACTTCAAAAAGAATGTGAAGCTGCTGGATTTCCGTTTACAGTTGACAGTTCAGATACATTTGACATGGGTGAAGCAGGTGGCCGATTCTCCTACATAGAAGACCCTGACGGAACATGGATTGAATTTGTGGAAACCCATAAAGTTCCAATCATGAAAAAGTTTGGATGGTACATCAATCTAAAGAATAAAAAACCTGGACAGTATCTTCCGAATTGGATGCTTCGAGCAATGGGAATGAATAAAGTAAAGGATTAATATTGAGTGAATGGTAGGAATCATTGATTAGAAACTGATTTACTATCATATTAAAATTGTATTTTTGAATTCTATACAAGCATATCTATGAAAGTACTTTTGGGAATAATAAGTTTAATTGCGTTGAGTTTAATGTTTAATTCATGTGAAGAAGACGTAACACTTATTGGTGATTTTGAAGAAACAGTGGTAGTTTATGGTGTGCTTGATCAAGCTGACTCAGTGCATTACATTAAAATTAATCGCGCTTTTATAGGTCCAGGAAATTCATATGACATTGCTCAAATACCAGATAGCAGTTACTTTGATGATGTTGTTGCAACAATAACTGAAGTTGGAGGTGCTGGACGCGTTTGGACACTTCAAGATACGTTGGTTGACAACAAAGACCCTAATGGTGTATTCTTTGCCCCAACTCAAAAACTATACTATTTCCACACTATTAATCAAGCTGGTTTAAATCCAAGTGCAAGATATCGCTTAGATATTTCGGTTAAAGGTGGTGCAATTAAAGTACAGGCGGAAACGGAAATTGTAACAGGAATAACTTCAACAACATCTTCTCAAAATTTCACATTCAAATTTGCGGATGATCCAGGTTCATACATATCTACTGCTGTGAATGTTTCGAATGTAGGTAATTCTTATGTTGTTAACGCTGCATTAGATATTAATTACTATGAATATGAAGGTGCTTTGTACAACTTAAGATCTTTTAAATGGAATTTAGGGGAGGCTGATGTTGTACCTCAAAGCAGCAAGAGTTTTAGTGCTAATGGAAATTCATTTTACACATTGATTAAATCGCATTTATCTTCAAATCCTGCTGTAACAAAAAGAACATTGAAATCAATTACTGTAACGATTACAGGTGGAGCTGAAGAATTATACAATTATATGACGGTAAATAAGCCAAGTTCAACACTGGCACAAAGTAAACCAACCTATACGAATCTTGCTATTTCAGGAGAAGGTCGCGTTATTGGAATCTTTTCTTCTCGTCAAACGGTTAGTTTTGAAAAACCATTTTATGTTTCGGCACAACAAGCGTTCATTCGAGCTATTGATAAAAAATCAACACGTGAACTGTGCACTGGGCCAATAACAGGCACTTCATTGTTTTGCAGTAATCACCCTGGTGATTTAACTGAACCGTGGGCTTGTCAATAACTTTTAGAAGGATTTAGTCTAAACATTCCACTTATCTTATGCATTGTTCTTAATTTTAGAACATGTCTGAAAGAATCACTCTTTTTGCGGATGTAATCATTCCCGTTCCAATTCATCAAGAATTTACATATCGAATTCCGGTGGAAATGAATGATGCATTGAAACCTGGATTACGGGTCGTTGTGCCTTTTGGGAAATCAAAATTAGTAACCGGAATTGTTACAAAAATTCACGAAAACATACCAATTCATTACCAAGCAAGATACATTGAACATCTGCTAGACAATGAACCAATTATTACTCCAGAACAATATACTTTTTGGAAATGGATTGCAGCATACTACCTTGCTCCTATTGGAGATGTTATGAACGCCGCACTTCCAGCCAATTTTAAACTTGCAAGTGAAACCAAAATTGTCTTACACCCAGATTTCGATGCGAAACAAACTACTTTAACTGAACGACAAGATCAAATTGTTGAAGCTCTTGAAATAAAGGAAGTACTTGACTTGAAAGAGATTTCAGAAATCCTTGGTATTAAAACGATTCAACCAATAATCAAAGAACTTATTGATAAACGAGTTGTTTTATCCATCGAAGAATTGAATAATCGCTTTGTCCCAAAAACGGCAATTTATGTTACGTTAAATGAGCATTACTCGTCGGAAGAGAGTGTTCAAGAAGTTCTGACACGATTCGACAGCAAGAAAAGTGCAGAAAAGCAATTAGAAGCTTTTTTGGCATTTTTAAATGAGAGCAAATACAGTAATGCACATGCTGAACCTGTTTTAAGAAAAACACTTCTAGATCAAGGCATTTCGGGCTCAGCACTTCAAACATTAGAGAAAAATGGTATCCTTTCTATTGAACGGTATGAAATTAATCGCTTTGCACCAGTAGGTGAAGGACAAAATGCTTTTAAAATCCTAGCGCCTTCGCAACAAAAAGCATTAGATGAAATTCATTCTTCATTTGAAACACATAATACGACACTTCTGCATGGTGTAACTGGTTCAGGGAAAACAGAAATTTATGTACAACTCATTCAAGAACAACTTGATTTAGGTAAACAGATTTTGTTTTTGTTGCCAGAAATTGCATTAACCACTCAACTTATTCAGCGATTATCCGCCTATTTCGGTGATCAAATTGGTGTTTATCATTCAAAATTCAACCAAAATGAACGTGTTGAGATCTGGAACCATGTTTTGAATAACGATCCGAATCAGTTTAGAATTATACTTGGTGCTCGTTCAGCAGTCTTCTTGCCTTACCGTGACCTCGGATTAATTATCGTTGATGAAGAACATGAAAGTTCATTCAAGCAATACGATCCCTCTCCACGCTACAATGCGCGTGACACATCCATTGTTTTAGCTCACTTGCACAAAGCGAAAGTTCTGTTAGGGTCTGCAACCCCTTCCATGGAAACCTATTACAACGCGAAACAGGATAAATATGGTTTAGTTGAATTGAATGAGCGTTTTGGTGGGATACGCATGCCGGAAATTCTTTGTGCAGATGTAAAAAAAGAACGCAAGCAGAAAAGTATGCAAGGTCATTTCACCACTTTTTTGATAGACAATATGCGCGAGGCCTTGAACAATGGCGAGCAAATCATTCTTTTTCAAAATCGACGCGGTTATACTCCATTGTGGTCTTGTGAAATTTGCAATTGGACACCAAAATGTAAAAATTGCGATGTCAGTTTAACTTATCATAAGCATACAAACTCGCTCAAATGTCACTATTGCAGTCACGTTACACCTCCTGTTGGAACTTGCCCTGCTTGTGGCAGTAATCGCTTAAAAATGCTTGGTTTTGGAACTGAAAAAGTGGAAGATGATTTATCATTAATCTTTCCAGGTAAATCTATTCAACGATTAGACTTGGATAGTACCCGTTCGAAAAATGCCTATGAAACCATTTTAAACGGATTTGAAAACCGTACCATTGATATTTTAATTGGTACCCAAATGGTGACCAAAGGATTAGATTTTGACAATGTAAGCTTAGTCGGTGTATTAGATGCTGATATGCTCTTGAATCGCGCGGATTTTAGAGCGTTTGAGCGTTCCTACCAATTAATGTCACAAGTTGGAGGGAGAGCAGGAAGAAAACACAAGCGTGGGAAAGTAATCATTCAAACTGGAGACCCAGAAAATTGGGTAATTGAAAAGGTCATCAATCACGATTACGTTGGATTTTACGCAAGTGAAATTATTGAACGCAAAAATTTCTTCTATCCACCTTTCTATAAATTGATTCAGATTACCTTAAAACACAAAGACGAGCATATTCTCGACAAAGCGGCAATTGAATTTTCAACGCAATTACGAGATGTGTTTAAGGAACGTGTTTTGGGACCAGATTACCCAGTTGTGAAGCGAATCCAGAACTTATATCTAAAAAATATTATCTTGAAAATTGAGAAAGATGTATCTGATAAAAAAGTAAAGGAACGCCTTCAGCAACTTATCGATGCATTCTACAGCGTTCCTTTATACAAGTCTATTCGACTGGTTGTCGATGTTGATCCCGCTTAACCTAGGTATGATTTTAACATCCGGCTTCGAGAAGTATGCTTCAACCTTCGAATTGCTTTTTCTTTAATTTGTCTAACTCTTTCTCTGGTAAGATCAAAACGCTCTCCTATTTCTTCTAGAGTTAACGCATGCTTACCATTTAATCCATAATATAATCTTACTACATCTGCCTCGCGAGGAGTCAATGTACACAATGATCGTTCGATATCGCTTCGCAATGATTCAACTACCAAATCCTTATCTGGACTTGCAAGTGTATCATGTAATAAAACATCATACATACTTGATGATGACTCATCACCATCTACTAAAGGCGCATCCATCGAAACATGTCGCCCTGAATGAGCTAAAGACTGTTTGATTTCTTCAGCCGAACATTCTAGTAATTCTGCTAATTCCTCTGCAGAAGGTGGACGTTCAAACTTTTGCTCCAATTCTGAATAAGCGCGATTAATGCGATTTATTGTTCCAATTTTATTCAAAGGCAAACGCACAATACGTGCTTGCTCTGCTAATGCTTGTAAAATTGATTGACGAATCCACCAAACGGCGTAAGAAATAAATTTAAAACCTCTGGTTTCATCAAAACGCTCTGCGGCTTTTATCAATCCTAAATTTCCTTCATTGATTAAATCAGGAAGTGATAATCCTTGATTTTGGTATTGTTTTGATACTGAAACGACGAAACGCAAATTTGCTTTAGTCAATCTCTCTAGTGCTGCTCTATCACCATTTCTGATTCTACGAGCCAACTCCACCTCCTCATCAGCAGTTATTAAATCAACCCTTCCGATCTCTTGTAAATATTTATCAAGAGAAGCCGTCTCGCGGTTGGTTACTTGCTTCGTTATTTTTAGTTGTCTCATGTGTACACGATTTAGGTTTGTGATACAGTTCTATAACGTTTAAAATACCAATTAGTTGGTTACCATTAACATAAATTAGTACTCAATCTACTTACAAATGAATATAGTGTACCTTTCATTGAATATTCTGTGCTTATCCTTTATTAACGTCGCAAAGACATTTAGTTTCACTAAATTTGCTAAATGAAAATACTCATGGTTTGCTTAGGGAACATTTGTCGCTCACCAATTGCGGATGGATTGTTGCGTGATAAAATCCTGAAAAACAAGCTCAACGCTTCAGTTGATTCAGCTGGCACGTCTGGTTTACATGCTGGTCAAGCCCCTGATGAACGAATGCAAGAAACTGCTCTTTCATTTGGCGTAAACATCGGAGATTTAAGAGCACGCAAATTTACGACGAACGATTTCGATCAGTTTGACCTTATTTATGCAATGGATAAAAGCAATTACGAAAACATCCTTCAACTTTCTCGTTCAGAAGTTGATAAATCGAAAGTCAAACTTATATTGAACGAGTTAAATCCAGGGAAAAATTTAGAAGTTCCGGATCCATATTATGGTGGAAAGCAAGGATTCATTGATGTATTCAATCTTTTAGATTTAGCAACTGATAAAATCATAGAAAAAATAAGCTAATGGCAAGCGGTAAAATTTATTTAATACCTAACACACTTGGTGGAGAATCCACCAGCGACATCATTCCTCAAGACGTCATTACACTCGCAATAACCTTGCGCCATTTTGCAGTTGAAGATGTTAAATCTGCACGTCGCTTGTTGCGAAAAATGGACCGAGAATTCCCTATTGATGATTGTGAATTCTTTACCTTAAACAAAAATTCTCCGATTGAAGATTTGTTGCGTATGATTCGTTGTCTTAAAGATGGAAACGATTTGGGAATTATCTCAGAAGCAGGTTGTCCTGGAATTGCAGATCCAGGAGGCGCATTAGTTTCTTTGGCTCATGAAAAAGATATTCAAACGGTTCCCTTGGTTGGACCTTCATCTATCCTATTAGCATTAATCAGCAGTGGTTTTTCAGGCCAAACGTTTACTTTTCACGGATACTTGCCAAAAGAGCGCAAAGACCGTGTTCGTCGATTAAAAGATTTTGAAGGTGATTCTAGAAGAACGGGATATACGCATATCTTTATGGACACTCCTTTTAGAAATATGAATGTGCTCGATGATTTATTAAATGAATTAGCAGATACGACGATGTTGTGTATCGCTTCAAATATTACGATGCACGATCAACACATCAAAACGATGTCGGTGAAAGACTGGAGAGAAAATGCGTATGACCTAGCAAAGCGTCCTACCTTATTTTTGATTGGTAAACCTCAATAAATAGTAAAATGGAATTAGAAAACCTTCAAGAATTTAAATCAACACCTCAAATGCGTGAGAAACTGCTAGAGGTTGGATTCATAAAAACATTCCTAGACGGTGAAATAATCTTGAATGAAAATGCATACATCAAGGCTATACCAATTGTAATTTCAGGAAGTGTAAAAGTGATGCGAACAGATGAAGATGGTCGCGAGATCCTTTTGTACTACATCAAGGCTGGTGAAAGTTGCATTATGTCCTTTTTAGGTGGAATGCACCAAGACACGAGTAAAATCAAAGCTGTTGCAGAAGGAAATGCAGACATTCTTTTCATTCCTATGGATAAAATTGGAGGTTTAATAAAGAACTTTCCTGAATGGTTAGATTATATCTTTAAATTATACCACAAGCGCTTTGAAGAATTATTAGAGGTGGTAAATGCCGTTGCTTTCAAAAAAATGGATGAGCGCTTGCTTAATTTCATTCAGAAAAAATGCGAATTGACCAATAGCAAAGTATTGAACATTACGCACGAACAAATAGCAAACGAATTGGGTACTGCTCGAGTAGTAATTTCAAGGCTATTAAAGCAAATGGAAGACGAAAATTTGGTTGTTCTTGGAAGAAATAAGGTAACGCTTATTTAAATCCTCGCTGCTTTTTAATTGCGTCGTACGATTCTTGTATTTTCTGGAATTTCTCCTTAGCACCTTTTTGGTATTCTTCACCCATTTGAGCAACTTTATCTGGGTGAAATTTAATGGCCATTTGTCGGTAAGCTTTCTTCACCTCATCATCAGAGGCGTTAGCTTCAATACCCAATACTTTGTAATCTGAATTGGTATCGCGGTAGAACATGTTTTTCACACTTTCAAATTCCATCTGAGGAATCCCCAATAAATTGGCAATATTCTGAATTGCACTGATTTCAGCCCCAGAAACATCACCATCTGCTTTCGCAATACCAAACAAATAGTGAATCAATTGAACGCGCACTTCCAACTGCATACGCATGCGAATGTCATTACAAATTTGCGACAAAGGGATTTGGTCTGAATCAATGAACTTCTTCAGTGTTTGAAGATGGGTTGTACTAAACTGAGGTCCAAATTGAGCTGCAAAAAACGATTTCACATAATCTAATTCCGCTTTTAGAACCTTTCCATCTGCCTTCATAACAGACGCTGACAGGGCCATCAGCATTGTAGCAACATCACTTGTCGTAGATCTTTGCTGATAATATTGAAACACATCTTCAGCAGAAAATGCGCGACCTTCTTTTTTTGCCTGATTTTTTGCCTGATCCATGATACGCTGATAATTATCAATCACAGAACCAACAATAAAACCAAGAACTCCTGCAAAAAAGTTACGTCCAAAGAGAAAATATGCTCCTACTCCTAAAATCCACTTAAACAAAATCGTGCGTATTAATGATATAAAAGGGAGAAGTGGTATACACTTCTCCCAAAAATTTAATTGATAAAATTAGGCTATTTGATTGACATTTCGTTCAATAAAGCTATCCAACGCTTCTCCTTTCAACATGCCTTGTGCTAAAAGCGCCAAATCAGTCAATTGTTTAGCAACTGATGCTTGTTCTTCAGCTGGTTTTGATAACACTGTTTGAATTGCAGGGTGATTTGCATTGACATGCATATTATACATTTCAGGGAAAGCACCGAACATTCCTCCACCTCCCATTTTTTGTTGCTCCATCATACGACGAATAAACTCTGGCTGAGTAATTATTATTGGTGCATCGCTTTCACTCATGCTTTCAAATTTCACGGTGAATTTTTGCTTATTCACTACGCCTTCAAAAACAGGTTGCAACAATTCTTCTTGTTCTTTTGATAACTTAGATGGAATTTCATCTGTTTTTTGAATCAGTTTATCCAACGTATCAGCATCTACTCGCGCAAAAGAAAGATTCTCGATTTCATTCTCCAATTTCGCAATCCAATGTGGAACAAGTGGTCCAGCTAATTCAACCACATCATAGCCTCTATCTTTTGCTTTCTTGATGAATGAATATTGACCTTCAGTATCATTTGAATATAAAACGATTACTTTTCCATCCTTATTCGTTTGAAGTGCCGCAATTTTCTCTTTGTATTCTTCGATTGTATGATAAGCTCCATCCAAACTTTTTAATAAAGAAAATGACTTCGCTTTTTCAGCAAACTTTTCTTCCGAAAGACTTCCGTATTGCACAAAAATTTGCAAATCTTCCCACTTCTCTTCAAAATCCTTTCTATCTTTCTTGAACATTTCTGCCAATTTATCAGCCACTTTTTTAGTGATATGAGCAGAAATTTTCTTCACATTCCCATCTGATTGCAAATATGAACGAGAGACATTTAATGGAATATCTGGAGAATCAATTACACCATGAAGCAAGGTTAGAAATTCAGGAACAATCTCTGCAACACTATCTGTAATAAATACTTGATTCGAATACAAATTAATTTTATTACGCTGAACCTCCACATTTTCCTTGATTTTAGGGAAATATAAAATCCCCGTTAAATTGAAAGGATAATCCACATTTAAGTGAATGTGAAACAATGGACTTTCAAAAGTACTTGGATATAATTCACGGTAGAACGAAGCGTAATCCTCGTCACTTAAATCAACAGGTGCTTTTGTCCAAGCTGGACTAACATTATTAATTTGGTTTGGAACATCGATAGCTACGCGTTTAACTTTATCGTTCTCATCTTTTTCACCTTCAGGTGAATCAATGTATTCCGTTTTGTTTCCAAAGAATACAGGAATAGGTAAGAACTTGCAATATTTATCTAAAATACCTCCGATTCGCGCTTTGTCTAAAAACTCTGCTGATTCTTCAGAAATATATAAAATGATATCTGTACCTCTGTCTTCTTTTTCAATATCTGTGATAGTATATTCAGGTGAACCGTTGCTTTCCCATTGCACTGCTTGAGCGCCATCGTAGCGAGAAAGCGTTTTGATTTGAACCTTTTCAGCTACCATAAAGGCAGAATAGAATCCAAGACCAAAATGTCCTATTATTTGCTCTGCTCCTTCATTTCCTTTGTATTGCTGTACAAATTCTTCGGCACCCGAAAAGGCAATTTGATTGATATACTTGTCAATTTCATCCGCAGTTAAACCAATCCCTCTATCACGAATCGTTAGCGTTTTATTGGGTGCATCCAAGATCACCTCAACTTTCAATTCACCTAACTCACCCTTGAACTCACCATTTGCCGCCAGTACTTTCATTTTCTGACTTGCATCCACAGCATTAGAAACCAATTCTCGTAAAAAGATTTCATGATCGGAGTACAAGAATTTTTTAATGATTGGGAAAATATTTTCCGTTTGCACATTAATTTGACCTGTTCTCATAATTCTATTTTAGTTTAAAATACGCCTCTCGTTGTCAATCTCTATGCCATCGGGAATATTCTGACAAACTGTCCTGTAAATCCGACAAATTGTCGAACTCTAAAGTGCATAAAATTCTTAAGTTTGCAAAAAAACTAGAAGTGCTCATCTACTCACTGATTTTCATTTTTGCACTATTCACTTTGCTGAGAATGTCAGCCTGCTTTCACCTCGATGGTTTATCGAAGTGGACGATGCCCGTGGCATTTATGATCAAAATTGGTGTTGGATTATTGCTCTTCTATCTTCATTATAGCACCTATGGCATCGACGAATTAAGTCATGATGGAGAAACCTTCATGAAGGAAGGGAAATACTTGAATGACGTTTTTTACGCTTCTCCACTTCACTATTTCCAACTACTTACTGGTTTTGGTGAAACTACACAGTTAATCGAACAACATCTCCACATGACCGAATATTGGTCGGCTGGTGATTTAACGCTTATCAATGATTCTAAAAATATTATCCGAATTCATAGTATTATCCACTTCTTCTCGGGGAACACTTACTTAGTCCATTTAGGCATTCTATGTTTTCTTTCGTTGCTTGGTATAAAATTAATCTACCAATCAATTCAACCATACACCTCACAATCGAAAATTCTCGTTTTTAGCACCTTACTTCTTGTACCTAGTACGATATTTTGGACATCAAGTATGATGAAAGAACCCATGTTATTGCTGGGAATGGGAATCATGTTGTACAGTTTAATTAAGGTTCAAAATAAAACGGGAAAAGCTATCTATTTCCTACTGTCTTGTTGTATTTTACTGGCTTTTAAACCATATGTTTTGGCTTGCATTTTACTTGCATTAATTGCCGTTCTAGTTTATAAATATGTGTTCCACCATCGTTTAATGTTTACACTCATTTCACTTTTTACAGGAGTACTCTTACTTGGAATTCTTGCTAAAAAACCAACTCAAAAAATAGTTGACAACCTAACTCGAAAGCAATTTGACTTTGTTAATGTAGGGAAAGGTGGGCTACATGTTATTGCTGATTCGTGTATTTACTATTTTCAACCACATCAATACGATAAGATCGAATTTAAGGGAAATAAAGTGCGATTGAGAGAAGATGTTGATGCATTTATAATTCATTTTGGGAGCACCCAAAAACCAAAGCCAATTCATTTAAAACGGCAAAAATCTGAATGGTGGACAGTTACATATTTTGCACAAGGATGCAGCAGTTACATTGAAACAACTCCTATTTCAAACTCATTTACACAGTTGATAAAAAACATACCAGAGGCATTAACGAATGCTGTATTTCGTCCCTTTATCACAGACCCAGGCAGCAAGTTGAAATACCTTTCATTCCTAGAGATTTGGATGATTTTCTTCTTTCTCCTTGTTGCAATTGTCAATCGAAGAAAGTTAAGTAAGCTTGAGAAAGAACTTATTTTTGGTCTACTTATTTTTGCCTTTTTATTATTTATATTGATTGGTTGGACAACACCTGTAATCGGCGCGATTACCCGCTATCGTTTTCCAGCACAATTGGCTATAATAATTATTGGAATCATTCTTATCAAACCTATTTCAAGTATCCGATGGAAAAAAAATATGTCTTAATTACTGGTGCAACAAGTGGATTCGGAAAAGCATGTGCTCAACTTTTTGCAAAAAACAACTACAATTTGATTCTAACAGGTCGCAGAAATGATCGACTTCAAGTATTGAAAAATGAATTGTCATCAATGGTTTCAGTTGAAACTCTGTGTTTTGATGTGCGCGATGAGGCTTCTGTTTTTCAAGCGATTGAATCATTGCCTGAAAATGTTAAAAACCAACTTTCAATTTTAATCAACAATGCTGGACTAGCAGTTGGTCGTGGTCCAATCGACGAAGGCTTAGTTGATGATTGGGACAGAATGATCGACACCAATGTAAAAGGCTTGTTGTATGTAACGCGCGCGGTTGTGCCGTACATTAAAAAAGCTGGTCAAGGTCACATTATCAATTTAGGAAGCATTGCTGGAAAGGAAGTATATGCTGGTGGAAACGTATATTGCGCTTCAAAACATGCTGTTGATGCTTTGTCTAAAGCCATGCGAATTGACCTTTTGCCCTACGGAATAAAAGTAACAAACATTGCTCCAGGTGCTGCAGATACAGAATTTTCAACTGTTCGTTTCAAAGGAGATGAAGAGATAGTAAAAAGTGTCTATAAGGGATTTCAGCCATTGAAAGCTGAAGATGTTGCAAACGTTATTTACTTCGCAGCGAGTCTTCCAGCACATGTAAATATCAATGATTTAACGATCATGCCAACAGCTCAGGCAAGTGG
>Ga0209066_10003978_pt1 | contig 16415 bp, 14 predicted proteins | sample All_14_2_FD_187198 | JGI IMG/M metagenome (GOLD analysis project Ga0209066, IMG submission 187198) | Freshwater microbial communities in response to fracking from Pennsylvania, USA - Allegheny Zone_MetaG_DW_15 (SPAdes) (version 2) ...
GTGTCGGCCTCTCCCCAGCCCTCCGCGGTGCGCTGCCGCCAGCGCACGGCCAGGCGCTCGGAGAAGCTGGTGGGCGAAAAGACCACGATCCAGCAGAATACCGCGTCTCCGGGCCGCGCCAGGAAGACCTGGTCCCCCTGCTGCCAGAACTTCCTGCGCGGGCGCGCGGACTGCAGCTCGAAGCTGCCGCCCCGGCGGGTAACGCCGTGGTATATGCCCGTCTCGGAAAGCGAAAGCGGCACCGGCGGGATCACCTTGGCGAAATAAAGAACTGTGAACGCGGCCGCCACCGCGGCGAAAGGGTACACCGTATGCGCGCGCACGGCGGGGCGGCTCTCGGGCAGGCGCCGGTAGAGCCAGTAAGTCAGCCCCGCCACGCAGACGGACGCGCCGGCTATGGAGCCCAGGAAGGGCAGCGCGCCTATGCGCCCCATCAGCATGGGCACCAGGTAGGTGAAGTAGGAAAGCAGGCAGAGGCTGAAGAGCGTCATGCGCAGCAGCGGGCCGGAATCCTTGAACGGCTTCAGCTCGTTTACCGCCAGCAGCCCCAGGAGGGCGAGCAGGAACAGCAGGGAAGTTCCCAGAGAGGCGCTCTTGAAATAAAAAAGGGTGTAGATGTTGAGCAGCGTCCCCAGCATGAAGTGGGTGGCGCCCACGTGATAGCGCCAGGCGGTACTCAGGCGGGGCGGCGGGGTAAACCGGCCGTGGGCCTGGCTCAGTTCCAGCCCGGTGAAGAAGGCGCAGAGCGACAGGTAAAAGGCCTGGTGGATGATGTTGTGGAGCCTGTCTATCCGGCCGACCGCCAGTATGTCGAAAAGGAAACCGGCCGCGAACAGGCCCACGGTGCAGGCGGGCTCATGCTCTTCGTAAAATTTTTTTAGTCGTTCCAGCATATGTGCGGGCGCTTATACTCCGCAAAACCAGCCTGCAGGCAGCCCGGCCGGGCTTTGCTTGTGTGATGATAAACAAGCGCCGCCCCGGGCCTTTTACTTTTTTTGCGGGTTATGTTTTGCGCCCCCGCCGCCTGCTTTTTTCGCTACTTAGGCGAAGGCGCGAGCTTGAACCTGGTCTTGCCCATCTTCGCCGCTTCGATCGCGTAAGAATCCAGGCGCTTGCGGGACTCCATCACCATTTTGGTGTAGCCGGCCAGCTGGTACCGCCGCGAAGCGGACAAATCGGGCTTCGCCAGCTCCGCGTCCAGGTCATTTGATAACTCCTTGGAAGCTGCGCCGGCGGGAAAAGCCGTCGGGGAATAAATAACATTCTAGCAGAATTGCAACTTTCGCGCGCTTTCCGGGGAAAGCGCACCCCGCTGCGGGGGGGCGCCAAACGGCCCAATCTTTTCTACAATATAGGGGCGATATGGGGAAGATCTATTCGATAAACGTCAGCGCGGCCAAGGGCGTGGCCAAGGAACAGGTGCGCCGCGCCGTGCTGGTGAAAGGTCACGGCATACAGGACGACGCGCACGCCGGCATGCCGGTGCGGCAGGTCAGCCTGCTCGACATGGAGAGCGTGCGCGGCCAGATAGCCGACGCCGCGGCCAAGAAAGCCTCCGTGGTGATAAAGCCCGGGGTTTACGCCGAGAACATCACCACCGAGGGCGTGGACCTGGCGGCGCTGAAAATAGGCGACAGGCTGCGCGCCGGGGCGACGGCGGTCCTTCAGATTTCCAAGATAGGCAAAGAATGCCACAGCCATTGCGCCATCTACCACCAGGTGGGCGACTGCATCATGCCGCGCAAGGGCATCTTCGCCGAAGTTCTCGAGGGCGGAGAGATAGCCGTAGGAGATCCCATTGGCCTTTATTGAAATAGCGGTAATGACCTCCAGCGACCGGTGCTCGCGGGGCGAGGCCGAGGACGTGAGCGGGAAACTGGTCTCCGAGATGATCAAGACCGTCGGGGGCCGCACCGCCGCCTACGACATAGTCCCGGACGATATCCCCGCCATAAGGGAAAAGCTCCTCCATTACTGCGATACGCTCGCCGTGGACGTGGTCATCACCACCGGCGGCACCGGCTTCAGCGGCCGCGACGTCACCCCGGAGGCCACCGCCCAGGTGATAGAAAAAAATATTCCCGGCCTGCCCGAACTGATGCGCGCCGAGGGACTGAAGAAAACGAAGAAGGCCGTGCTCTCGCGCGGCATAGCCGGCATCCGCAAGAATACCATCATAGTCAACCTGCCCGGCAGCCCCAAGGCCGTAAAAGAATCCCTCGAGGCGATAATAGACCTCATCCCGCACTCCCTGGAGATGCTCCGGGGCGGCGGGCATTAAAAGGAACACATGAAGAAGATAACAGCCCTCGCCCTGCTCTGCCTGCTGCCTTCCGCGCTGCGCGCCGAAGGCCCGGCCCTGGCCCGGCTCGCCGCCGCGCCGGCCTCCGCGTCCGCGCCGGCCGGGGTTCCCGCCGCGCTGCCGGACCGGGGCGCTCAGATCCTGGTGGATCCGGCCACCGGAGCGGCGCACGCGGTAATCCCCGTCGGGGGCGGTTTTATTTACGCGCAGACCGGCAAGTTCCAGCCGGCCGTCTTCAACGGCGCAGGCTACCTCCTGCCCGACGGCCGGTTCCTGGCGCTGGCCGGGGGCCGGGGCGCCAACCCCGGCAACAGCCTGACCGGCCGCTGGATAGGGTGGGGCGAGTGGACCTACCAGGGCTCCGGGACCCGCTGCGACGTCATGACGCTGACCTTCGAGGACGGCAAGGATTACCTGGACCGCAAGGGCGGCTACTTCGATTGCGGCGTGGTCGCGCTGGCCTCGGAGCCGGCCAGGTTCGAGAAGCGGGGTAGCCAGCTCTTCGACACGTCCGGCCGGCCGGCCGGCTCTTACGAAGGCAACGTGATAACGCTCAACGAGGCCTACAATGAAAACGTCGGCATCGTCACCACCATAACGGTCAACGGCCTGCACTTCGATTACTCTGAGATCTGGACCGAGAAGAACGGCAGGCAACTGTATGTCATCACCGGCCGCCTTTTTACCGGCGGCTAAGCCGCCGGCCGCACCGGGGATTTTACGGGCGGGACTGTTCTGCGGAAGAATGTTATTACGTAGAGCCGCGCAAGGCGCGAGGCTAGGAGCGCGGCTCAGATGCGGATGGGTTCGCCGGCGGTAAGTTCGCGCCACTCCGCGGGAAAAGCCGCCCTGAATTCCCCCAGGGCCGCGTCGCAGGAATCGTGCGGGGAAACCGACACCAGCTTCACGCCTTCGGCTTTCAGCGCCTTTATCCCTTTTCTTACGTCAGCCAGCGTGACCGGCACCCAGGGCGGCCGGCCGGTGCCGAAGTATTTCTGGACGTCCACGCCCCGGATCTTCAGGCGGGAGCCCGAGACCGGGTAATGCAGGCCGCCTACCACGGCGTAGAGCGGCTCCCTGAATAATTTCCTGCAGCGCGCTACCAGCTTCTCCACGCCCTGGTGGCCGCAGCCGACCACCAGCACGATGCCTTTGCCCTTCACGTTTACGGCCAGGGCCGCCTCGTTTATCATCCCCGTAAAATAATCGAAGGTGCCGATGGCGCCTATCGTCGCGACTCCGGGCGCGAGCACGGCCGGGTTTTCGGCGTGGACGGGGGACGAGCCGGGGTAAGACAGGGGTACGGGCGTGTAAATTTTGACGCCGGGCAGCGGCGGCTGGCTGTGGCCGAACGCGAAGGTGCCGCGCTCTTCCCAGCGGCGCCCGCCCACGTGGTCGCGGTGCGAGTGGGAGATGAAAATGTCCGTGAGCCTCTCCTTCTTTACGCCTAGCTTCTCCATGTTGTGGAGCAGCGGCGAGGGGCCGTCCCCCTCGTTGAGGCCCAGGTCGAAAAGGATGGTTTTGCCTCCCGCCCTCAGCAGGTAGGCCACGCCCGGCTCGGCCAGCAGGCCCGGCGCCGCGCTCATTTCCACCAGGGGAAGTATCTCCAGGCTGTCCACCGCGCCCAGGCCGTCCAGGAGGCGTACCTGGGCCTGCCTCTCTCCCCAGTCCGCTTCCGCCTCTGCCCTGCCGCGCTCGTAGCGCTCTGTCAGCTCCTGCCTGCCGCCGTGGCGGGCGAAAACTATTTCGGGTATTTCCTGCACGGCCGGAGGGGCCGGGGTGAAGGCCCTGTAGGCGTAAAAAGCGGCTCCGCCGGCGGCGACAGCGGCGGCCAGGAGGGCGGCTTTGGCTGCGAAGCCGGTTTTTGGGGCGGGGTTCTTCATGGTTAACAGCAGGCGCGCAGGTAGGCGGCCGCGGCCCGGCGCCAGGTGAGGCGGGCGGCCGAGGCGGCGCCGTTACCGCCCAGTTTTTTGCGCAGCGCGGCCGAACCGCACAGTGAAACCAGGCCGGCCGAGAGGGCCTCGACGTCCCCGGGCGGCACCAGCAGGGCGTTATGGCCATGCCGGGCGAATTCCGGGAGGCCGCCGGCGCGGGTCGCGAGCACCGCCTTGCCGGCCGCCATGGCCTCCAGGGCGCCCATGCCGAAAGATTCCCAGCGCGGGGCCGTGGCGTAGAACAGCGCGCCCCGCATGAGCGCCGAGAGGCGGGCGTGGGAGACGCGGCCTTTGAAATGCACGCGGTTGCCGACGCCGAGCCTGGCGGCCAGCGGGCGCAGGGGGGAAGCCGAACCGCAGACTGCGAGGTCGGCCTTGCAGCCGTCCTGCACGGCCTGGGAAAAAGCGAAGATAAGGAGGTCCAGGCCTTTGTAGGGGGCGGGGCGCCCCACCGTGAGGATATAGTCCCGGCCCGGGCGCCGCTGAGCGCCGCCCGCCGGGGCTTCTGCGCCGTTGGGAATGACCGAGACCTTGCGGGCCGCGGCCGGGAAATCCCTCTTTATCATCCGCGCCAGGAAAGCCGAGACGGCCGTGACCCGCCGGGCTTTCGCGAGGATGCGCCGCAGGTCGGCCCGCGTTTTAGAAGTGAGCGGCGGCAGGTCGGGGTGCAGGTAGTCCTGGAAGGTGACCACCAGCCCGGCGTGCGCCGGCAGCGACAGCAGCGCCGGGGCGTGCCAGGGCCGCAGCCAGCCGGAGAACTGGAAATTCAGCGCCGAGCCCGGGGTGAGCAGGCCGCGCAGGCGCGCCGGGGCGCCGCCGGAAGCTATGACGGCTTCATGGCCCAGAGCGGAAAATTCCCGTTTCAGGCTGGAGAGTATGCGATGGTAAGTGGGGTCCCGGCGCCGCGAAGAGGGAAGCAGTACTATTTTCACGTGTTAAACGAAAACCCGCCGGCGCCGGCGGGCCGGGCGAAGCGGAGAGAGAGCTTAATAGAAGGTCCGGAAAGAGGCGACCTGCGAGTTAAGCGACCCGTGCTTGGTCAGGGCGGGCTTCACGTACTTTTTGCCGCGCCGCGACTTGCTGTTTTCACCCTTGTTAGGAGTCATTGTAATTGCCTGTCCGCCCGTTTTCCCGAATAAAAGACAATAAGATAAATACCCTTACGCCCTGTCATAGTCTAGCAAACAAAACCGCTATTTTCAAGGGGGGGTGCGCAGCGCGTAAAGGACCTCTTTCAGGACGGTTTTGGCCGGGATATGGGGAAAACCCGGGCCCGGGCGCTTGCGTGAATAGAAGAGGGCGCGCAGCTCCGGGTGCGCCAGCTTGCGCAGCCTGCCGTAGCCGCAGATCTCGCGGGGGCTGGTGCAGTTGAAGACGGCCACGGCCCGCTTGCCCAGGCCCAGGGCGGCGTGCATGGCCAGGGTGTCTCCCGAGACCAGCACGGAGCAGCGGTTTATGTCCCTGAGGTAGTCCAGGAGGCGCGGCCGGGAGCGGAGGAAAAAGAACGGTATGCCCCGGCGCCCGAGCAGCCTGGCCAGCTCCCGGCAGCCTGGCCAGCGCTTGAGGGGCCAGCGCGCGCCGGTCCTTTCTTCTATGGCCACCAGCGGCCCCGGAGGGGACAGCGGCGCCAGCGGCATCATGTATCCCTCGTTGTTGAATTTGAGGCCGCAGGCCTCGAAAAGGAAAGACTGGCAAGTCCTGCGGTTGGCGTACTTCAGCCTGTCGGCGGCCTGCCGCCCCAGCCGGCTGATGAGGCTCATGTCGAACCAGGGCGCGGAGGCGGCGCAGTAGGAAAAACCGGAAGGGCCCAGCAGGGCGCCGGTCTTGCGCCGGGCCTTGACCTTAGCGGCCAGCGCGCAGGCCGCGCGCTCCTCGTCCAGATTTATCACCCAGTCGAACGCCTCGCGGGCCAGGGGAGCGGCTTTCTCTATGGGCACCGCGCGCGAGACGCGGGGATTGCCGGCGAGCAGGGGCAGGGCCGGCGCCCCCGTTACCCAGGAGACCTCGCCGCGCAGCCTGCGCAGCAGCGGGGTGGTGCGCAGCACGTCGCCGAGCGCCCCTACTTTTATCAGCAGTATCTTGCGCATGGGTTATTTTTTCTTTTTGGCGGCGCGCGCCGCTTCAGCGTCGCGCAGCAGCGCCACCCGCCTGAGGTACAGCCCTTTTATGCTGTCCGGCTTTTCTTTCAGCGCCGCCTCCAGCAGTTCCTTGCCTTTTTCCGGGGAGCCCAGCAGCAGTTCCATCTCGGCCCAGAACAGGCGCACCTGGTAGCTGTCGTTCTCCTGCAGCGCCCGGGCGAACCGGGCCCGGGCTTCTTCGGCCTCGCCCCTGGTAAAGTGCGCTACCGCCGCGTTCACCTGGGCCCTCGGCGCCGCGTGGTCGGTATCGGCGGCCGAGCTGAAGAAGGCCAGCTCGCTCCTGAAAACGGGGTTGCGCAGCCAGGTGACGGTGCCCAGGAACACCGCGTAGCAGAGCAGGGCGGTGCGCGCCGCCGGCGCGGCCCGCCTGCCCTTCAGCGCCGCCGCGCCGGCGGCCAGGGCCAGCGCCCAGCCCGCCAGCGGCAGGTAGAGGTAACGGTCGGCCTTTATATTGGCGATGGGGATGATGTGCATTACCGGCAGCAGGGCCGCCAGGATCAGCAGCAGCCCGAAGGCGGCCGCTGGCGCCCGGCGGCGGAGCAGGAGCACCGCCCAGCCGAAGGCCGCCAGCACCAGGAAATACGGCAGGGCCGACCTGAAGGAGCGCAGAACGGGGGGGTTGTAATCGCTCTTGAGGTTAAGGGGCAGCAGCAGGTCGCCCAGGTAGGAGGCCGCCACCGAGGACATGGTGTAAAGCTTTAGCCTGGCGTCCGAATGGATCACGTTCCAGGGAGAGGCGGAAAAAACTTCGCCTTTTACGGCCGGCGGCAGCGGGGGCAGGTCCGGGATCTCTATCAGGTCCCCGGGAGGCACGGCGGACGGCGGCACGGGCGGGGGCGCGGGGGAGAGCGCCGGCACGCCGCTGACCAGGGCGCGGGGGTAGAGGAAATCCACTCCCTCGTATCCGAACGGGGCCACGCCGGGAATATCGTAGCCGCCCCTCGGCAGGCGGAACCAGAAATAGGCGGACGAGGCGAGCACGCAGACGGCCAGGTAAAGCAGGGCCCTGCGCCGGTCCTGCGGCTGCGGCTTCTCGGCGGTCCAGAGCAGGGCGGCGAAGGCCAGCGGGAAGGTTATGCCTATCTCGTTGGACAGCATGGAGGCCAGGGCCAGCAGCGCCGAGAGGGCCAGGTAAAGGGGTTTGCGCTGCCGGATATAGATGAGGCCTGTCAGCAGGGCCGAGAGGTAAAAAAAGGCGCAGAGCAGCTGGCTGCGGAAGGTCACCACGGCCACGGCTTCCGACGCTGCGGGGTGCAGGCCGAAGACCAGGCCGGCCAGCGCCGCCGGCGCCAAGGCCCCCGTAAAGATATAGGCAGCGGTCGCCGTCAGCACGGCGGTGGAGGCGTGCAGCAGGAGGTTCGTCACCCGCATGCCGAGGGGTCCCGCGCCGGAGCAGGTGTCGAGCAGCAGGCTTACGTTGACCAGCGGGCGCGAGCCCATTTTTACCGGCAGCACCTTGGCCAGGTAAAGCGGGTTGACGGCGGTCTTGAGGTTGGCGCAGTTGCGCACGAAGGGGTTGCCCCGCACGAAAGTGTCGTCGTCCCAGAGCAGGTTGTTGGAAAGGGAGTTGGTGTATACCGCCGCCGTCAGCACGAACACCGCGGCCAGCGCGGCGGCGAGCTTCTTGACGGGGTCTTTCATAGCGCTATTATATGATATTGCCTGAAATCGGGCGGCGGCCGGAAAGGAAGGCCCGCAGCGCGCGGGCGTTCTGCGCCGGCTCCGGCGAAAGGCGGAATTCAAAAACGCCGCAGCCTTTCAGCAGGGCGCGCGCCGCTTTTGCGCGGGCCAGGGCTATGCCGGCCTTGGCGCGCAGGTCGGCGGGTTCGGGCCGCAGGAAAAACTCCGCTATCTGCGGCACCCCGCTGCCCAGCACCAGCGAGCGCAGCAATTCCAGCGCGGCGCCGGCCCGCGAGGCCGGCAGGATAGCCGGGGAGCCCGGCGTGCGCCGGAGGAGGAAAAGTTCAGAGCAGACCGCCGGGCCCGGGGCGCCGGGGAGCGGCGCGGCCGGGAGCAGGTACTTGGGCGGGTAATGCCGCCGGGTGAAAGGGCGCAGGTTCCCGGGCGGGATATCTTTCAGGAAGGGGCTGTCGGCGCCCAGGGCCACGCGCAGGGGGAAAGGGCAGAGCCGTCCGGCGCCGTCCACGAGCGGGGTGTCGTTGGCCAGCGGCGTGAAGCCCGGCTCGCGCGCGAGGGCCAGCAGCAGCGTGGTCTTGCCGCCGCCGGGCGGGGCGACGGCGGCGAAAGCGGAACCGCCGAACTCCGCCGCCATGGCGTGCAGGCGGTGCAGGCCCAGCAGGTCCAGCTGCTCGCCCAGCCGGGAAAGGATCAGCAGGTAAGCCAGTTCGCGGGCCAGGCCCCGGTCTCCCGCGCGCACCAGGCCGCGGCGGGCCCGGTAGTCGAATTCACAGAGGGCGCCTTCCGGGTAGCGGACCACCCGGGAGCCCGACGGAGCGGTGTAGGCGGCCCACTTGCGGTTGCGCCACAGGCGCCTGGCGCCGGCCGGGACCGGGAGCGGTTCTCCGACGGCGGCCGTTATCGCTTCCGCGCACGTCCCGCCCTTTTCGTCCAGGAAAAAAGAAAAATCCTCCCTGAGGTCGGACAACAGGGCGGCGTCGGCGCTCTCAAAGCGCAGCGAGGCGCCGTAAGCGCGCAGGCTGAAATACCCCGCGGCGTCAGTCCCGTCCGTCATAGGCCTATTCTAGTAAAAACGGGAGGGCTTTTCCGCCGGGGCTATATGATAAAATTTGCTTGGCGGCATGATCGAACCCAAAGACGGAGCGCGCGTCCTGAATTTCGCGCTGACGGGGACTTTCCTCTCTTTCCTGAAAAACCTGGCCGGCGCCGGCCGGGCCGGGGACTTCTGGCGCTCCCGCGGCATAACCAGGGCCGACATCCGCCTGGGCCTGCCCGGCAGCCGCCCGGCGGGGCTGCGCGAGCTGGCTGACGGCCTCCCGGGTCTGCTGGCCGCCGCGGCGGAGGCCCGGATCCGGCTGACCGGGGTGCCATTCTGCCTGCTGGGCGAAAACCTGCTGCGCAACGAATACCTGCTCGAGAACGGGGACGGAACGGGCCGTTTCAAGGCCCCTTTCTGCGCCGGCTGCTCCTACGCCGGCCGCTGCGCCGGCTTTCCCGAAGACTACCGCGGAGAGATCCTGGCGGGGCCCTGCCGGGCTATCCCGGACAAGCCCATCGAAGTCATGGTGGAGGCGGAGTCCCGCTGCTCCTACAGCTGCCCCTACTGCTTTAACCGCAACACCTTCGCCCCCGGCCGGGGCGCGCGCGGCGCCGCGCTGCCGCAACTGAGCGCCGGGGCCATAAAGGATATCATCCGGCAGTTGGCCGCCTGGGACGTGCCCCGCCTGCGCTTTACCGGCGGCGAGCCGCTGCTGCGGGAGGACCTGCCGGAACTGCTGCGCGCGGCCAGGGAAGGCGGCGTGCGGGTGTGGATAAATACCAACGGGCACGGCCTCGGCGACGCGCGCCGCGCCGGCGAGCTGTGCGCCTTAACGGACAACGTGCTGGTCTCCCTGCGCGGCTGGGACGCGGCCAGCGACGCCGCGGAATCCGGAATAAAAGGTTCCTTCGAACAGTCCTGTGGGGCCGCCCGGGCCCTGCGGGCCGCCGGCCTGAAAACGCTGCGCCTGGGGATCTGCGCCACCGGCAGGCTGATCCGCAACCTGGACGCCCTCGGGGAGGTCCTCAAGGGCCTCGCCCCGGACCGGGTGGAATTCTACCGTCCCGTTCCCTCTCCGGGGGGGAAAGACGAGGCGTCGCGCGGGGAGCTGGCGCTCCTCGTAGATAAACTGCTGGACTGGCGCGCCGCCGGGGACCTTAACGCCTATGTCGCCAACCCCCTGCCTTTCTGCTTTTACGACGAGGATAAAGTCAGCCGGGTGGCGCTCGGCGCCGTGCTGGGCGAGGGCAACGCGCGCTTCGCCGTGGATCCCCGCGGCTTCTGCAAGCCGGCCTACTACATGGACGAAAACCTGGGAGACTGCCGGGACCTGCGCGCCGCCTGGGCCAGTCCGTTCCTCCGCTCGGTGCGCGCCCTGGAGTTCCTGCCGGAGAGCTGCTCCGGCTGCTTCTACGCCGGGAAATGCCGCGGCGGCAGCCGCCACGCCGCCAGGCTGGCCTATGGTGATTGGCGCGCGCCTGACCCCCTGTCCCGCGCCGCCGCCGAATTATAATATAATAAATAAAGTTAGCATACTGCCGGCTGATTTGCGGGAGGAGGGAAGACATGGGAGCGACCGTTAAACTGGTAAGCCTGGGCGTCCGCTTTGCCGAGGGGGATAAGTTATCCCTTTCCTCTTCCGGTTTTGAACTCGAACAATACGACCAGCCAGCCGACCTGGAGAAAGCCGTCCAGGCCGCCGCCGGGGCCGGGGCCGTCTGCGTGGCCAACGCCTGGCTGAGGCGCCTGGGCCGCGATTTCGTGAACCGCCTCGACGGCTGCAGGCTGCTGGTGGTGGGCGGCTCCGCGGACATGCTGGACCTCGACGAGGCTTCGCTGCGCGGCATCAGCGTTGCCGGCTGCCCAGGCTACTCAGCGCCGGCCATAGCCGAGCAGGCCTTCGCCCTGCTGCTGGCCCTGGCGCGCAGGCTTAACCGGCGCGGCGAGCGCCCCGCCGAGCCGGGCCTCGAGGCCCAGGAAGAGATGGTCCGCCTCTGGAAAGGCACCGAGCTGGGCGGCAAGACGCTCGGCGTGCTCGGGCACGGCGCCACCGGGCGGCAGCTGGCCGCCATCGGCATGGGTTTCGGGATGCGGGTGATAGTGGCCAAGCGCGACAAGCCCTGGCTGCTGGCGCGCCTCCTGCGCCACCGCGGCGTGACTTTTACCAAGTTCCGGGACATGCTGCCCCAGGCGGACGTAGTGATCTCCTCCCTGCAGGGCGGGCTGGGTTCCCGCCGGTTCTTCGGGGCCGAGGCCTTCGCCGCCATGAAGCCCAACTGCCTCTTCGTCAACGTCGGCGGCGCCAGCCTGGTGGACGAGGGGGAACTGATAGCCGCCCTCGAGAGCGGCCGCCTGGCCGGGGCCGGGCTCGACGGGGTCACGCCCGCCGGGGCCCAGGCGCTGCGCCAGATGAAGAACGTCGTCATCACGCCCCACATGGGCTGGAATACCGAGGAGTCGGCGGCCCGCTTCAGCGCCGAATGCGCCGGCAACGTTATCTCTTTCTTCGCCGGCCGCCCGGCCAACCTGCTGCTGGACGCGAGGCCCGCCAACTGACGATGACGACCCCCGAAAGGCGCAAGATGCTCTCCTCGTACTTCTCCCTCCTGCGGGAGATGGCGGGCACGGAGTTCAAGATGAAGGACCAGGGCACGGTGCTCGGCTTCCTGTGGACGCTGCTGCACCCCGCGCTCATGTTCGCGGTCCTCTACGTGGTCTTCGTCAAGTGGATGGGCCACCAGGTGGAGAACTACGGGGCCTACCTCCTCATCGGCCTGCTGTTCTGGATCTTCTTCCAGAAGTCCACCTCCTCGGCCCTGACCAGCCTGGCCCGCCGGTATCCCATCATCCGCAATTTCAAGTTCCCGCGCGAGATCGTGGTGCTGTCGGCGGTCTCGGCGGTTTTCTACTCCTTCCTTCTGGAGCTCCTGGTGCTGCTGGTCTTCCTGCCTTTCATCGGGGTGCCCCCGAAGGCGTCCTGGCTGCTGCTGCCGCTGCTGGTGGGTTCCGTCGTCATGCTTTCGGCCGGCGTGTCCATGTTCCTGCCGCTGCTGGCCGCCGAATACCGCGACATGGAGCGCATCTGGGACGTGCTCACCATGGCGATGTTCTACGTCACGCCCATCTTCTACCCGCTCAGTATCATAGGCGACCACCTGCGGCCCCTGCTTTACCTCAATCCGGTGACCCACATACTTATCGCCGTGCGCGGCTGCCTGATAGACGGCGCCGTGCCCAACGCCGGGGCCATAGCCGCGGTGACGGGCGGCTCGGCCCTCGTCTTCGCCGCCGGGCTCTGGTCGCTGCGGCGCTTCGAAGGGCACCTGATGGACAAACTGATGGAGTGAGGCCCGGCTTTAATATGGAAACCAAGGACGTGCTTACCGCCCCCGTGATACAGGCCGAGGACCTGGGCAAGAGGTTCCGCATCGGGGTGCGCCGCGAGAAGGAAAGTTTCCTCGGCACCACCCGCCGCCTGCTGACCGGCGGCGCCGACCAGCGCGAGCTGTGGGCGCTGCGCGGCGTCAGCTTCAAGGTGGAGCGGGGCGAGGCGCTGGGCGTCATCGGCCCCAACGGGGCCGGCAAAAGCACCCTGCTGCTGCTGCTGTCGCAGATCCTCACGCCCACCGAGGGGCGCTGCCGCGTCTCGGGCAAGGCCCACTGCTTCTTCCGCATCGGCACCGCCCTGCAGCCGCGCCTGACGGTGCTGGAGAATTTCTCCCTCTGCTCCGCCCTGCTGGGGCTGGACCGGGAGGAGTTCCGCGCGCGCCTGCCCTCCATGGTCGCCTTCTCCGGCCTGGGCGATTACCTCTACGCCAAGTACGGCGAGCTCTCCAGCGGCCTGGCCGCGCGCCTGCCCTTCTCCGCCGCCGTGCACACCGACCTGGAGATCATCCTGGTCGACGAGATGCTGATGGTGGGGGACCGCGCCTTCCAGGCCAAGTGCCTGAAGACCTTCCACGATTTCCGCGCCCAGGGAAAAACCCTGGTGATAGTCTCCCACAGCCTGCCCCTCATCGAGTCGCTCTGCCAGCGCTCGCTTTACCTCAACGCCGGCCGGCCGGTTTTCCTCGGCGACACCGGCGAGGCGATCCGCAGGCTGGTGGAGGACGTCGGCGCCGGCGAGGCGCAGCAGCAGGCCGGCGGTAGCGAGGCCCTGCGCCAGGGTTTCGGCGCCCGCCTGCAGGTCCCCAAGATAGTTTCCGCGGTTTCCAGGCGGCTGGCTTTCGAGCTGGGCGCGGGTGACGGAAGCGCCGACTGGGGCGAGGGCATCAAGGATGCGAAGACCCGCGAGCTCATAGATTCCGAAGTGCGGCGCCTGGCGCCCGAACTGCGCCGCGCCGCCCGCAAGAGCGCGGCGGCCCCCCAGCCCCCGGTTCAGCCGCGCGAGCCGCTGCGGGACCAGATCCGCAAGGACGTGGAGTCGGAACTCTCGAAGATGCGCCAGGAGATGCGCTCCTGCCTGGAAGAGTACGGCGAGAAGGCGGCGAAGGCCCCGGCCGCCGTCCCGCCGCCGGCGCCGCCGGCGGCCGTCCCGGCGGTGTCGGAGGATCCCGCCGAAGCCCTGCCGCGCTGGCGGGAGCTGCTGTGCCACGAGGGCGCCATGGAGCTTTGCGCCTCCCGCCTGGCCGCGCTGGGCGCGGTCCTGCGCGCCCTGGCGGACCCGGCCGCCGGCAACGGCGCCGTTCCCGGCGACGAGATAGTGCTTTCACCCATCACCTGGCCCTGGGTCATACAGGGCATTTCCGCCTGCGGCTTCACGCCGGTGTTCGCGGACGTGTCGCCCGACACCTACAACCTGGACCCCGAGGCCGTGCGGCGGGCCGCCGGCCCGCGCACCAGGGCGGTGCTGCTGTCCCATAACGGCAACAGCTGCGCCGACCTGGACGCCCTGGCCGGGGTCTGCGCCGAAAAGGGGCTGAAGCTCATAGACTGCAGCTGCCTCTCCGCCATGAGCGGGCTCTACGGCGGCCGCTTTACCGGCGCCAGGGCGGACCTGGGCCTCCTATTCGCCATGAACCCCACCGCCCGCTGGGCGCTGGTCTTCGCCGCGAAGGCCGAGGCGGGCGAGGCCTTCGCCCGCATCCTCACCGACGAGCCCGCCCCGGACGGCGCCGACCCGTTCATGCCGGCCCGCGCCCAGCTCAAGCCGCTGGGCACCGCCGCCCGCGTGGCTTCCCGGATGAAGCTGGTGCAGCTGCAGATGCGGGATACCGAGGCGTACGCCGCCTATACCGGCTTCTTCAGGGCCTATTCCGATTTCTTCCTCATTCCCAAGCCGCCCCTGAAGGCCAGGCTGGCGTCGAAGTTCTTCATCCTCATCCCCAGGCCGGGCGCGCCGTTCAGGGCGCACGACCTGCCGGGCCCGGTGCTGCTGGGAGAGGCCCGCCGCACGGCGCAGGCCGGCTACGGCCGCCACGCGCCGCCCCCGGGAGCCCCTTTCAGGCAGGACGGGGAATTGCCGCGCGTGGGCGAGCTGGTGGACCGCGGCGCCATGTACCCGGTGTTCCCGGCCAAGCAGGACCGGGAAGTGTTTTTCGAGACCTTCTCCCGCTGGATGGAGAAATGGAAAAAGGCCCGCTGAAGCGGCCGGCACCCATGACCAAGATACTGCTCATCAACCCGCCGCCGGCCATCACCTCCAACTCGGACTTCCGGTTCCAGAACGTCCCGCTCTCGCTGGTCTACGTGGGCGGCTACGCCCGCAGCCGCGGCTTTGAAGTGAAGATACTCGACGCCTACAACGAGCTCATGCCGGCGCAGCTGGTGCTGGAGCGGGCGGCGGCCGAGCGCCCCGCCATCGTCGGGATCACCTGCGACGCCACCCGCTTCGACGGGATCCGGCTGCTGTTCAGGCACTTGCGCGACCTGCTGCCCGACGCCCTCCTGGTGGCGGGGGGATCGTTCCCCTCCTTCAGGCAGGCGGACCTGCTGCCCTGGGTGGACGCCGTCGTGAAGGGCGAAGGCGAGGCCTCTTTCGCCGAGCTGGCTGAAAATTTCCGCGACGGCAAGCCCCTCTCCGGGGTGAAGGGCGTCTATGTGAAGTCCGGCGGCGGCTACGCCTTCACCGGCGAGCGGGAGCCGATCCTGGCGATGGACGACTACTTCAAGCCCGCCTGGGACCTCGTGGACCTGCGCCACAATTTTTTCTTCTGGGGCCGGCGCGCCCCGGTGGCCACGCTGATCACCAGCCGCGGCTGCCCGGAAGACTGCTCCTACTGCTGCCTGCCGCCGCTCTGGGGGCACCGCCACCGGCAGGTCTCGGCGGCCCGGACCCTGGAGGAAGTGGCCCTGCTTTACAGGGACTACGGCGTGCGCGAGATCTATTTCAAGGACAACCTCTTCACCTGCAACAAGGCCTGGGTGACGGAGTTCTGCGAGGGCCTGCTGGCGAGGGGGCTGAAGATCTCCTGGAGCTGCGGCACGGGGGTCAAGTATGTCAGCCCGGAGCTCCTGGCGCTGATGAAAAAGGCCGGCTGCCACACCATCAACTACGGCTTCGAGAGCGGCAACCGGCGCATCCTGCAGAGCGTCAACAAGACCATCACGCCGGAGCAGAGCCTGCGGGCCGCCGAGATGACCCGGGCGGCCGGCATACACATCTTCGGGTTCTTCATGATAGGTTTTCCCGGCGAGACCCTGGCCGAGATCGAAGACACCATCGAACTGGCCCGGAGGATCTCCCCGGACATCATGATGTGCGCCTTCGTCACGCCCTTCCCCGGCACCAAGCTCTGGTATTCGCTCGGCCTGGACAAGGCCAACGGGGACGAGTGGGCCTGGCGCGACTTCAACTGGTACCGCCGCGGCCGCTCCCTCTCGGAGGTGGCGCCCCGGGACCTGATGCTGCTGCGGCGCCGCGCCATGCGCACGGTGCGCACCTGGCGCTACTGGGTCCGCTACGTGCTCTCGGTAAACCCCGCCATGCTGGCCCGGCAGCTTCTGCGCGTGGTCTGGTCGCTGCGCACGCAATGGTCGTCGAGCTACAAAGGGATACGCAACGATATCTCGAAGGGCATCTTCTGACATGAAAGTCCTGCTCATGATGCCGCCCTGCCCGCCCGGGATGACCTACCCGTCGTCGGTGCATCCCCGCTTTTTCCCGCCGCTGGGCATAGGGTATATCGCCGCCATCCTGGAAAAGAAAGGCTACGAGGTGCGCATCGCCGACCTCTACCTGCAGAAATGGGAGACGGCCTTCCCGGTGCTGCGGCGCGAGCAGTACGACATCATCGGCATTTCCGCCATCTTCCCCAGCCGCACCGGCGTGCACGCCCTCATCAAGCTGGCCGCCAAGCTGCAGCCGCGGGCCAAGCTGCTCCTGGGCGGCCCTTTCGCCACGGTCATGGCCGACAGGCTGGCCG